>Ga0206956_1025_pt1 | contig 52259 bp, 70 predicted proteins | sample Alteio_BWOrgHeat_35_FD_153252 | JGI IMG/M metagenome (GOLD analysis project Ga0206956, IMG submission 153252) | Enriched cells from forest soil in Barre Woods Harvard Forest LTER site, Petersham, Massachusetts, United States -... | ecosystem: Environmental > Terrestrial > Soil > Temperate forest >...
TGAAGCTGCTCTGCTGGCCCGAGCTTTCCTCGTTCTGGAAGCTCGCCGAGTTCGTCGCGCTCTCCTGCACATTGCCGATGACCGGCTGCTCGCCCTGGACCTGGAGGCCGAGGGCCTGGAGGAGCGAATTGACGCTCGTGTTGTAGGTCGAGAGGGCGTTGTTGATCCCGAGCTGCTGAGTGAGCTGTGGCAGCGCCTCGCCCTGGAGGCTCTGGAGGAGGTCGCTGATCTGGGTCTGCGTGAGTGTGTTGAGCTGCGCGGGCGCGTTGGCTCCTGTGTTGAAGCCCATACCGAAGCCGCTGGCTGCGAGGTTGGCCCCGGTCGCCGCCGTGTTCACGGCTCCCCCGTAGCCCAGGTCGAAGGCATTCGCGCCGATCTGCGCCGCCGCCGTGTTCGCTGCGCCGCCAAGCGTAAGCCCCTGACCGTAGACTGAGTTGACGATGTTGCCGCTGGTTGCGGCTTCCGTCGCAAGTTCGCTGCCCTGCGCATTCCCGAAGGCCATGTCGAAGGCTGAGCTGCCGACGCCCGAAGGCCCGCCGACGCGCTGGCCCGCGCCCATGAAGCTCGACGCGAGCCCCGGCGCTGTGGAGCCCTGGAACTGCGCACGGATCGGTGCGAGAGCGTCTTGGATGACCGAGTTGGTCGTTGGCCCGGTGGCGAGGCTGGCTGCGTAGTTCGGGGCCATCATCGCCTGGAAGCCCGCCGGCAGGCCGGCGAGGGCTGCGCCCTCGGCGTTCGACCCCACGGCATTTGGGTTCCCCGAGGCCGCGAGTTGCGCGAGGAAGCCGGACGGCAGGCTCGACATCAGTGAGCTAGCGGTCTGCTGCCCGAAGGCGTTCGGGTTCAGCTCGCTTACGAGCTGCTGTTCCTCGGCCTGCGCTGTGGGGTTGTACCCGAAATTCCCGGTCTGCGCCCCGGAGAGGTCGGCGAGGGTCTGGTTCTGCTGGCTGGTGACCGGCGCGGAGAAGCCGCCCAGCGGCCCGATGAAGCTCTGGAGCAAGGCGTTGCCGCCGCCCCCGAAGAGCATGTTCGAGAGGCTCTCCAGATCCGTGGCCGTCTGCCCGGACATGTTCGTAAATGCTGGGTTTTGTAGATTGACCGGAATGCTCTCGGAGGCCGACTGCGTGTAGCTGCTACCGCTGCCCTGGCTCTGCGAGCTACCGCTACTCCCGCCTCCGCTCATCGTGGTTCAACTCCACTGTTATCATGGAGGCCCTGGCGACCTCCTTGGCCCGAAGGCGGATTTCAACGCCGCGTGCCCACACGTCAGTCTGCGCGCGGCTACGGTTGAGCATGGTAACCTTTGAGTACCCGTGCGCCTGGACCCACTCCCGAGCGCCCCGGAACATCTCCTGTCCGGTCTCCATATGCCCTTCATTGTACGCGAAGGAGATGAGAGGTAGCAACATGAAGGGGTTTGGCAGTTCGCAAACGAGGAGGCCAACGGGTTGCCCGTCTTCGACCCCGATGAGGACCAGAATGTCCCAGCGCCCACAGAGGCCCCGGAGGTGCTCGACACCCCCCTCACCTACCCCGTTCGCGAGGCAAGCGCGTTCGGCCAGGGCGCGCAGGGGAGGATCGAAGCGAGGAATATCCGCGCGGACGATCACGAAGTCGGCCAGCCCACGGTGATTGATGCGGGTGGGGTGCCGGCGAGGATCTGGTTCTTCAGTCCCCGCGCGAAGAGCTTCATGTTCGTCACCCAGGTCATCAGGCGCTGAGTGAGCCCCTGGACCTGGGCGGCGGTCAGGGTGACTGTGGAGTTGTCGGCGGGGATGAGGGTGTAGGTGGCTGTGGAGGGAGGGGTTGTGAGGAGCCCAAGGCCGGCGGTCGCGCCGAGTGCGGTCCACGCGGTCAGGCTGTCTGGGTCGCACTGCCACGTTTTCGAGGTTGCTGCGTCGGCGATCCCCGCAGCCAGCAGCTTGGCGCACTGCGCATCGACCATCAGGGTCGTCAGGACGGGTGCCGGCGCGGCGTCGGGCGTGCCGCCCTGGAGCTTCCAGGCGAGGTACGCGGCCCAGTCGCGGTTCAGGGGGTCCACAGGGATCGTTGCGCCGTCCGCCTCGCGGATGACCCCTTGGGCGTCCGTCGCCCCGATGAGTTGGTAAGCTGCCATCAGGGCCTCGCGTCAGCGGTCCAGTGAGCTTGCATGCTCAGAAAGGCGGTGGGGTTGGGGGCAGGACTCGCCACGGCGAAGAACCCAGATTGCCCCTGAGCGCCATACGACGGCGTGCGATCCGAGGCATCAGTCAGGTCCGCCACCTTGTTCACGGTTCCCGTAACCGTGGAGTACGTCGCACAGGTCGGGGTGGCGCGCTTCTTCACCGCGAAGAAGAATTGCATCCCAAATTGCTCCAAGACGGAGCTGCTCGCCTGAAGCTCGAAGGATGCGCAACCCACCGAGGTCACAGTTCCGAGCGCCGTCCCGAGGTTGTAGCTCTTCTCGTAGTACCGTTGGCAGAAGGAGAGGTCGCTCTCGAAGCTCTGCCGCGCAATCGGCGGTGACGAGGTGCCGATGCCCAGGCGGCGCGGTCCGAGGAACATCTGCGCCCCGGTGGTCGTGATGAGGGAGTTGGTGTTCGAGGAGGTGGCGAAGAAGTTGCCTCCGGCCCAGGTGTTCACCGTGCTCTGGAAGGTCGAGCCGCCGGAGCCGCAGATCGTCAGGTACATTCCGGCGCTAGCGCCCGAAGTCACCCAGGTGCCACTCGTGTCTCCCGGAATGGTGACCGTGAAGAGCTGCCAGACGTTTGCCGAGGCGAGTGTGAAGTTGAACGGGTAGGAACGGGTGAACGCCGCGTTCTGGATGGCTCCACTGTAGACCCCCGCGATGGTCGCGGTGAACCAGAAGCTCACGGCCAGCGGCTGCGCGCTGGCCGTCCCGAAGGCCGTGTCGATAAGGTCCGCGCCCTCGATGGGTTGCTGGAGGACGGCAAAGGCTCCCGCCGCGAGCGTGCCGCCCGTGGTGACGATAAGCTCCAGGGAGTTCGGGAAGCCCGTGGGTGCGTTGGTCGAGCGTTGAGCGCTCACAGCAGCGCCAGCAGCTACGAAATCCGCCTTGCAACCGTCGATGATGTAGGTCGGCGTGTTGCTGGTGAGGACGACGGTCGCCCCCTCGTTGGCTTGGTCGATGTCGCAGAACGGGTTACAGAGCTTGTTCGCGGAGCCCCCGGAGTTCGCCTGGACGAAGGCCGTCGTGGCGAGCTGCGTGGTGTTCGTGCCGGCGGAAGCCGTGGGCGCGGTCGGGGTGCCGGTGAGCGCCGGGGAGGCGAAGATCGAAGTCCCGCCAATCGTGTACCCCACGGTCGCATTCACGGTTCCTGTGAACTGCGGGCTCGCGAAGATCGAGGTGCCGTTGATGTAGTAACCGCCGGTCAGGTTGACCGAGTTGGCGATATCCCCACCCGTCGCCCCACCGATCACAATGCCGACGCCGGCTGTGCCGATGAGGAAGCTCGATCCGTCGAAACTCCACGCCGTCGAGCCGAATACGTCGGCGAGGTTCGCTACTGTGTACGTCGCCACAGATCAGCCTCCGAGATGCTGTAGATGCCACGGCTGGACGACCTTCACCCAGGAACCTATTGTCTCAGGTGGCACGTTCTGAAGCAAGATCAGCGGCGGCTGGTTGGTCTGGTAAGCGGCCAAGAATGCTGACAAACCGCCTCCGGTTGGCGGCGGAGTGGTGGAAGGGATGCCGGGGACGTTGGGGATGCCGGGGGCCGGGTAGTTCGAGGGCTCCGGGTAGGATTGGACCTGGGGGCCGTTGATGTCCGGGGCGACGAGCGACGGGCCGAAGGACGTGTAGCCTGCGCCGGACTGCGGGTTCGGCTGGTCGATCTGGAGTCGCGGGACGCCGCCGGGGAAGGACTTTCCGTTGATGCTGAGGTCGGAGGGTGCGGCGGTCGTCACGCCGAGCCGCCAGCCCGTCGCTCCGATGTACGGGCCGTCGTAGGGGCCATAGACCCGCACGTCCTGGCCGGTCGCGATGCCCCGACCATCGTAGAACGCGCGCGGCGGCTGGTCAGTGAGGACGAGGTGCGCGGTACCGTCCCACATGAGGTAGTAGGTCACGCCGGTTCCGTTGCGGTCGAGCATCCCCACGGTCGGGGGGACGGGCGGGACGAGGGTCGGGCCGAGGTAGGCGTAGCCCCAGATGCTCAGTTGCTGGCCGACCTCCCAGTTCCGCCCGTAGTAGTTGAGGTAGTCGGTCATACTTCCACCACAGTCAGGTAAGCGTTTTGAACCTTTACGGGAAACGAGGCGCTAAGAACCTGAAAAAAGGGCTCTATCCAGTATGTAGTCTGCACCGAAAGGCCAGTCAGCGGCCAAGAGACGCTGAAGTTGTCAAAAATCCCAGAGCCCGGACCGGCGGTTGTGAAGAAACTTCCAAAAGCTGTTCCTGTAGGAGCACTTCCTTGCGTGGGCGCTGTCCCAGTTCCGTAGCGAAGTACCATAGTACCACCATCAGCCGACGAAGTATTAATAAGAGAAAGAGTAACGTAGACGATGATACGGCCTGTAGTTTGTGGAGTTATTGAAATCGGCAAACCAATTGCGACACTACTTGTACTTGTAACGGTGTAGGCCAAAGATGCGGACGTGCTTGTAAGAGTATTTTTACCGGGAGCCCTTCCCAGCAACCAATTCACCGCATTCGCCGCCCCAGCGACCCACCCATTCACTGCGCTGACAAATTGGGTGAGGTAGAGAGCGACGCCTATCGGGTCCGTAGGCGCGCCACCGGTCGTCCCCACGGTCGAGGGGAGGTTCGAGGGCGTGGTGCCCAGCGAGGTCGTGATGATCCCTGGGTTAGGTGTCGCCATCGCACTCATGCCTTCTGATCTCGGCCAGCGTGCCGCTCACGGGGCGCTTGCAGAGCTGACAGACCGCGCGCCACTGGCGGACGTGCTCGTCGTTGTGCTCGATGGCGGCGAGCTGCTCGCCGCGCGGGAGAGCCTCAAACTCCTCCGGCGTCATCGCACACCCCCTGCCGTCCAGTCCCAATCGTAGCCGTCACAGACCCAGCCCACGCCTGCTGTGTCACTAAGCGTGACCGAGGCCACACGGCCCCGGCGGAAGTGGTTGGTGAAGCGCAGGCCGTTGGGGTAGCTGGGGTTGAAGCTCTGCACGTCGGTCAGGGTCACCGGGCCTGCCGTCGCATCCTGCATGGTGAGCGTGACGCTCACGTTGCCGGCGGGGCTCGCCTGATACTCGATCTCTGGGTACACACGGGTCACGAGGACGCGGTGGGGCGCTCACTGCGTTCGACAGAAACAACGACCCCATAGTCACCGGGGACTTTGAGCGGAACCCCAACCAGGGTGGCTTGCTTAGGAATTTGATCTCCGGAGCTGGGCAACTCAGCGAGCACGGGAAGGAACAGCAGGCTGACCACGCTAGGTTCCTCCAGGGTCAGAAGCTCATGGCCGAAGCCAAGAGCCAGGGGGCCACGGATGCCCAGGCGCTTCAGCACGTCGAGGCCAGTGACCCCGGCTACATCATGAACATCCTCGCTACGCATCCCCAGGCCCTCCAAGCCTTCCAAAGCGCCAGCTCGCTCTACGACTTGATGAATGGGAAGACGAGCCTGACGCCTGGGAAGTTCGACGAGAAGACTGGACAGCAGGTGCTTTACGACCAACAAGGGAATGCTGTTGGCCGGAATAAGGTGGCGGACTGGGAGACGCCAGAGAAGCCACCGAAGAACCTCCAGATCGTCCCGACTGATAAGGGGCTGACTACGCCGGGCGAAGACGGGAAGCTACAGCCAGTTCTCAACGCCGATGGCTCACAGGCCCAGAAGCCTGCCACGGGCAAGGCCCCTCCGGGCATGGTGCCCTCCGAGATCCCCGGCATCCCTCCGCAACCGTCCTTCACCAACGTCGCCCGGACGACCGCCGAGAGCGCGAAGACGATAAACTTCCTCGGGAACGTCCCGCAGGCGATCAACCTCATGCAGGACATCTACAACAAGGCCGACGCGCTAGGCTTGTTCAAGGGGCCGCTGACTACGGAAATCATGGGTAAGTACTTCGGGATCAACGGGAAGGGCGGCGCGATTGAGGCCGATATGAACATCCTCAACAGCCTCGCACCGCAGCTCCAGGAGAGCAATTACAAAGGCTCCATCGATGCCTTCAAGCAGGGCATGGCGACGCCTTCGATGGCTCCGTCGTTTATTCGGAAGCAGCTTCCGATGATGATCGACCGCCTCCGCCAGCAGGCCCAGTTCGACGTGGACAACCTGACCAGCCTCCGCACGAAGCCTGTGGATCAGGGTTTGGCCCAGTCGCTGATCGGTGCGGGCGTGGTCCCGCTGGGCTATCAGACTCCCCAGAACTTCGCCGCGATGGACGCGCAGAACCCCGGTAGCTCCGCCCGCTGGAAGATGCAGTTCGCACAGCCGGCACTGAACACACAGGACCGGGCTCAGATATACCAAGACGCGGCGAACGGGAAGTACGGCCCATTGCCCGACTCTAGCGTCCCACAGGGGCAGCAAGTCCTCAGCCCTGACCTCCAGCGCGCCCACGGAGTTTTGCAGCAGAGGCAGCGGCAACAGCAGTCTCAGCAGCAACAGGGCACCGCCGCAGCCGCAGCAAGCGCCGCACAACAGAAGACCCAGCAGAACCCCTACGCGCCCGAGAACCGCGTGCCGGAGACGCCGCAAGCGCCGGCCGCGCAGGCCCAGCCGCAGCCGGGTGCCCAAGCGGGCGCGTCTGGAGCCCCTCCAGGGGCATCAACGCCTGCGGCTACCCCAGTAGCTCCACAGGGCTCTCCTGCGTCCCCGCAGGCCCCTGCGGCCCCGCAGGGGCAACCCAGCACGAGTGGCGATGGGACAGGCCCCGCAGCCACCCCGAAGGACATCGACCGGATGCAGAAACTGCGCGGTGGTGCGCCGGGGCCGCAGTCCGAGGTCGAAGTGCCCCAGGAGATCCAGGACGCCGCTTACGTTCCGCTAGGCACCCTCGGACCCAACACCGACAATTCCCAGCCCGCCGGCCCAACGGCCAGCGCCGCCGACCCCTACGCTCCGACAATCGTGTGATGCATGGCCGGAGATAACGAGCCGCTCGGGAAAAATTTCACCCCACCCGACGACACCCCAGACACGCTGACCGCCGGGACGCGCGAGGACGCGACCGAGGTCGGGGATGAGAACTTCGACGCGCCGAGTGCCTTCGCCACCTCCACTGTCGATCCGCTCGCGGCCTTCAAGCCTGCCGGCTACACAGTGGCGCAGGGAGTAGCGCCGACGCCTCCACCTCCCGGCAGCGTTCCCAGCGCCGCCACCCCGGTCCAAGCCAACCCGCCGACCCACGAGAGCGACGACGTACCGACCATCTCCACAAAGCCCGGCCCGAGCGGCCTGAGCCCCTTCGAAGAGGCGATGGTCGATCACTGGGCGGGGAAGGGCATGTCGCCTGCCGGCATCTCTGGCATCCTCGGCGCGACGCACTTGGAGAGCGGTGGGGAGGGCGGCTACAAGGCCATCGGCGACGGCGGCACGTCCTACGGCGCTTACCAGCACCACAACGAACGCGTTGGCAGCCTCATCGCCTACGCTGATCGTAACGGCCTGAACCCGTGGACCCCGCAGGCGCAGAACGGCCTCGCTTATGAGGAAATCAAGCCCGGCGGACCGGAGTACGAGGGCGTCAAGAGCGTCTGGCAGGAGACGAACCCGGCGCGCAGTGCGGATACCTGGGTGCGGAATTTCGAGCGGCCTGCGGACCCCGGCACGGAAAGCGCGGCGGCCCAGGCTTACGCGCAGCGCATCCACCCCATCGTACAGAAGTACCTCACCGGGAAAGCGGCCGCGCAGGGCACTCAGCTCGCGTCTGCCGCGCCCCAACAAACTAGCGACAGCCGCATGTTGGCGGTCGGGGACAGCATTGCGGCGGGCGTCGCGGGCGTCGGCGGCTATAAGCAGACCTACGACGGGAACACCAGCCCGCAGAGCATGGCGGACACGTCGATCCTCGCGGCCTCAGGACGCTCGACGCAGCAAACCCTCTCGACGATCCGGGCGAATGCGGGCGCGCTCAAGAACCAGAACGTAGTCCTCTCCTCGGGCATGTCGAATGACATGGCGGGCGGGCAGGGCAACCTTCCGAAAGCCCTGACAAACGTGCGCGACCAGTTGCAGGCTTGCCGCACCGCCGGGGCGAATGTCGCTCTTCTCGGCGTGGGCGCGGGCGTCGCGAACCACGAACAGATCAACGGCTACCTCAAGCAGCTCGCGGATGCGAATGGGGCGACGTTCACAGGGCCGCTCGCCGGAACCGAGCGTGGCTCGGTCCACCCGGACGACTACCACAAGGTAATCGGGCAGCTAGGCAGCTTCGGGCAGCCGACGCCGCAGGCCGCGTCTCCACAGGCCGCTCCGCAGCCCCCGCCCGAAGACACCACGGCGGAGGACGCCGCCGCTGCGCGGTTCCAGAAAATCATGAGCACCCCACTCGGCCAGGGGAAGTTTGACGACACCCCGGTCAAGTCGAATGTCCCGCTGCCCGTCACCAATGAGGATCAGGCGGCGGAGAAGTTCCAGCGCGCGCTGGCCGCAGCTCCGGCGCAGACACCGGGGAAACCGCCGGTTCCGGGGAGTACCTGGGGGGAGCTTGGACAGGTCTTCGGAGACTGGCTGCGCGGCGGGGGCTCGGGCTTGGCCTCGAGACTCGGCCTACCGGCGGACATCGCGAACTTCGTCAACCACTACTACGCAGAGCACCCGAAGGACGCCGCGATCCTCGCGGTCCAGGGCGCGGACGGGATGCCTATCGACTGGACCGGGAACAACCCGGCGACGCAGTACATCGAGGGCCAGCAGGAAGTCGTGCCGGGGCAGAAGGGTCTCCCGCGTATCCCCCTCGGGACTGAGGACGTGAAGGCGGCGTTTAAGTACGCCACAGGGCTCGACCTCGATCAGCACGGTCGGGGCGTCGCAAACGACATGCTCTACGATATGGGCACGTTTATGGGGGCAGGAGCGAGCCCCGCACAAGCCATGAAGCCGGGGGCAACCCTGGCCGGGACGCTGATCCATCAAGCCCTCTTCCCGGCGCTCGCCAGCGGCGGGATGGACCTCGGGCGCTGGGCCACGGACAAGAGCGTGGACAACGGGTGGATCACTCCGGAGCGGGCGGAGCAACTCGGGATCGCGGGCCGGCTCGGGCTCGGGCTCGCCGGCATGGGGGCCATGAGCCGCGCCGGATCGACCAAGAACGCCATAGCCGACGCGCTCTCCCCTGAGAGCGTGATGCGCGGGGTTTTCGAGAAGGCGTATGGCGGGGAGGCCGAAGGGGCGGCGGCCCGCGCTCGCGCAGTAAATGAGCTTGATCGCGGAACCTCCGGCGATGTGGAGAAAACAGTTGGAGATCATTTAAGCGATGTAATGAACGAACGCTATGCGGCACTCACTCCTGAGCAAAACACCCGTATGGCACAGATTACTCAGGAAATAGGCGGCATACCGAACCAAGGGCGTTCCCCTGAGCAAGCGCAGCGCGTCCAAGATTTAATGGCTGAGCGAGAAAGCATGATCGGTTCTTACGCCGATCAGCGCTCCGAAGCCGAGAAACGTTATAATTTAACAGCCCCCTACCAAATTGCACCCGGCTACCAAGGCCCCGCCGCCTTCAAGACCTCCGACATGGCCCTTCAGCAGATGGGCCACGACGTAATGCAGAGGAACCTCGAAGTCCTCGGCGCGGACGGCCGGAACATCCAGCACATGGAGGCGATGCGGCCGCAGGGCGACGCTCAGGACGCGGAGGACGCGATCCAGAAAATGCAGGAGGCCCGGCAGCAGAACTACGACGAGCGGATTTGGCAAGCGCAGCTTGCTGCCGAGCAGGCTCGGGACATCGCGGCGCGCGGGACGAGCGGGCAGCCTCTCCAGTGGGGCGGTGCGGGGGCTGTGAACAAGTTCAACCTGGGGCAGGAGACGGTTGATCAGCTCCGCCTCGCACGGGACGACGCCTTCGCCACGGCGGATAAAGATTGGGACGTTGCTCGCGCGCAGGGCTTCACGACCGCACAGGCCCCGATCACCCGCATGATGGGGCAGATTGAGGGGGTCATGGGGGACAGCATTCGGATGCGCCAGGGCTCCGATATGCCTTGGGACATCGTGAACGATCTCTACGAGAAGAACCCGCAGAGCACGCTTTTCGACAAGCTGGGCAACCGGAATGTAGGAGCGGATGCGAAGCCGATCTTCAAGGAAGGCGACACCACCATCGACCAAATTCACGGGCTCGACAGCCGCCTCGGGAACGCGATCCGTATGGAGCAGGACAAAATATCCGCTCCGGGATCTGGAGGCGATCCTAGCCGACTGCGCCGCCTCGTTCAGATACGCCAGATCGTCCACAGCGCGGTCATGGACGGGGCGCAGGATGCCGGGGGGAACACTGCGATGGCCCTCCAGAACGCGATCAACTCCACAGCTTCGGCATACAACAACTTCGTCATCGGGGGTCTGGGCCACGTCCTCAACGAAAAGGGGGGTGCGGCAAATGCACCGGAAGCCCTCCGCAGCTTCCTCGGGAACTCCCAGAAAGCGATCCTCGCGCGAGACGCGCTACACAACGCGATCATGCAGCGGACGGGGGCGAGCGAGCTTGCCGCTGGCGGGACACCACCGCCGCCCGAAGTCCTCCAGCAGCACATCTGGAACACGATGGCCGATTGGATGCGCCAGGACTACCTCCAGATTGCGGACGGCCACAGCCCCACTGCGGCAAAGACGTGGCTCACGAACCACCAGGGCATGTTCGACCGGCTCCAGGGCAACCCGGTCTTCGACAACCTCCAGGCCGAGCTAAAAGCGCACCAGGGGGCCTCCGACCCGACTTACCTCAAGAACGTCACGACCTCGATGAACGCGGACAAGGAGGCGCTGGACAAGAACGCCGCCGGGATTTTCCTCAACGGCCAGGGGCCGACCCGCCTCGACACGATCCTGAAGGCCCCCGCCGCGCAGCAAGCCGGAATGATGAACGACCTCATCAATGACACCGCTGCCGATCCTACAGGCCGCGCGTTCGACGGGCTCCAGAGGCTTATGTGGGACCGGATCGAGATGGCCTCGCGCGTCAACGGCAACCCGGCCAACCCCGCCGCCTACCATTATTCCTGGGCGAAGGGGAAGGATTTCATGGCGCAGGCGCAGCCCGCCATCGACGCTCTGCGCGCGAAAGACCCCGAGACCTGGGCGCGTATGGACCGCTTCGTCAACACAATGCAGCAAGAGGATCGACGCTACAACAACCCGATGATGGCCTTGCCCCAAGGGGGTCAGCCAGGGGCCAAAGGCGGGGCGCTGGGCCAGGAACTCGCCAGCCGCCTCTTCCAGATGGGCTTCTCCCGCCTCATCGGTCCGCTCTTCGAGGGTGGAGGCATGGCTCATGGGATGCAGGCCATGCAGCAAACGAGCGCCTATGGTCGCTCGCTCTTCAATTTCTTCAACGACAAACTGCCGTGGGTGCGGGACCGGATCAACGCGAACGACCTCGTGGGCAAGACCCAGAAGGTCATCGCCGACGCCCTCATGGACCGGAACGATCCGACGAAGCTCCGGGCACTCCTCGCCCCGGTTCAGGGGCCGCTCGGACAGAAGTGGGCGAAGGGGGTCGAGCCGTGGCTCGCGGCCTCCGGGATCACGATGCTCCAGCCGACGCTCAACCCTCCGGGCGAGGGGCAGGAGCAACCGGAAGCTGCGCCCACAGGAGTAGCTTCCCCAGGCCCCGGTGCGCCATAATGGTCCCCATCAGGCACCACACAGAACGCATCTACGGGGCCATGCCAGTTGATTTCAGCACACCCCTGTGTAGCGGCGCTTGTGGAGGCGGTGCAATGGTAGCGGGGTTCATACTCCACGACCTGTACCCTGCGCTCGCGGTGCTCTCAATGTTGTGCTCGTCGATCCTCGGGGTCGTCGGGCTGTGGCAGCTCTGGCGCGAGTGTCGCGCCCGGAGGAAGGGGGGAGAATGAATGCGAAAATCGTTGTCGATGCTGCGACTTGGGTGGTTGCGACTGGCGTGGCTATGCTCGGAGTGGCGGCGAACCAGGATTGGACCGACCGGCACGCGCGCCTCGTCGGCATCGCCGCAATTGCAGCGGTCCTCGTGGCGGCGCTGAAGAACGTCCCGGATCTGCCGGGCTCCAAGGAGGTGCCTAGTGCTTAAGCTTTTCGCGGTTCTCGCACTCGCGGGCGCTCTGTGCGCCTGCACGGCGGCTCAGGTCTCCACGGCTCAGACTGACGTGGCCTCAGTCACGGCGGCTCTGAACACGGCCTGCGCGGACGTGACCTCGGTCCCGGTCCTCGCCAGCGTCCAGGTCTACGTCACAGCGGCGTGCGTCGGCGGGCAGGCGACCGCCGCCATCGTCAGCAAGGCGCTGAGCGATCCGACCACGGTAGCGTGGGTGGAGAGCTTGAAGGCTCCAGCGTCGTGAAACTACGCACCCTAGCTCTGACTTGCTTTCTCGCGGTCAGCGGGAGTGGGTGCGGGGGAGGCGGGGGAGGAGGAAACTCCTCGCCCCAGCCCACTCCGCCGCCTGCGCCGACCTTCGCGCAGCTCTGTACGAGCGGCACCCCGTTCCTCTACACACTTCAGACAGGCGGGATCTCCGATGCGGTGAAGAACGATGCGACCCAAGACCTCTGGGACTGTCAGGGGAACCCGGCCGGCGGACCCGAGGGGGCTCCGGCGGACCAGACAGCGCATCTCATCAACACGGTAACCACAGACCTCATCAGCGATGTCGGCAGTCAGCCGCCGCAACGCACTTTGGCGACGATTGATCCGGCAACGGGGCTCTTTGTGAGCGTGGTGGGTCCGTAACCGCCGCGACACTCTGTCGCATCGCGGCCTCGTAGAAGCCCGCGAGAAGCATCAGCCCCTCCAAAGCATCACTCAACAAAACAATGGCCCGATAAATATCGGGCCACAAAACTGAATGTTCTTCGGCCGGCTGCGCTCCTCCACGGGACATTTTGGTACCTCTGTTACAAGTCATTTACATTGGACGGGCATCCCTACGCGAAATTTGTGCGCAAAAGAATGCGTCAGGTTGTCGCGGCTTAGACTCGAAGTGAGTCTAAGTCCTCCGAAGAACTTTAGCCTTAACAGAAGGTTACCTCGGGGGCTTTGACCCACAAGTGGTCGAAATGTCAATAAATTGTCAGGAATTGTCAACGATTTCCGCTTGACACCGCCGCGATAGCGGCCCACACTTCGCCCGTTAGGGCGTCGCCATTCATTATTTTCCATAATATATATTATGCAGAGGGCTCTTAGTGGAAGAGAAACCCCGCGTCCACCGAAGAAATTCGCCGAATTGGAAAGTAGTCATTCGGTGTTCGAATGGGAAAGAGTTCCTGCGCGGACGGCTCTACGCCGCGCAGGCTTGGGAGTATTATAAGATGGTGCGGAAGTATCCTGGTGTTGTCGAGGTATTTCTGTGCGTAGCGGGGAAGCCCGTGATGCGCTGGCGCAGCGACCGGGCTACTTTCGGATGAAGGTGCCGCCCCCCAGGTCTTGAACCTGAGCTGGCATATCCCCCGCCGCGAACTTCGGCTTCTCCACGCACGCGGCTTTCTCCGTGCGCGCGATCTCGCGCTCAAGGTACCAATGGGCCTTCCGGAGGTCTTCGAGGCGATCACCCTTCTTCCCGGCCCGGAGGAGGTACTTGAGGCAGTTGCCGAGGCGGAAGCCAAGGCCGAAATCCTCGATGACCGTGATGGCTTCGAGCCCGCTTGCGCTCTTGTAGTGCTTCGGGGCGTTGATGATGTCCTCGAAGTCACGGGGGTTGCTCATGCTGGCACGGTGCGCTTCGTAAGGGCTCAAGCGTCTCCTCCTTCTCGTCCTGTGTGCAGTTTGAAGATGTCCCCGGCGAGAGCCGCGTCGATCTTCCGGTCCCTCTCGAACTTCTTCGCGGCCTCGGTGAGGCGCATGTGCTTCTCCTGCTGGAGGGCGGCCTGCGCGAGCTGCGCGTACTCCTCCTGGGTCACAGGGCGAACGTCGTTCTCCCGGAGGTGGGTTTCGAGGGTCTCAAAGGCTTCCTGGAGCCCGCCCTCGGGAAGCTCCCGGCTCATCGCGAAGACGAGATGCTGGGGGCCGTCCGGCGTAGCCGCGACCACGAGGATGCCCACTGTGGCGTAGTAGGGGATGATCCAGGGTTTGCTCACAAGCTCCTCCTCTCACCTCGGAAGTCGTAGGTCCGCGCCTCCGGGTCCACGTAGACCAGTTCGGGCGGTAGGAGCCGGCCGCCGACGAACGTCAGGACCGCGAACCCGACGTGCCAGTTCCCCCGGTCGTTCTCAGTGTAATGGACGAACTGGGGGCCGGCAGGGTCGGCCAGGAAACCGTCCTCGATGCCCCACCGCGTCCCGCGCCGGTCGTCCCAACGGGAGACGGAGAGCTGATGCGTGTGCCCGGTGACCATCGTCACGCCCGTCCGCAGCGTGTTGTTGTAGGCCGCGTGGACGCCCCCGGACTTCCGATGCTTTACCCACGCCTGCCCGTGGTTCAGGTCCACGGACCAGCACGGGCTCCACGCGGCCATGTGGTCCTTCAGGTGCATCCCGAAGATGCCGGCGTACTCGGGGATTTCGTTCGCGAGGCGCGTCTCGTAGCGGAGGTCGTGGTTCCCGAGCGGCCAGTCGTGCCAAGCATCCGGGCTCACCTCTGCGATGTCGTTGACGAACTCCTTGCAGGCTTCGAGTTCCTGGGCGATGGTCGGCTTGTTCTCCCAGCCGATGCTGGGGAAGCGGGAGATCGAGGCCCCGTCGAACACGTCGCCGTTGAGGATGACGCCCGCCGGCTGTAGCTCCGCCACAACGTAGAGGAAGGCGAGCATCCCGCAGGTCCAGGGGCCGGGCCAGACGTGTGCGTCGGAGCCGATGACTACGGTCCCACAGTCGATGTTGTGTGCGATTTCGACTGTCATTTGCACACCGCCAGTCGAGTTAAACGGCGTCTAATGTTTGTGCGCGAACAATTCATCACAAACGCCATTTGGTAGGTACTCAAGCCCCCGGCCACCAGTTCGAGAATTTGAGCGTCTTTACTTATATCGGGGGGAGTACCCTTCGGGCGACGTGGGACGCCAGCACGCCGTAGACGTTCTCGCACCGTAAACATAGCGCAGCCCGCCGCGTCTCCTATGGCCTCCAGCGACTCCCCCGCTTTATACCGATCCACCATTTCCTCTGTGGTCATCTTAATCATCGCACCTCCTTCACAGTTTCAGCTTCCTCATGTCATCGTGCCTCCAGGACGTGCCCACGAGCACCTCGGCCCCGATGGTCACCAGCCGGTCCCCAAGCAGGACCGGGCACTCCATAATGCCCACAACACGACGTATAGCATCGTCGTCGCCCGAACGACGAAGACCCAGGATGGCGTCGTGAATTTGACCCAGAACCCAAACACGATTGGGATCGGAAGGGCGCGGAGGAGCCGCGATGTTAAGCCGTCCGTCCATCTCATACCAAATCCTCCACATGGCGAGGTTGAGCATCCACGCGACCGTGCTCTGTTGGATCTGGGCGAGCCCCTCGCGCTGGATGTCATCCTCCCAGAGCCGGCCCAAAAAGCGCCTCGTGTTCCCGAGCGGCCCCGTGAGGACGCCGTTGTCCCGGATCATACAGCGTAACTGGACCTGTCGTTGCTCGTTCTCGGGGTAGCGGCGGAAGTACCCTGCGCGGAGGTCGCGCGCCTGGGCGAGGGGGATGTGCAAGGTCCGCGCGATCCCGTGCGCCGACATGCCGATGTTCGTCCCGTGCCTCACGATTTTCGCGTAGTGCCGGTACTCGTGATCCTCGTCCCACGGGGTCTTGGTGTCGGAGATCTCTCGATCCGAGGCCGTGCCCCAGGGGAGCTGCGGAAAGAGGGTTTTCGCGAGGCCCGTGTGGGTGTCGCCGGAGTTGTGATCCTCGATGTCCTGTGGACACTCGCTTGTGTAGGCGACGATCCGGCTCTCCGCCTGCTCCAGGTCGGCGTACCAGAGTTCGAGGCCCGCATCGGGAATGAAAATCCCTCGGTTCTTGTCGGCTATGTTTTGGAGGTTCGCGCCGGTCCGGAAGGGCGAGCCGGAGGACGACATACGACCTGTTTCAGCAGCGCAGACATTGAAGGAGGCGCGCCAGCGACCATCAGCGTCCAGGCGAGTCCGTAGAGCCCCAAGTTGTTTGCGATATCCTCGAGATGCCAATATGCGGTCGATGAGGTCTGCGTGCTCGGGGTACTTGTTTGCGAGGATTTCAAGCGCTTCATCGTCAGTCGTGACCGAGCGCACACCATCAGCATTGACCCTCCTCGAATACCGTCGCTTCAGTCCCAGGAGATCGTAGAGGAGACGAGCGCATTGAGCTGTGCTGTGAGGGTTAAACCCTTGCGCAACAAGTCGCGGCTCCGCGCAGTGTCGGCAACTTTGCCCCAGCGGCTCGCCGCCTTTAGGGTCCCATAGATGACGCCCACTTGCTGCTCCAGGGCAACGATCACCTGTAGGGCGCTTTCCTCGGACATCCCAGACCTCCTGCAATGTGGGGCTCGCGTTGAGATAGGCGATGGCTGCGGCTTCGTCGGCCTCGCATTGGCCGATTGCGGACTTCCGCGCCACCTCATCCACCCGGACCCCGCGCAGCGTCATCGCTACACAGGGGGCCTGGAAAGCCATCGCGCAGTCGTAGAGCACGCGATCCTGCCCGGCGAGCTGTGGGCGGAGCACGTCGTAGACTTGCCGGGTGCCCACGGTGTCGTTGCCCGCATAGAGCCAGTAGCGTTCCTGGGGGTCAGTTAGCTCCGGAGCTGTGGGGTCGGTGATGAGCCTCAAAGCCGCCCCCCGACCGCCCCGCAGAGCATCAGGAACACGAAGACGAGGATGAAGATCGCCCCGTACTTCAAGACCCCGAGGCCAACGACCCCCATGACGAGCGTGAGGATCGCGCCAGTGAGGATGACGCCTCTCACGCCGCCTCCCGGAAGCCGGCGAGGGCCTCAGACACGCGGCCAATCGAGCATCCGAAATGGTTCGCGATGGTCATGTAGTCGGCGTCGGGGTGGGCGTCAGCATAGGCGCCGATCAGCTCGGCGTCCGGGCGCTCTCGTAAGGTCGGGGCCACCCGGCGGCGCACAGGCGCGCGGCGGTACATGCTCGCGACCCAATCCTCAATGATGCCGGCGAAGTCGTGCAGCCCGATCTTGTGGAGCACGTCGGCCTTCACCAACATCTCGTCGCGAAGCTGTGGAATGGTTTTCATCAGCCCAACTCCTCTCTCGTTTCCAGAGGCTCAATCCGAGCCTCCACGTCGCAACCCGTATTCAAGAGCTTCGTCCAGGCGCCGCGGGCGAAGACGAGGGAGAAGCACTCGCCGTCGTCGGTGACGACCTCCAGGCGCACGGGGGCCTCGCGGCGGGTGCCGGGCGGGCTCCAGGCGATGCGCGCGGAGCAACCGTCGCTAGGCATCAGCGTGCCGGCCAAGATAGGCTTCCCACCTCGGGCGTAGCGGGTGTTCGATATATCCTATCGCCTTATTACATCTCGCACAGAGCAACTCCCGCACAACGTTTGTAGTGTGGTTGTGGTCGATACACAGGACATCTTGGGGGTCTCCGCAAGCCGCGCAACGACCATCCTGTATATCGTACATTCGCGCATAGTCTTCGGGAGTAAGGCCATACTTCCGACAGGTCGCCACGCGATTGTACGCGTAGGTCCGTTCCGGATCGGCAGCTCTGCGTTCCCGAACACGCGCGTTTACCAATTCTTTATTGCGCTCGTAGTACCGCCGTGATGCTGCCTTTCGGTTTTCATTTTGACGAGCTACGCTCTCCGGATGCTCCGCGCGCCATTTGCGCGCATATTCCTTCCCGTTCTTGGCGTACCACTTACGACAAGACTCTCGGCGTCTCTCGCGCTCCTCAGGCGTCATCGCGTCGCTTATCTGTTTGTGAGCCATGCTGAACTTTTGTCTTCCATCTAGGCATACCCGTATATAAGGAGCCAAGGAAAGCCAAAGACTTCGGAAGCTCTGGCTGAAGAATATGATGCATTAAACGAAGATCATGACGGTAGTTGCGGACTGTCATGCCTAGACGATCAAGTAACCAAATCGTATCGTATTGTCCGTTCTGCATGAGCTTGGGAATAGGACAATCAAGAACATCACGCACCCAAATCAGAGCAGCAAGCTCCTGCGCCTCCGTTTCCCAGTACGAACGGTTCGATTTGCGATAATCAACAAATGGAACAACAATACCTGTAGTCCCAGATGTACCGAATTGTATACAAACTACTTGGCCTAACGAAGTCTCGATATCTACGGTCAGTAGATCTGAGGTATCAATGTGGTTCCGGCGAAACCGCGCCAGATCGCCCAGGTCAGGCTCCAGCCAAAGGGCAACCTCCGTAGGCCGAACCTCGGGAAACTGAGCCTCATGACGCACCTTCATCAGGTCAGCGACGAGCGGGCCGAGGAGCTTGTAGCTCTGCTGCACGCGGTCGAGGGGGTAGGTGGGGAGGACTTTCAGACCGAAGGAGCCGGAACGCGGGGCACCGCGCCACTGCTCGCTGGAGGTCTCATTCGTCACGGACCACAGGGCGAGGTCTCCCATCGTGACTACGACGTTCGGCCGAGTCAGGTGCAAGAGGACGCCAAGGTCTTCATCCACCTGATCAGTGTAGAGCGCCCGAAGGGCCTTCAAGTCCGCGTTGCGCGGGGGCTGCTCCGGAAGGACATAGGCGAAGCTGTGCGCGCGGCGCTCCCACAGGAGCCGGCGGGTCTCCCCGAGGAGCGAGGGCTCGAACTCGGAGGGCACGGCGCTGGGGTCCGTGAGCGAGGCCATGCGCAGGGCGCGGGCCAGGAGGAACCCTTCGCCGCCCACGAGCGGCCGGCCTTTGATGTCGTCCTCGGCTCCTGGCGCGTCGGCCAGGAACAGGATGCCGCCGGGCTGACCTGATATCTGCGGTCTTACCGTCATTTAAACGTGCCTCATCTGGTCAGATGGAAAATAAGGAAAGCCAACCCTCCACGGGCGGGGCTGACACCCCATAGCTGTGTCAGCAGCTACTGGCTTTCCTATCTCAGCAAATCCGGTGGGGGCCTCGCACCCCCTCGGAGGTTCAATGGATAGCCACCTCTAAGATGGCGGGGTGCCTAGAGGGCGATACCCTCCCCACCGTTCGCGGCCCAGGAGCGAACCCGTTGCTCCGTACCGTCGCCGCCGTCGTTCCGCTTGTACGAGCGGTTGTAGACCTCACCGTAGACCGTGCGACCTTTGACGAGGTTGCCGTCCACGATGCCCGCGAGGCTCTCCGTTTCCGGGATACCCATCGCCTTCACGGCGGAGAGGAGCGAGTTCAGCTCCGGGCGGAACGAGACGGTGAAACGCAGGAACATACGTTTTCCGTCATGCGCCGGCTTCCCGGTTGCCGGGTCGATCTCAGCCAGGGCCTCCGGGTCCACCGAAGCTGTCGGTTCGATAGGCTCGACGGTCAGGAGGTACTCCTGGGTCTCGTACTCGTTACCTTCACGATCCTTCTTGGTAACGTCCTTTGCGGACATCTTGATCGCGCGAAGCTTCCAGACGCCGGTCGGGACGGGCGGCTGCGGCTTGCTGAGGTCCGCAATTGTGCGATGTTGCAGTGCGATTTCAGGCATGTCGTCCTTTCTGTGGTTTACGGGGTTGTGGACTGATTGCCGTCCCGCTCAGTCCGGCGGGTACACAGGAGAGGCCATCAGGACCAGTGCGTCGCCGAATGTCAGGCCGTCGCGCATGAGGTCGCGGATGCTGGTGAGGAAGTCGAGGTCGAATTGGAACTCGCCGATATCGTCTTCGACCAGACGGCTATCGAGGGCAGCATGCAGCTCGGTAAGCATCTGCCGCACCTCGCGGCGTCTCGGGTACTGGTGCAACGGATCACCTCCTTTCAGTCTTGGGGTTTGCCGGTAACGGCCTCGAAAATCGTCAGGAGCCCAGTCTCAATGGGCAGCTTGGGCGGCAGAATGCCGGGACGAACCGGGACGCCGCTGTCGCGCACGGCGCTGGGCGCGAGGTCGAAGACGCGCTGGCCCCGGTCGTCCACCTCGGCCCACAGGACCGTAGGGAAGTGCCGGATCAGGTTTGCCGAGAGCTTCCGACCAATCGAAATCGGGACTTGCTTCGTCGGCACGAGGTCTTTCTCGGCCTCGCGAATTTCATTATTATAGTCGGTCTTATCCGGGTTATTCTTGTCCTCGTCTTCCCACTCCCTCGGTCCCTGGACTTTCCAATGCGCGAGGATGATGAGGTGGTAGGAGTAGAACGAGGAGGCCATCTGGATCAGCACGCTGTCCACCTCGTCGCCCGCGAGGCCCCAGTCCTTCCGGCGACGGCGCTGGCGGTCGAGACCAAGCTGACCCAGGAGCCGCGCCATCGCGCAGTCCGCGAGGCTGGTCATGTTGTCCACCACGAGGATCGTGTCGTAGCCCCACTGATCCGAAGGGCCGAGGTCCACGATCTCGCCGCCCTGGCACTTCGCCCGCCGGGCCTTGCCGTCGTTGAGGAATTGCGCGAACTTGGCGAACGCGGTCGCCGTCCCGACTTGCCCCACGGTGATCTTGGAGGCCGGGCCTTGGAACCCGAGGCGATCCTCGAAGGGGAGGATGAGGAGGCGGTCCTGCTTGTCCGGGTCCACGAAATTCAAAAGCACCTCGTAACCGGGGTCAAAAGCCGCCAGGATAACGCGGTAGGAGCCTTCGTTTACGAGGGCGGCGATGGACCCGGTTTTCCCCGTCTTCGGGGCCGCAACCACCAACGCCTTGAACCTGCGATCCGGCATCCACTGCGTCATGCGATCTCCTCTGCGGTTTACGGAGTAGGGGCGCTCTGTGTACCCCCTGCATATATAGGGGTGTGTGCAGGGGTTAGGATTTGCGCTCTTCGTAGATCGTCACGGCTTCCCGCTGGTCGAGGGGATCGGCCGAGCGCCGCTGCACACGGATGCCGGTGATCTCGTGAAACGTGTGAGACGCCCGAATGAGCGCACGGACGCACTGAGGGTTCGTGCAGCTCTCGATGTCGAGGATCGGGCGCGCGTGAGGCTGCACGATCATGAGGAGGACGAGCCACAGGGCGAGGCCGTCGGGCATCAGACTACATCGATGCGCGAGCCAGCGGGCGGGCCCGGCGGTGGTGTCTTGCGGGGCTGCTCTGTGCGGACGCCATCGTACACGCGTTGGCTAGTGTAGGTGCTGATGCGGGGGCTGCGCGCCGAGCGCTTGGAGTCCTCGATGTCGCGTTCCAGGAGTACCCACCACTCTCCCAAACCCGCATCTCGCAGCGTGTGTAACGACCAACCATGAGGCGTGTAGCCGTTTAGGATCTCAGCCAAGTCTCCTCCTGAGACAATCCGCTCCATGTACTGCTTCACTCCACGTCTCCCGTCTGCGCGCCCTTGGGCGCTAGGCAGTTCCACGGTTCCTGCTTGAAGTTGCTCTCCAGGAAGGTCTCTCGATCCGAGGGGTCCAGGCGACAGAAATCTCGATACGGGCAGGGGGTCGTCGGAGCCCCGGGGAGCGAGGCGCACGCCGAGAGCCGGCGAGGGTAGGCGGACGCAGGGTCGCGGCCCTGCTGTGCAGCCTCCACAGCGAGGCGTGCCCGAATTTGCCCCTCCTGCACGTAATGCTCCATCTCGCCCTGCCATTCCGAGAGGCCGCCGGGCGCGAGGTAGACAGGCTTCACGTAGACCTCGACGAACCCCACGCCGATGTGGATCGCGTAGACGTGGACCTGGGTGCCGGGGCCAAACTCGCGCTGCGCCGCCCAGGTGTACGTGTGGACCTGGGGCGACATTTCGTACCCGGCCCAGAATTTCTCGTCCGGCTGCCTCCTCGTCGTCTTGTACTCGCGCACGATGGTGCGCCCGGCGGGGTCCGCGCCCACGCTATCGAAGCTGCCGGTCATCGTGATTGACTGGCCGTCCGTCCCCTCGACACCGAGGGGCTGGAACCAGCGTAGCTCCGAGGCGACGCGGCCATCCGCATGGCGGATGGTTTGCACGTCCGATGCCGCCATCTGGTCGCACAGGGCGACCATTGCGCGGGCGAGGGAGCGCCGGTTCTTGTACTTCTCGTTGGCGACGTAGGCCGTGCGGCTTTCGACGGGACGCCCGCATTCACACTGGGTTTTCGCCCCGAGATGCTCCGCTTTCGACCACAGGCACCGCACAATGCCCTTTTTGGTATTGGTCTTCGTGCGGTCGGTACACTGGAAGACCTCGACGTACTGTCCTCCGAACACATCACGCTCCGCGCCCTGCGCCCAGGACGCCTGGAGCACGAAGGCGAGGGTCTCCTGTGTAGCCTCCTCCGGCGGCACACCGTTGGCGACCATCTTGCACCACGCATCCGCGCCGTCGTGGATCAGCGTGCCGAAGGTCAGGTGAACGCTCTCCTCACCGTCGCGTCGCAGACCGAGGACGCTGGAGTACCAGTAATGCCGCCAGCAGTGCTGCATGGTCTGGAGGGTCGTGTTGTCGAGGAACTTGTAGGTCAGCGGGAGCCCAGGGTCGCGGGGGTCCGGGTCCATCGGGGGGAAGGTGAAGATCATTTAAACCCCCACAAAAGGAGTACAATCATGCCCAGGTAAACGACGGCAAGTCCTATGAAGAAACACAGAACGTCCAGCCCTTTCATCAATCCCTCCACGGAACACAGGTGACCGAGAGACCCTCGGAGGCGCAGACGGCGTTCCCTGTGAGCGAGGCGCAGGCCGAGAGCATCGTCAGAGCCGCAACCGCACAGAAAAAACGACCAGCGCGACGACAGCGGGAAACGCGAGGTAACCCAGACAGAAGCCTAGCCAAAACATCACCTCACCATCTCTTCCACGGGGGCCGCTTGGGCGGCGTCTCTGAGAGCCACTCGACGATCATCCAGACCGCCAGCCCCGAGGCGATGAGCACTGCGTAGACCAGTACCCACCACGCCGGGCCAACGTGCGGCGGGAAGATGATGTCGATGGGCGCAGGGGCCTCAGGCGGCATCGAACCGCCCTTGCGACTCAGCGCGCCACCCATATGCCCATTGAAGGTTCTCTAGCGTTCCTTCAAGGTACGGGTTGTGACTGTCCCCTCGGCGAAACGCCGCGCGCCCTTGGGCATACGCGTTTAGGAGGATCGGCGGTTCCTGAAGGGGTTCAGGAGGCATAGTGCCGTGCGAAGGCTTCAGCGGTCTCCGGACCCCACACGCCGTCAGCCGCTACGCCAAGCTCAATCTGAGCGAGGCCGAGGGATGGAAGGACGCTTTGCGGTGTCGGGGCCACGACTGCCGCCGCCGCTGCCGCCTTCGGGAACCACAGGACACTCGTGTCCCGCACTTCACAGGGATCGGTGTCGAAACCGAACATCGAACCTTCGGCGTGCTGGAGGATCGCCACGTGACCGCTGGCCGCGTAGTCTGCGTAACCCGGCCAGCCGGATGCGCCAGGGAGGTAATCGCCCACCTCGGTCGAGACGGCCGACGCGATGAAACCGTCCGCATACATGCCGACGCGGTACGGGGCGGCCGCCTTCTCATACGCCGCGTAGTAGGCTTGGATCGCCGGGAGGTCCGAGGCTCCCGCGCCGTAGTCGATGGCGAAGTAGACGACCGTGCCTTCCGGAGCGCCGAGGGCCTGCATCTTCGCGGCTGCGGCACGACCGTCGAGCGCCCCGCCGGCTGCGCCACGCGCGAACACCGCCGCGTTCCCCCAGCCCTCATCGATCAGCCAGAGGCCGAACCCGTTCTTCGCGGCGAGCACGACCACGGCCGGCGACATGTGCTTGAGGTACTGGCCGGCGGCGATGTGCCCAGCCGCCTTCGCGGCGTCGATGTAAGCCTGGGTGATCGGCGAGTCGAGATCGGCTGCGTTGATGGTCATTCTGCTCCTACCTTCTTCTGGACGAAAACAAAGATACCCGTGACCCCCTGTGGGGTCTGCGCGCCGAGGCACCCGATGTACTGAGCCGGCTCGCCGTTGCGTAGGGGCGGCGGGAGTTCGCCGTCCGCGCGGAGGTGGAAGCTCCACTCCTGAGCGTCCTTGGCGACCGCGAGAAGCTGGCCGCTCGCGTTCACAAGCCCCGAGGGCTTCGTGCCCTCGACCTCGGGTTCCTCACACACGGCGGCGATGAGGCAGCCGTTCTGGACGGGGGCGATCCCGAGGAAGAGGTGCACGTCGGCGCGGAAGGTGCCTTCGCGGACCCCTGCGGGGAACATGAAGCTGCGGAGGACGAGGCGCGGGGCGATCTTCGTCATGGCTGCACCGTGAGGCCGATGTTGATGAGGAGCTGCTTCAGAGTGTCCAGGGCAACGACGATCTCAGCGGACTGCCAACCATCGGTGACGGTGATCCGAACGTTATCCTCTGGCTCTAAAACGATCTTCATGGAACCGTTGTTCTCAGGCATCCTCCGCCTCCTCACGCTTGGCTTCCCTCGCGTCCCTCGCATCCCGCCACGCCACACGATCCTGGCGCAGCACAGCCACGAGGTACTTCAGCTCCCGGTGGTTGTGGTGCCGCCGGCTCATGAGCGCGTCGAGAGTGACGAGGCACTCCCGCTGCGAGAGGGCCGCGAGGCCCTCCTGCACGTTGGCGATGTCGTGGGGGTAGTCGTCCGCGCTCATTCTGAAATCTCCTGTGTACGTTGTGCGAAGTACGCACAGCCGCCGTCCACGAGGCGTTGCTGACTGAGCGTCACGAAACCCGCCTCGGCGGCCTCCATGATCGCGGAGGCGAGGGCGTTCAGCCCCGTGTCCTCCTCGCGATCCACGACGAGGTGTCCGACGTGGTAGCGGAGGCGGGCACCGGCTTCCGTCTCCGCGAGCCACCCGCGAAACTCAGCTGGCGTCATGGCTCAGTGTATCTCCGTCGCGAGTTCGTAGCCGACGCGGGAAGACTGCTCCTCGATGGTCGCGATGGCGACCTTCAGGGCCTCAGCGCCGGCTTCCGGGTTGCACGCCCGGAGGTAGCCGAGGGCCGTGGAGAGGACGATTACGAGAGCGGTGACGCCCTCGGCGAGATCAGCGCGCTCGCGCTGCAAGAGGTGCGCGACCTTCTCGGCGAATACCTTCGCGGCATCGAAATCTTCGTGTGCGTCACTCAACATGTCCGTATCCTCTCGCTATAGCCAGGAGTTCAGTGAAGCGTGGGTTGTCACCTGGGAACTCGTCCCCGAGGTCGGTGAACGAAACAATCTCAGGGTCGCCGGTTAGGACTGGGGCGCTGCGGGCCGGGGGCCTGGGGCAGTCGTGGGCCACGAGCCAGTACGAGGGCTCAATGATCGACGCCCGATGCTCCTCGACCTCCTCTAGGATGTGCCACCGGGGGGCTAGCCGCTTGAGCGCGGAGCGCGCCGCCGCGATTTGGGAGGTAATGGCTTTGGCGTCCCGCCCGGTCAGCGCGCACAGGTCCGTGAGGGTGAGGCCGTTCCGCCGGCCTCGGTGCGCCCACAGGAGCGAAAGCACGCGGCTGCGGGCGATCAGCGAACGAGGGAGGCTCCGATCCTCCGGAACGTTCCCGGCGGTAATACTCTGCAAGCAGCTTCTCCACATGCGCGGCCGCGATGCACCGTGCGACTTCGAGTTCCGCTAGGATGCGCTGTGGGGGCTCGCGATGCGCCTTGACCCACTCAGGGTAGAGGTACGGGGTTTTCGAGTACCGGGCATACGGGGACGAGCTGGTCATCTTCCGGAGATCCTACATTTGTCAAGCTCTCATATGTAGGGGTGTGTGCAAGGGTCCGCCCGGAGCCCGGAGCCCGTTAACAATTCTTTACAAAAGAGGTATGGACCCTCGCGCACGTATGTACCATGTTCAGAGCGTCCACATTCGGACCTACGGAGAAACGTATGGCTACCAGAAAACCACCTGAACCGCCCGTTTACACGGGCAACCTACGCTCGCGCTTCGTCCCGCTTGCGGAGAGCCGTATGAACACGCTCCTTGCGGCGATGGATTACCTAGGTGACCTCGCGCAGCGCAACCGCTACCACTATACGGACCTGGAGTGGGCGCGAATGCACCGAGTCCTCACGGATAAGGTCGCGGAACTCGACGCGACGTTTAAGGAGGGGAAGGGGAACCGGCCTAAGTTTCGGTTCTCGGAGCCGGAGGAAGACTGAGCTTCGCCTCCAGGGCCTCGGCCCGCCGCACGAGGTCGCGCGCTACGGCTTCAAGATGCGCGGCCTCCGTGCGGTACGCTTGTGCAGTCCACAGAGACTCCAGGGTCTCGCGGTCCCTAGGCGTCAAGTTCCTGGGCACGCGCGAACTCCACAACAGCAGCTGCTCCGGCACTGACTTGCTCCGGGGTCGGGAAGCCCTCGAATTCCTGGGAGAACTCGGCCTCGGTGCCGTCCTTGAGGTGGGTTAGCCAGCGGCACTCCACACGCATGCAGACCGTGTAATCGTCGGTTTTCTCGGGTGGGGTGAGTCCGTAGCGTGCGCCCGGAACCACGTCGCCAGCCTCGTCCAGAACCTCGAACTTCTCAGCCATCCCGCGCCTCCCCGCCAAGTATCCTCGACCTCCCAGACCTTTCAGCCCACCGCCCTAAGCAAGTGACCAGGTATTACCCTGGTGGGTTGGCGCTGTTAGTGGCAAGGCCACCTCAGTCGATCCGTCGCCAAGTCAATTATGCCGGCTCAGGGGCGAGGAATGCGAGCCCCACGGGTTACCGTTAAGCGTGGTAAGAGGGGTGCTTACCACCCCTCAAAATCGCCTCGTAAGCCCTTGATTTTCCTGTGGTAAGCGGTAAGGGCTCCTATAGATATATCTATAGGCTTACCAGCCCCGCTGCGAGGGGCTTACGCTTGGCTTCAGCCCCATCGCGCTGCATGTCAGGTTACCGCCTCCTGGGCTTCCCGCTCCGCTCGTCGCGCCTCGGCCAGGACATCGGCAACAACGCTCGTGATCACCGCGTGTAAAGTGTCGTCTATCAGGGCGGGTAGAAGGGCTGGGCGAATGAGGTTAATTATCTTGTCCGCAAACCGATGCCCAATTCCGGCAGTTCCCGCACTCGATGTTGCGACAGCCTCGTCGGTGCAGATAGCGGCAGCAAGAGCTTCAAAATAGTTAAAACCGTAACTATGCCATTCGTCCGCGCCAGTACGTTTTTGCTCGGAAATCCAATCGCGAATTACCTTCGAGGCCTTCTCCCGCTCCGCCGCGACCGCTACGGCCACCTTGCGGGCGGCGTAGGCGTCCATGCTCTTCGCAACGCGGTCATAAAAATCTTCGGCCAAATTTTGCATCGGAAACATTTGACGCGCTGCGTTCAGCGCCTCCGCGCTCGGCTCAGCGTCGCCATCGTGCTGCGCGCGGATCGCGGCGTGTCTTGCCATAATTCGATTGTAGGCATCAGTGTTATCGTCGCTCATCCCTAAATCCTCCGTCCTCGTCGGCACAATCTCACCCTCATGAATGACGCGCCCAACCTTGCTCAGCGCCTCATCGAAGATCGCATTCTCCTCGTCACTGAACTGTCTTCTGGAGTGCGCTGCGTAGATCGCGCCGTCGCTCGGCGCGCCCTCGGGCTGTGTGGCCACCTTGCGGGCGGCGTAGTCCTCAAGCGCGTCGGCAATGAGAGGCACCATGTCGGAGGGCCAAAGGTCGTTGAGTTTCTCAGACAGAGCCTCCGCAATCGCTTGCGCCTCCGCGCTCGGCCCGTCGCTCGGCACAATCTGCCCGTCCATGCGGACCTCCCAGGTTTCGATCTTCATGCCATCTTTCCTTCCATCTCCGCGAGTGTAGGCTCTTTAAGCCACTTCCCAATCGTCACATAGCTCGGCATCCCTGGCTCGTCGGCCGCGATGCGTCGGTTGGACCATCCCTTATCGTGCAACTCCCGCGCGCGGCTGAGCCACTCGGGGGCCTCGGGGTCCGCGCCGCCCTCTCGAAACCAGCACCGGGTGTCGGCCTCGTCAAAGCAGCATGACTGTAGCTCTCCTTTCTCATTACTTGGAACGAAGAACCTATGCTTAGTGAATACTAGGCGGACGGGGATGCACTCCTTGGAAATCCCGCGCTCCCCCTTCACCCAAATCGCCGAGTCCACCTTGTCGTTGAAGCTGCTCGTGCCCCTGGCGTGCGCCGGACCATCCTCATCGGACTTCCGGTGCCCCGTGTGATGGACTACCACGCAGGAGAGCCCCGCGCGGCGGAACTTCAGGAGCCACAGCAGGAACGGCCGCATCGCCTCCTCGTCATTCGGCGAACCCGTCTGGATGATCGCCGAAACGTTGTCGAGGAAGATCACATCGGCCCGATGCTCTTGTGCAGCACTCCACACAAGATCCTGCCCGCGCCCCGGCTGTGAGAGATCGGGCATCCCATCGCGGAAGGCCGCGTGGGTGAGAATTGCGAAACGCTCCGCAGCTTTTCCATCAAATGGCGCGGCCCGACTGAGCTTTGTGAACCGCTCGCTGAATTGGCTAGGCTGCATCTCACCATCAACGTAAAGGACGCGGCGAGGCCGGGGGACGTGCATACGGGGGACGCGCGAGCGCCCCTCCGCAATCGACATGGCGCAAGCGAGGCTGAGGTACGTCTTCCCGACGCCCCCGGCCCCGTAGAGTAGCGCCAGCCCGCCAACCGGAAGCCAGGGGGCGATCACAGTCTCCGGGGGTGTCCAATCCCATGTCTGAAACTCGGACAGCGGAAGCCAGCGCTCCGGGAGCTTCCCTGGCATCACTCATACCTCGCGGCCCGGATGTGGCGACAGCCCGTGCGCTCGAATTCCTCCGGATAGAGGGCCATCAAAACCGCCGCCTCAAATTCCTCAGCGTTCATTCCTTCCCGTGTCCTCCCCTTGGCGCGGGCATCGCGCCGCTCTTGGCGGTGACACTCTACACAAGATCGGTTGCTTAAGAACCGCATCCCCCGATGCCCCTTGGCGCATGGCTTGCCTAGGTACAGTGTAGACGACGGCGCTAGGGGTGCCGTCAAAGCTTCTGCTACGCTCATTCCCCTCTCTCCACTACACAAGAGCGGCATTGCAACGGTTGCCGCCATATGCCGCCCCCACAAGGAAGCGGCATAAAGCGAAAGCCGGAGCTAGGCCCACACACAAGTGACGCATGTGGTTTCGTTTGTGTGCTGCTCGATTACCTCGGCTAGGGTGTCTGCCAAGCAGATAGCATCCCCGTATGTTATGCACGGTAAATCAGCGCCACCAAACTGCACGGCATACACTAAGCTACCGTCTGACAGCTTGCTTTCGACGATGGTGATTGGGTGTTGCATGGTGTCACTCCCCCATGATGTGAATTGCGCGCCCAACGGCGAGTGCGATGATGATCGAGACGGCGAGGTAGATGAGCAGATAGGTCATTGGTTGCCCTCCCCTAGACAAGCTCACGGCAGCGATCAGCCGCGTGTATCAGATTGAGATTGAGTGCCCGGCTTTCGTGGCCATCATCCCATTTGATAGCCACTAGGTGGGTGGTAACCGCGAACGGCTCCACTGCTGTCACCACGCCACTAGCAAATGGGCCATGGTGGCAAGGTTTGTCAGGGCCAGTGAATTGACCAGTATTGCGTAGGAACTCACGCGAGAACACCACGCGGTCATCAGGCTGGAATGTATGGTTCATTGGTTGATCCTCTAGTGAATGTGGTAGGAAACGTTCGCAACGGCCGCATCCCAACAAAGCCGGCAAGGGCCACACTTGTTGCCGCGCGTAGGCGCGCCGCATGTCTCGCCTTGCGCCGTGCGCTTATCGTGCACCGTGCTGGTTTGCGGCCAAGCTGTCGGAGTCGCACCATCCACCATGGTCGCCGACAAGCGGATAACCAGATTGTCGGGAATGGTGCCGCCGTCGCGCACAAAACCCTTCAGGAGCATGCCTTCGCGCGTCGGCAGCCAATGCCGCAACCAAGGGGTGGCGCGCGCAACGGCGCAAATCTTGGCGAGATGGTCGCGGCTCTGAAGGTCGCCGCTATCGTGCCAGCGATGCACCTTGTCTAGCGGCTGCTTGGTTTTGGGGTTGATACCCTTGCTGTGAACGGCCGTAAGCAGCGTCACCATCGCTTCAACCCAATCGGGCGAGGTAATGCCTGCAAGCCTTGTGGCCTGCGCTTTCTTGACATCGCGGAAGATGTAATTGCCGCGCATGGCGTAGCACCCATGGCATACGCTGCCCTCGATTTGAGCGAGTTTCGCACCCGTAAGGCATGCTTGCGCGGGTATGCCGTAGCTTGTGCCGGGCATTTTGGAAGGGTAGCCGAGGGTTCCGGCGATTGCCTCGGCGGCTCGTTTGGTTAGCATTGCCGTAAGCTCCATGTGTGATCGAGCGAGCATACGACAAGGCTACGTGCGTAGGGTATGCAGAGTTTAGGATGCAGGCATGCGTAGATATCATGTCTGGATGGTCGCGCGCGGCCAGCGCTCCGAGGCAAGGGCGGCCCGCTCCGCCCTCATCCATCCGCCGCCCGACCGATCCGCGCACCTGACTCGAACCGCCGCCGTGAGGCTAGCATCCCACGCCTTCGGCCCACGCCTTGTAGTGTGGGTGGAAGTGTGGGTAGCGATGCAGCGGCATCGCCAAGCGTCAATGATATCAATGGTTTGATGGTGAGGAGTGGCGGACACTGCATCCGCCATCAGCGCTCGGAAGGCCCAGGAATGCTGACCGGTCGGGCCCTCCGGACGTTCCCCCACCACGGTGGGCCCCAATGGCGATGCGCGGGGGCCCCTACGGGGGTCATGAACGATCCTGTAGAAATAAAAAAAGGCCCGCCAAGGGGTTAGCGGACCTCAGGGCTTCGCCCCGTAAGCGGGGCTGGAATTCCCGAAAAAACTCAAAACGCTGGGAGGGTCGGAACGTGAGCGATCTTTCAACCCATCGGCGTGCTGCGCACGCCACTTCCCCGCCCGAGCCACCCCTATCTTACTGTTCCTATTAGCATCCCATTCAACCGACCCTACGTATCCCGAGTAACCTATGTATAGGGTACGCCTGCGCCACGACGTTTGCAAAATGCCTGGGAAAGGGTCCAGAATGGTTTCGAAATTCGGAGGCTGAACGAATGGCGCGAGGACGACCCTCGGCTGCGGCGAAGCAACGCGAGCAGCTCGACAGGATCATGGATCGGCACGCGAACGGTGAGCCGCTTGTGGACATTTGCGTAGGGGAGGGGATCGCGCCCTCGGAGTTCCGTGGCTGGATGCGCCGCGACCCCGAGCTGAAACTGGCATGGAGAGAGGCCGAGGCTGAGTACGTACATTCGATCTTTGACGAGATGGCTTCGATCACGAAGCAGCTCGCCACGGGCCGGTTCACGAAAGACGATGGTGCCCGTGTCCAGGCCCTTCGAGCTGCACTGGACGGGCTTAAGCATGTTACGAGCCGGCTCAACCCGGCACAGTATGGCGAACAGAAGGCTGGTCAGCAGGGCGTCACCGTGGTGATTAACACCACGCTGCCGATTGGCGAGGGACAGGCCCCGGCCGCCGCCATCGACGGGGACTTCAAAGTTGTCGTCGCGCTACCGGAGCCGGGGAGTGGCTGAGTTCACCCTCGACTTCAACCCGAACCCTACACAGCGCCAGTTCATCTGCTCCCAGGCGAAGGCGGATTTCTTCTCCACCCGTGTCGGTGAGGGCAAGAGCACGGCCCTGGCGTGGTCGATCTTCTACTTCACGAAGCACAACCCCGGCGCTCGCGTCGCGCTGATCCGAGACACATGGGAAAACTTGCGCCGGACGACCCTGGATGACTTCTTCCGGTGGTTCCCGGCGGGGGTATGTGGCTCCTGGCACGAGACGAACAAGGAGTTCCGATGGGCCGAGGGCCTCGCTAGTGGCACTGTTATGTGTCTCGGGATGGATGACCCGAAGGATGCTGCCAAGCTTCAGTCACTACGACTGGGCATGTTTGCCATGGACGAGGTTGCTCCGGCCAATGACTCCGGCGGCATCCCTGAAATGGTGTTCGATCTGGCGATGACCCGCCTCCGGCAGGAAGGGATGCAGTGGTATGCGGCTAAGATTGCGAGCAACAACAGCGATGACACTCATTGGGTGCATCGGAAGTTTGTGGAACCGGGCACGGAGGGCTTCGTCCTCTGGCAGCCCCTCCGTGCCGAGAACGAGCACAACCTCCCCACCGGCTACTACGCCACCCTCCGCACGCAGCTTGGACATCGACAAGACCTCGTTAGCAGGTTCATCGACGGCAACTTCGGCTTCCAGCAAGTGGGTACAGCAGTTACGCCGCAATTCAATGAGAAGATCCACTGTGCTACCGGTCTGTCCATTTTGCGGGGCACGGAACTCGTCCTGCTATGGGACTTCGGGCTCAATCCGACCTGTGTAGTCACCCAGGTCACCCCGCTCGGTCACTGGAACATCCTCAAGAGCTTCGTCGGGGATGGGATCGGCGTCCAGGAGCTTATCGAGGAGGTCGTGAAGCCGTGGCTCGCGGCCAAGGTTCCTCTTGGAACCCGCTGGCGACACATCGGCGACCCGAACGGCATGATGCGGGAGCAGTCCAGCAGCCGGACTTCGGCGGTCGCGGTCCTGCGGAAAGAGCTTGGAGGCGCGTTCCGAGGCGGCCCGGTCTCCCTCCACGAGCGCATCGAGCCCCTCCGGGCGGTCCTCACGAGGACCATGCAGGGCCGAGGGATCGTCCAGGTTGATCGGGTAGGCGCTCGCGAGGTCTACATGGCCCTCCGGGGCGGCTGGCATTTCCGCGAAGCCAACGGCGTCATCTCCGCCGACCCTGTGAAGGACATGCACTCGCACCCGGGCGACGCTGTGTCCTACGGAGCAGCACGTATCTTCCCGATGGGGCGCATATTACGTCCGGCTCGCACTGTAGACCCTCCATCTGCTACCTTCTTTGGAGGTCAACGGCTCGCCGGGAGGGTTCAAGTACCCCCCGAGATGCGCGCAATCATGAGGCAAGGGGCCTGAAATGGCGATTAGCGGCACAATCACAGGCCTATTTGACAATTACCGCAATTATGACATCTCGATCACGGGCGCAGTCCTCGGTTCGAGCAACACGACCCCGATTTTCCGCTCCCACGGGTTCGTGATCGGCTCCTGGACGCTCCAAGGCTCCCTCACTACGCCCTCAGTGACCCTCCAGGGCTCGAATGACGGCGTGAATTTCTTCGCCATCGGCACTGCCGTCACCGCGACGGGCATTTTCACGATGGCGAACCCGACAAACCTCGTTCCGACCTTCTACAACTTCAGCCTCGGGGCCTCCGGCAGTGGCACGGCGTCGATCTTTGTCACTCTGATGAGCACCTTCGGCTAGGAGTTTCCTCTTGGCCCTCGAAAACCCGCGCTTTCCGGGTGTCATCAGCGCCCAGGTCACCGATGGCCCGTCACTCACCGAGGACGAGGTACCGGAACGGCTTGGTGGGGGTGCTCCGGACCGCCTAACCGAAGACCAGATCGTCGCGCTCCTCGAAGGCTACCGTCTGGAGGCCGAGTACGCGCGTCTCGCGGGCCCGAACTCCCGCGACCAGACGTGGCTGGAGCATCTCGACCTCTACTACAACCGCTGGGACATGTCGAAGAAGGCTCCGTGGCAGGCCCGCGAGGTCATGCCGGAGTTTCCGCAGTACGTGGACCGCTTCGCAGCCGCGATGCGGATGGCGCTAGTCGCGCAACCCCAGTTCTTCACCGTCTCCTGTGACAATGATGAGGAAGGCGACCTCGCCTACGTCATCCGCAAGTACATGGAGGTGGTCCTCCGCCGCGTCGGTCGGAACCCGAGCGGTCACCCGGTCGATTTCAGCGCGATCTTCGAAGAAGCCATGAAGATGGGCGCGCTCAGCATGGTCGCCTTCAAGGTTACACAGAAGGACGATGGGCGCTGCGGCTACACAAGCCTAGAGATCGTCGATCCGTACAACGTCTGGCTCGACCCGACCAACCGAAACCTCTACCGCATCCATCGCGAGGAGCTTGACCTCCACGAGCTGCGCGCCCTGATGGAGCTAGAGGACACGAACGGCGAACCGCTCTTCCGGCGGGACGCTGCGGAAGCTGTGCTGCAAGAAGCCGGAGCGGCGATCCAGGCCCTGATGCGGGCGGAGCGCGAGAAGCGGACGGGCACAGGCCAGTGGATGATGTCTCAGCGTCGTCCGGTGGTCCTCCACGAGTACTACTGTGACCTCATTGACAACGAGGGGTACGTCCGGGCGAAGAAGGCGCTCTTCATCGTCGCGAATAACAAGTGGCTCGTGCGCGGGCAGCAACCGGACGGAGAGGCCGGCGAGGAAAACCCGTTCTGGCACGGTAAGGACTGGATGGTGATCTCGCCGATCATCACGGTACCTCTCGCGCCCTACGGGCGGAGTTATGCTGAGAACTTCGCCTCCCTCACGCGCACGTTCAACGAGATGACCAACTTGCTGCTCGACAGCATCATGGTCTCGACGATGAAAATCTTCAGTGTAGTACCCGGCTACATGGAAGACCCGAGTCAGCTCGAAGACGGCATCTACCCGAACGCGATGTTCCGGTTGATCGAGGGGGTGACGCAAGAGGAATTCATCCACGCGGTGGACATGGGACGCGGCGATCCCATGACCTTCGACACCTGGAAGATGCTGAAGCAGGAGCTTCAGGAGGGCGCGGCGTTCAATGAGATGACGCTGGGGAACTCGGCCCCGCAGGGCCGGACCAGTGCCACAGAGATCAACACCGTCGATCAGAACTCCACGACCTACATGCGGGCCATCGCCTCGAACGTCGAGACACTGCTCTTGGAGCCCACTCTCGACCTCATCTGGAAGACCTCGATCCAACACCTCGACCCCCGCGACGAGGAAATCAAGCAGGCCGTTGGGGAGAAATGGTTCAAAACTCTCCTCAAGATGAAGAAGAAGTTCGCCACGTACCGCATCACGTTCCAGTGTCGCGGGATCACGAGCCTCCTGGCGCGCAAACAGAAGCTCCAGGAGTTCCTCCAGTTCTTACAAATCGCAATGGGCAACCCGGTCACCGCGCAAATCCTCACGGAGACGTGGCCTCCACAGAAGCTTCTGGCTTACCTCGCCATGCTCATGGATGTGGACGTGTCGCAGCTCGAAGGCTCGCCGCGCGAGATGAAGGTCGCGCAGATGGAGAAGCAGCAACAGCAGCAGAAGGCCCAGCAGCAAGCCGGCCAGCAGATGCAGTTGCAGGCGCAGGGCAAGGGGATGGAAGCGCGGGCGGTTGCGCCGGCCAAGATCGCCGAGGCCCAGGCCAAGGAAGAGGCGCGCGGACAGCGTGAGGCGAAGATCAAGATGATCGAGCACCTCTTTGAGCACCGCGCGAAGCAGAACGACGACCGCAGGGAGTTGCAGAAGCAGCTCATCGACCAACTCCTAGGCACGAGCCTCGGGGGTCAAGGAGAAGAAGGCGGCGAGGAGCCGTCCGAAGGAGGGGACAGTGGCAGCTCGACGCCCGCCGCCGGATAAGTACGAAGTCCAGGACGCGGCACACACGATTAAGCGCGCTCACGAAATCCGCAAGGACAAGCACCTGATGCGGCATGTGCGGAAGCATGTGAAGAAAGAGGCTGCGTCGATGCAGCAACTCGCGCAGGCGCTCCAGGGCGCAGGGTCCGCAGGGCCTCCACAAGCCCCGGGCGGTATGGGCGGCATGACCCAGCCCGCGCCCTCGAACTTCGGGCAGGCGTTTGGTCCGTGAGCCTCGGTGTAACCCGCATATCCGGCTCCTTCACAGCCACTGGGCAGTCCGCGAGCGCAGTTGTTTTCGGGCCGTTCAACGCCGTACTATGGGGTACGCCGCTCAGTGGCACAGGTGTCTCCGGGACGTTCTCGGGGACGGTGCAGATCGAGCGGTCGATGGACGGAGGGACTACGTGGGTGGTTGTCTCGACGGACGGTACGGGCACCCAAGCGATCTACACGTCTCCCGTGTCGGTGGCCGGTATGGAACCCGAGAACGGCGTTCTTTATCGCTTCGATTGCACGATCTACACGAGCGGGACGATCAATTATCGGCTGTCGCAAGTTGGCGACATTGGCATGGCATTGGTGAGACACGTATGAGTTGGTTTCGGCGCAAACCCCGCCCAGGCGATCCGGCACCCGTGCCGGCGCAGGTGGCTGTCCGCGCCAACCCGGTCGCGATCAACCCCGACGTTCCCGCGCAACGCTCTTTCGCGGAGTGGCGGATCGCGCACATTGATCGGTGGTTCGCGGACCCGGAGAACGAGTTTGCGCCGATCACGAAAATCGAGCACCTCGCTTCGGAGAAGCGGCAGCTCAAGGCCGCGCTGGGGCTCGTTGACTAATGGCAGTCGTCACGCATATCCCGACGAAGCTGATGCTTCAGCAGGGCAAGCTCACCTCCGCTCAGGCGGTGAACTTCAACTCCGACACCTTTAACATCATGGCGGTGAAGGCGGGCTCTGGCGCGCCCTCGCTGACTTCGACCGGCATCCAGTTCGTCGCGGACATCACCGGGACGAACGCCGAGGACACCGCCATCGGCGCGAGGATCACGCTCTCCGGCGTGACCTGGGCCTTCGACGCTTCGCTCACGGCCTGCGACTGGTCGTTCTCCACGATCACGTATGCGCAGAACGGCTCGGACGACGGGCTCACCCGTTACTTCGTCATCTACGATGTCACTCAGGGCTCGAACGACGCGACCCATCCGGTCGTCGCTCTCATCGACCCTGGTCAGCTTATCTCGGTCGTCAATGCGTCGCTTACGATCCAAGCCCCAACCGGTGGGCTCATTCAGTTCACGGGAGGAGGCTAGTCTATGGCACGTATCTATGTTGGTCAGACCGATCAGGTCGCGGTCTCCGCCGCGCAAGACCTGTGGGCGATCATTGCGACGACTACACCGAAGTCGGTGCGCCTCCTGCGCTGCGTGATCTCAGCGTCGGACGTGACGATCCCCACGTCGCAGATGATCGCGATCCAGATTGTCCTGTTCACGGGGGCGACCATTACGGCCGGCTCGGGTGGCACCACGCCGACCGCGCAGAAGGTGGACAACGGCGATCCTTCGAATACCGGGTTCACGCTCGCCGCGAACAACACAACCGGCGCGACCACGACGGGCACCACGAACATCGTCTACGACGGCGGCTTCCACGCTTACAACGGGTTCGATGAGAGCTTCGTTGTGGACGGCTCGAATGCCCGGGGCGCGATGCCGATCTTCGTCCAGTCCGCCGCGAACGCCGGCTCGATCCTTGTCCGGGTGAAGAACGCTCCGACCGGGACGATCCACCTGTCGAGCACCGTGTGGGTTGAGGAGGCCGGCTAATGGCGGCTACCACACAATCCCAGGCAGTGGCGGCTGCGAACACCCTCCTCGCAATCGCAGTCGAACTCGCCAACATCCAGGCCGCCATCACTCAGGCGACGACCCAGTACACGCAGCTTGCGATGGGCTCAACGCTAGCCGCGATGGCGACCGCCGCGAGCAATGCGGACGGCTCACTCGGCACCGCCGATCCTTCGCCCGTCAGCGGTCACGTTATCGACACGCGCGTCCTCCCGAACCTCTCCCGCGCAGTCTCGGCGACCGATTTGGGCACTCTGGTGACGCTGGTCAGCGCCGTCGCAACACTCCTCAACGGCACCGCGCCCGCTACACAGGGGGAGGCCCCGCAGCTCCTGGCGAAACTCGTCGGCGGGTAAGCCGCCGTGGCGACGAGTTTTCTCTGGGCAAATATCACCTCTCAGGCCGTTTTCACGACCGAGTTGAACTCGCTCGCCTCGGGCGCGGGGACGATCTACAGCTCCGAGATCAACAATACGAACGGGCCGCAGCTCGCGACGGTGTGGTTCCACATCGCCTCGAACTCCTCAGCCTTCACCACGAACTCTTACGGCTCCCTGTTCATCGTGCCCTCGACGACACCGGCCACGGCAAGCGGCACCTATCCGACCTACACGAGCGGTGCGACTCCCACGCTCTCACAGGGCAACTACCTCGCCGCGAACATCAGCGTTAACCCGAAGACGCAGAGCGCCAACGTGGTCGATGAGACCTTTCCGGGCGTCTTCATTCCCGGCGGTTACTTCAAGTGCATCTTGATTAACAACACTGGCGTGGCGCTGCCCGCCTCGGGCAACACGCTGACCCTGTACTACACGCCGACGCAGTATTAGGGGCGCGTTGTGGCGCGCATTTCGCCATCCCGGCTCCTCGGCCACAATCTCGCCGGCAGCACGAACGTCAAGTCCGTGGATCGGTACATCGGTGTCTTTCAGAACCGGGTGCCGAGAGGGCTGCAATATTGTGCCCCGTTCAGCGACATCGGGTGCAAGGAGCTTCTGAAGGGGCTACCTCCAGCCACTCGAACAGCTACCTCCTTGCTGACGAGCACTCGCTATGGCTACGGCGTAGCGAGCGGCACGACGGCTGCTTCCGTCATCAGCTACCAGATGGCGTCGGCGCTCGTTGCGCCTCTCTCCTTCGAAATCCTTTGGTACGAAGGGACGGTAAACACCAACGACCACGAGTACGCGTGGGCCGGCATCACCAACAACGGCGCAACGTCTGCCCCGCTCCTGGTGGGCTATACCGGCGGCAACCTATTCGTTCAGTTCAACTCGACGCTGCACGCCGGAAACGCGATCTCTGCCAATACGCTCTACCAAGTCATCGGTACGCTCGACGGCTCGGGCAACTACGTAATCTACCAGAACAACGTCGTCGTCAGCTCCGGCACCGATACCCTCGGAGCTAGCATGACGTTCTTCGGCACGGGTTCCCCGCAGAACACGGGTGACCAGACCGCCGGCACCAAGCTCCTAATCAACGTCGCCAACGTCGTGTGGACGGCGGCGGAGGTCGCGGAGCGGTGGGCCAATCCCTATGGCTTCATGTACGCGCAAATTCAGAACCAGAGCATTGTCGGAGCCTCTGCCGCGCCGCCGGTCTTCATCCCGCCCAGCTTCCGCTCGCGCTACGTCCCCGGTTACACGCTTCTGCGGAGGTAGGCTGTGCTTCGCCTCCGGGAACTCCGCAACGTCATCATTCTCAAGCGGCTTCGGAAGGTCGCGGCGGAGCTTGCGCTGCCCCCGCCAGCGCCAACGTTCGTCCCCTTCCGGCGTAAGCGTCTCCACTTCACCCCGCCGCCCCGGCCGAAGCACCACAAGGTCGCCGCTGTCCTCGCCGCGACGCCTGTGGGGCTCCTACAGGTGCCGTTTCGGCGGCGTCGGAGGCGTGCGCCGCCGGTTCCGGTCGTTTTTCGTCGCCACAGGCGCTCCCTGGCGTGGCTCGTCGTCCAGGCCCCGGCGGTCTTCATTCCGCACAAAACCAAGCGAAAACCGGCGTTTCGCCCCACATTTCGACGCCGCAAGGCCCGCATCGCCGGGATCATCGGCGCGCGCGCCTTCCTCTTCCCCCCGTCCCAGGCGTGGAACTGGAACGGGCAGCCGGCGCAGCTCTCCCAGCACCTCGCGCCCGCCTCGAAGGCGTGGGTGTGGAACCCGCAGCCCGCCGCCCTGAGCTTCGGCCTTGCGACGGCCTCGAAAGCCTGGGTGTGGGCGAAGAACTCTGCTGTCCTGAGCTTCGCGCTCTCCACAGGGAAGGCGTGGGGATGGAATGCGCGCGCCGCTGTCCTCGCGGGTGGCAACATCTCACCCTTACTCAAGAAGGGCTTCGATATCATGCGCGGCGTCATGTGGGGCGTCATGCGTGGTAACGTAGACAGAGGCCAGATGTACTAGGCATAATGGTCCTATGAACCGCATACGTCTGAACGTCACTGGGGGTCAGGAAGCTAACCCCACGCCCGTGGGCAAGGTCGCGATGCCATCAATCGCGCCGCCGGTCCATGTGGCTTCGATGGTCCCGCAGGGTGGGATGCACTCGTACCTCCAGCACTTCGCACAACCGAAGTTCCTGCGCGCCGGGCACAACACCTGTTCTCTGAAGGGCATGAAAGATGGCTCGGAAAAAGTTTGACGCTGATTTCGACGATGAGCGTTGCGGCATCGTCGGCGGCGAGATGATGACGGAGGCTTGTGCCGGCTGCGACGGCTGGGACTGGGAGCCGGACCCGCTGAGCACCGCGCACGACCAGATGAACGGCGGGGGTTACGGCTACCTCGGCCATTTCGGCCGCCGCGAGTTCGTCAACCAAGGGCACAACGACATCACCATGCCGGGGCTCAGTCCGCTGAAGGTTCCCGGCGTCGGCAGCGTGGGCGCGATGGGCAATATGGGCGGCGTCTCGATGCCGCAGAACCAGAGCAACCGCTCGAAAATTCGCATCCCCGGTCTCCCTGGCTACGCGGGCGGCGGCGGCGCTGATTACGGCGGCGGCTCGGACGAGGACGGAGGGGACTACGGCGGCGGCGGGGATGAAGTCTGATGCGCCACGACGCTGATCTCGTGGACGGCCCGCTCTACGACTACCTGGGTCACTTTGCCCAGAAGCAGTACCTGTGCATGGGTCACAACGACATCGACGCTACTGGCAAGATCGACAACGCCGACGACCAGAACTCCTATGTGACCAACACAGAGCAGGGCGTCGCACCCGGTAGCTCGGCTACGGCTGTAGGCCAGTTCGCGTCGTTCTCCGGCATGGGCAACCCGCTCTGATGCAAGTTGACGCTCTGCTGAGCCACATGAGCCTCGGGCAGTCCGCCCAGGTCGCCCTGGCGCTCATCGAGCAGGAGCTGCGCGACGCGCAGTACAAGACGGACATGGCCGCGTATCGCTGCATCGCCAAAGGCGAGCTGACGAGCGAGGCCGCGATGAATTTCTGGTTCAAAAAGAACGCCCTGTACGAGTTACATCTGAGGCTGACGCAGAAGGCGACGCAGGGCACGTCTTCCGCCCAACGACTATCAGGCATGGAGGACACGAGTGGCTGAGGAGACTTTTCACCCGGAGACGCTGCTGGAGACCGAGGAGGCCCCGGAGGTTGAGCAGGATGTCGGTCTCACCCGCGACGCCCTCGAACGCATCCTTGCGGAGAACCGCGCGGCGAACGCTGACCTCATCGCGAAGGTTGTGAATGGGCGGCGGGCAGAGCCTGGCGTCCCGCTCCAGCAGGACGATATCATCCCCGACCTCAACTTCTCCCTGGAGGGCCTGCCGGACCCGGCACACGACCCCCGTGCGTTTCATGTGGAGTACATGAAGCGGATGAGTGAGAAGGCCAAGGAGTACGGCACCGCCGTTGCGCGGAATGCCGAGCGTAGGGCCTCCACGAAGCTCACCGACCAGCAAGTCCTCAACCGCGTCGAGGGCATGATTAAGGGTGCGAACCCGAACCTCACGGACGAGGTGATCGGGACCGCCAGCGGCGTCATCGCTGCCCGTTACCGCAGCCAGGGCCGCGACCCGATGTCAGAGCTTCGCGCTCGGCCGGACGAGGTGGGTCAGGAAGTCCTTGACTACATTGACGATCTTGCCGAGCAGCTCGGGGCTCGCGCCGCCGCACCCCAGCGAACCGCCGGCCTCGTGTCCCCGAGGGGAAATGCTGCGCCGCGCCGACGCGCGCCGGCAGAGCCGCCCGAGGACAAGCAGAGCTTCTACAAGGAGCTGACCAAGCTCCAGACCACCGCTAGGATCTACTGACGGAGTTGCATCCCCACCGCCTACACAGGTAGAGTTGTTGACATAGCCGGGGCGTGTGTAGGCGCTCCAGGTCGGGCCATCCAAGGGCCCCAAGAACAAGGAAGAAAGAACAATGACTTGGGTACTCGACGCCCCGGCCGGTGTCTACAAGAACCACGCGCTGTCCAGCGATATCCGCAAGGAGGCGATGTGGGACGTTCAGACGCTGAAGTTCCTCCGGGCCGAGCCCGGTTTTGGGAAGAAGCGCGGTGACACGATCACGATCACCCGGTTTATGCAGCTCCCCGTTGCAGGCCGTGTGGGCGAACAGGACGCGCTCCCGCAGGGCCGCCCGGCGATCAACACCCGCTCGCTGACGGTTGGCGCATGGGGCTTCAAGGTTCCGGTCACCGAGTTCGAGGAGATGCTCACGAGCTTCGACCTCTCGAACTACATCCAGCAGATGCTGCGCGATCAGATGTCCCTCACGATGGACCTGATGGCGACCACCGCGCTGAAGAAAACCCTCTTCACCTACACCCCGCTTGTCGGCGGCGGCACGTTCCAGACTAACGGCGGCAACGGCGGCGTCGCCTCAGCGAACCTCGCCATCGCGGACCTCCGGCTGCTCCGAGACCAGTTGCGCAAGAACAAGGCCCCGTACTTCCGCAGCGGCAAGTATGTCGCGATCCTCTCGACCCGCGCAGCGCGCGGCCTGAAAAACGACCCGGAGTACAAGGACTGGATTGCCCCACACTCCGAAAACCCGATGGTCTCTGGCCTCCTCCAGCCGGACATCGAAGGCTTCGAGGTCTACGAAACCAACAACCCGTACAGCTTCCTCGATACCATCGGCGCTTCGACCGTTTGCGGCGACGGCATCTTCTTCGGCGCGGACCCTGGCTACACAGCCATCGTTCAGAACCCGGAGCTGCGCGCCGGCCTCCCGATGGAACTCGGCACGTTCCGCGAAATCGGTTGGTGGGGCGTCATGGATGCGGACATCACTTGGGATCAACCCAGCCTCAGCCGCGTCATCAAGCTGGCCTCGGCGTAACGGGCGAAGGGAAGGACTACACAGATGCTCCATTATCTCCACCGCATGATCTCCAACCCGCCCGAGGGTAACGCGGGCGGCGGCACGATCCCGCTGATGACCTCGGCGGCAGCGGTCATGACCTACAACCCGTCGCGCCCGGTTCGCATCGTGCGCTACGGCATCATCGTCACCACGGCGATCACCCACGCCTCCAACAACTTCCAGCTTCGCGGCGACTACTGTCCGCTCGTGCAGGCTGGCGGCACCATCGTCACCGGCGCCACGGCGACCGTGCAGCAGGCTTCGGGGTACAACTCCTCGAACAGCCCGGTGTTCAATGTGGACACGGCTGGCGGCACGGCGACCGTCCTCAACGCCAACCTCGGCTCCCTCGCCATTGGCGCGGTCATGTGGCACAACGTCAACCCACAGGCGGCGCAGACCGGCGGCTACTACCCGGCCCCGGATACGGCCCTCATCCCGCCCGGCGGCGTGGATACGGGGCTCGTGATCTACCCCGGCAACTCGTTCCGCATCTTCTGCGTGAACGGCATGACCACGGGCGCGGGTGTCGTGTTCCTGGAGATCGAGGAGCAGTCGTTCACCTCGGACTTCAACAACAACCAGTTGCTGGTCACGGGCTACCCGAACAACGGCACCATCCCCACCCCGTCCTCGCCGTTTGCGGTTAGCGCGGTCAACGCCCAGTCGTAAGGAGAGAGTGTATGACCGGCTGGGTAAAAGAAGGGTTCAACTACAACTACGGTCCCCGGTACAACGACACGTTGTTCCGGGGTACGGCGACCGTAACCGGGAGCTTGCAGATCACGCTCCCGCTTCCGATCCGGTTCGTGAACTTCGCCGTGGCGACCGTTGTCATGTCAACCGCGCCCTCGGGCGAGAGCGTCGTGACCGTGGGTTCGTTCACCGCGAACAAATTCACCATCTACGTGTGGCAGGCAACGTCGTCCGGTGTGACCACGTTGATTGCCAGCACGACCGCGACCCCTATCAACTGGATGGCCTGGGGCTCGGTAACGGATAACTTCATCTCCGGCGCTTACTAACTTCACCCCAACCCAGGAGGCTGACCCTTGGCTGGACCTTCCCCCGACCCTTTTGGTCACGTTGGACTTGAGCACACGAACTACAAATTCGACATTGACAGCCCTCCGGGCGCGCAAATCCGCTACACTCCGGACGGCATGGCGGTTTACATGCGTTTCGACAAGCCCGGCCTCTGGTACAATGACCACGGCAAGCGTGTGCCCGATGTCATTGCCGCCCAGGCGGGCTACGATATCGAGGACTTGAGCCGGCTGCGCAAGCGTGACGAGGCGATTGCCAGGGTCACGGCAGGCGTGGAGGCCGAGTTTGCGGTTGCGAAGAAGCGGGTCGTGGCAGAGGCCGACGATTACCGCGTCATCGAGGTCGCAAAGGGCTACTACAACGTCGAGTTCGACGACGGCACCGTCCTCAACACTAGAGGTCCGCTGGGCCGCGAAGCCGCGATGCGCCGCTTCAAGGAGCTGACGGGCTCTGACGGGTCCGCGCCAGCGGATGCAAGTCAGCCGGTAGACGCTGACGCTGACAAAGGTGGTCACAAGGGAGCATAATGTCTCCTGTAGGCACTACCTAGGGCGGGGCCTCACAGCTCCGCCCTTTTTCGTTCGGGGGACCACTTGGCGACATTCTCAGCCATCCAGACCCGCGTCGCGACCGAGCTGATTGATAGCAGCACGGCAGTGACCGCGCTCGTCCCGACCTGGGTCAACGCGAGCATCTTGTGGCTCCAGGCTCAGCACAACTTCCAGGTCATGCAGGCCGAGACGGTTTACACGACAGCCTCCACACCGGCCCTCGGAACCTCGCAAACCCATGTCATCGGGCAAATCCCGGCCGACTGGAAGTGCAAGCGCGGCATCCCATACTACGCCCGGTACATCGGGAATGTTCAGCAGATGGAGTGGTTTGCGGAACGCGAGTATGCGTACCGCCGCTGGGGGATCGCGGATTACAATCAGGTCGGCCCGCCGTGCGAACTGCTGGTCGGGGAGCCTGAGAACGCGCAGTTCCCGCCGACCGGAGGCTCTCCTAGCAACAACCTCACCGGGCTGAATATCGAGTGCTGGCCGTTCCCGGACGGCTCCTCGGACTGGGCGGACGGAAATTACCGCATCCACGTCCCGTACTTCCGCTACCTCACACAGCTCAGCGCGCCTACGGATGCGAATTGGTTCACCCTCGACGGCCCCCAGGCCGAGTTTGTCGTGCGCTACGCAGTGTACTTCGGCTTCCTCGCCAACGAGGATGAGACCCGTGCGAATGCGCACAAGGCGATTGCCGTAGGCGCTCAGTACGACGGGGCGCACGCGCAGAGCCTCGGCGGGTTCGCGCGCATGACCATCGACATGGACAAGGGGATCATGGCGATGCCGGCGCGGCATCTCGCCATGCGTCGCGACGTTTACGCAGCCCGCGATCAGCGTAGGCAGTAGCCTCCGTGCCTAACGTAGCCGCTCCACAGCAGCCACAGAACGAGGCAGTCGAAAGCCCCATGATGGGGCTCTTTCTGGACCGGCCTGCCCACATGATCGACCAGAAGGGCTTCTCGGCTTGTAATAATGTGCGGATCGAGCTGGGCCGGGTGCGCTCGGACCTGATGGGCTGGACGCTCGCGAGCTACCTCAATCTCGGCCAGCCGGTCGTCTATCTCGACAGCTTCACCAACGTCCTGGGGCAGACGATCCAGATCGCCGTCACCCCTACGGACATCCTGAAGCTCAACGTCGGCGGGGCAGGGCACACGTACCTCACGCCCTGCTGGGCACAGGGCACCGTGAACGTCACCAACGGGTCGCTCCTGGTGGACGGAACGCCGGCCTACGGGAACTCGACAACGTGGTTCTTCTGGCAGCTCGACATCCAGCAGGGGGACAGCTTCAGCACCACGGGCACGGTTTCTGCGGGGGCCACGAGCATCGCCCTAACCGGGCAATCGGCACAGAATTTCCAGTACCTCGGAGGCTGCGCTCTCACGGATACGACGAACACCCTAGCTCTGACCCCCGGCACCTACATCACGTACAATTGGTACGATAGCGCCACGACGACGACGACCATCGGCCTCTCAGCCCCTGTGGTTCAGAACATCCCGAACACGGACAACCTCGTCGTAGGCAACCTCTTGCTGATGCGGCAGAACGTGCGCGTCGGGGACCAGATCGCCTTCGGGACGACGAGCCCCGGCGTCACCGGGTCCGGCAGCCTGACGTGGTACACAGTGACGGGGTTTGCGAACTCAGGGAACGACATTCAGCTCGACCGTCCTTACGCGGGAGTCACGGCGAGCGGTGTCTCTTATGTCGTCCGGCAGATCCTGACGAACACGCTGCCCGGTAGCCTGCCCGAGTGCTCCTCCGACAGCTATCTCCAGGCCGGCGGCTTCGGGGGCTTTGACGGCTTCTTCAACCAGACGACCGCCCCGACGATCCCCACGCAAGGCGGGGACATGTGGTTCTTCACAAACAAGACCGACCCGGTGGTCGTCTACTACGACAACCTGAAGACCTGCCGCTACTCCCGCACGGTTCCGTTCTTCGCCGGGTGCCTAAAGACCTACAAGGGCGTGGTGGTCTACGGGAACCTCTTCCAGCCGCTCGGCTCCACGACCAACCCGACCCTCGGGTTCACGCTGCCCACGTCGATCAGCAGCTCGGACGACGGCTTCCCGCAACAGATGAACTCCGGCGTCGCCTTCGAGGGCATCGTGACCGGCGGGCCGTTCCACATTGCGCGGATCGCGATCCTCGGCTCGACACTCCTGATGTACTCCATCGGCGAGTGGACCGGCGGGTTCACGAACTCCTCGAACATGAGCGGCGTCGTCACGAGCGCGGCTTTCGTCGGCTTCCCGACGATCTGGTCGTTCTCTGACATCATCCAGACCCGAGGCCCGGTTGCGGGGAACGCGGTTGCCGTGTTCACGGATCGCCACGAGTTCCTCTCCATCGACGCGCAGTACCGCTACAACGGGCTCTTCGTCCAGGTGATGAACGATCAGGTCTGGCGGCCGGTCCTGAAACTCTTCGACACCCAGCGCCCGAACGCCTGCTTCGCGTTCATCGTGCCCACGACAGGGGACGTGGTGTGGGTGACGCCGCTGACGACCGACCCGCCGGGCCAAGCCTACGCGAGCACCGCCTTCGTCGAGCACTACATGGAACAGGCGAACTCGTACCTGTTCAAGCCGTACACGCGGCGGGACTTCCCGTTCCTCACAGCGGCGAGCTTCCAGTTCTCCAACGCCCAGCCGACGTACTACGCGGGCGATCTGAACGGGAACATCTGGCAGCTCTACGCGACGAACACGCAGGGCGGGGTGCCCGCGCTCTCGACCGTGACCTGGGGTGCGCGGAAGATCGGCAACGGGCGCAGCCGCGTCCTCGTGACCCGTGTGTACCCAGAGATCGAGTATCAGGCGAGCCCCGCCGGCAACGTGAGCGTCACGCTCACCATGCAGGATGCGACGGCAGGCCCGGTGACCCTGACCGACGTGCAGAGCTTCAACCCCAGCTACCCCAACGGCCTGCGCTTCACCAACCACTTCCGCCGGGGCCGTGTGGCCTCGGTCACGCTTAGTGACACAGCAGGCGTGGGCTGGGTCTGTGACGGCTACGATTGGGACTGGACGGCAGGGGGTGTGCGATGACGCCGGAGGAGTTTGAGGCTCTCCCGCGCGGCGAGCAGCTCGCCGCCATCGAGCACAACGACGAGCACGTCCGCCAGTGGCGCGCGGTCTGTCAGCTCTGCAAGCGCCCCGTGAGCGGCACGCTGGCCGAGATCAGAAGGCATGAGTGCGATGGCGACACCTAACCCAGGGATCATCACGACCTCGCTGGGCACCACGCCCTCGAACCTCCCCTCGACCGTGGGGACGACCGGTGGCGCGCCTACGGACCCGATAGGCGTCGCTCTCTACCTCACCCAATTTGTCAGCGCAGTGAATGGGTGGGTCGCTGGGGCGGCGAATGCGGTGAATTGGTTGCTGGGAAGGGCTCCCGGTAAAAATACTCTTACAAGCACGTCCGCATCTTTGGCCTACACCGTTACAAGTACAAGTAGTGTCGCAATTGGTTTGCCGATTTCAATAACTCCACAAACTACAGGCCGTATCATCGTCTACGTTACTCTTTCTCTTATTAATACTTCGTCGGCTGATGGTGGTACTATGGTACTTCGCTACGGAACTGGGACAGCGCCCACGCAAGGAAGTGCTCCTACAGGAACAGCTTTTGGAAGTTTCTTCACAACCGCCGGTCCGGGCTCTGGGATTTTTGACAACTTCAGCGTCTCTTGGCCGCTGACTGGCCTTTCGGTGCAGACTACATACTGGATAGAGCCCTTTTTTCAGGTTCTTAGCGCCTCGTTTCCCGTAAAGGTTCAAAACGCTTACCTGACTGTGGTGGAAGTATGACCGACTACCTCAACTACTACGGGCGGAACTGGGAGGTCGGCCAGCAACTGAGCATCTGGGGCTACGCCTACCTCGGCCCGACCCTCGTCCCGCCCGTCCCCCCGACCGTGGGGATGCTCGACCGCAACGGAACCGGCGTGACCTACTACCTCATGTGGGACGGTACCGCGCACCTCGTCCTCACTGACCAGCCGCCGCGCGCGTTCTACGATGGTCGGGGCATCGCGACCGGCCAGGACGTGCGGGTCTATGGCCCCTACGACGGCCCGTACATCGGAGCGACGGGCTGGCGGCTCGGCGTGACGACCGCCGCACCCTCCGACCTCAGCATCAACGGAAAGTCCTTCCCCGGCGGCGTCCCGCGACTCCAGATCGACCAGCCGAACCCGCAGTCCGGCGCAGGCTACACGTCCTTCGGCCCGTCGCTCGTCGCCCCGGACATCAACGGCCCCCAGGTCCAATCCTACCCGGAGCCCTCGAACTACCCGGCCCCCGGCATCCCCAACGTCCCCGGCATCCCTTCCACCACTCCGCCGCCAACCGGAGGCGGTTTGTCAGCATTCTTGGCCGCTTACCAGACCAACCAGCCGCCGCTGATCTTGCTTCAGAACGTGCCACCTGAGACAATAGGTTCCTGGGTGAAGGTCGTCCAGCCGTGGCATCTACAGCATCTCGGAGGCTGATCTGTGGCGACGTACACAGTAGCGAACCTCGCCGACGTATTCGGCTCGACGGCGTGGAGTTTCGACGGATCGAGCTTCCTCATCGGCACAGCCGGCGTCGGCATTGTGATCGGTGGGGCGACGGGTGGGGATATCGCCAACTCGGTCAACCTGACCGGCGGTTACTACATCAACGGCACCTCGATCTTCGCGAGCCCGCAGTTCACAGGAACCGTGAATGCGACCGTGGGGTACACGATTGGCGGGACTTCGATCTTCGCCTCCCCGGCGCTCACCGGCACCCCGACCGCGCCCACGGCTTCCGCCGGCACGAACACCACGCAGCTCGCCACGACGGCCTTCGTCCAGGCGAACTCCGGGGGCTCCGCGAACAAGCTCTGTAACCCGTTCTGCGACATCGACCAAGCCAACGAGGGGGCGACCGTCGTCCTCACCAGCAACACGCCGACCTACATCATCGACGGTTGCAAGGCGGATTTCGTAGCTGCTGGCGCTGCTGTGAGCGCTCAACGCTCGACCAACGCACCCACGGGCTTCCCGAACTCCCTGGAGCTTATCGTCACCACGGGCGGCACGCTCGCGGCGGGAGCCTTTGCCGTCCTCCAGCAACCCATCGAGGGCGCGGACCTTATCGACACGGCCTTCGGGACGGCCAGCGCGCAGCCGCTGGCCGTGAGCTTCTGGTTCACCGCGACCATCGCGGGGGTCTACAGTGGAGCCATCCAGAACGCGGCGTTCACCCGTTCCTACCCGTTCAACTTCACACTCGCCTCGGCAAACGTCTGGCAGCTCTTCACGGTCACCATTCCGGGAGACACGAGTGGCACCTGGGTGACTTCGGGCGCTAGCGCCGGAATGTACCTGACGATCTGCGGCTCCGGCGGCTCGACCTTCCAGAGCACGGTGAACACCTGGGCCGGAGGCAACTTCTTCGCCACCTCCTCGAACACCAACTCCCTCATCACGACCACCGGGGCGCAGATGTTCCTCGGACCGCGCCGCCTGGGCATCGGCACCTCGTCACCGCCGATTGCGCGGCAGAGCTTCGAGAGCGACCTCTCCTTCTGCCAACGGTACTACGAGAAGAGCTACAACCTCGGGACGGCGCTCGGAACTGTGACCTCGGTGGGTTGCGCATCCTTCGAGCTTCAGGCGAGCAGCTCCGTCTTGGAGCAATTTGGGATGCAATTCTTCTTCGCGGTGAAGAAGCGCGCCACCCCGACCTGTGCGACGTACTCCACGGTTACGGGAACCGTGAACAAGGTGGCGGACCTGACTGATGCCTCGGATCGCACGCCGTCGTATGGCGCTCAGGGGCAATCTGGGTTCTTCGCCGTGGCGAGTCCTGCCCCCAACCCCACCGCCTTTCTGAGCATGCAAGCTCACTGGACCGCTGACGCGAGGCCCTGATGGCAGCTTACCAACTCATCGGGGCGACGGACGCCCAAGGGGTCATCCGCGAGGCGGACGGCGCAACGATCCCTGTGGACCCCCTGAACCGCGACTGGGCCGCGTACCTCGCCTGGAAGCTCCAGGGCGGCACGCCCGACGCCGCGCCGGCACCCGTCCTGACGACCCTGATGGTCGATGCGCAGTGCGCCAAGCTGCTGGCTGCGGGGATCGCCGACGCAGCAACCTCGAAAACGTGGCAGTGCGACCCAGACAGCCTGACCGCGTGGACCGCACTCGGCGCGACCGCCGGCCTTGGGCTCCTCACAACCCCTCCCTCCACAGCCACCTACACCCTCATCCCCGCCGACAACTCCACAGTCACCCTGACCGCCGCCCAGGTCCAGGGGCTCACTCAGCGCCTGATGACCTGGGTGACGAACATGAAGCTCTTCGCGCGGGGACTGAAGAACCAGATCCTCGCCGGCACCCCACCCGCATCAATCACCGTGGGCTGGCCGACTTCGTGATCGTCCGCGCGGATATTCCTCGCTTCGATCCTCCCCTGCGCGCCCTGGCCGAACGCGCTTGCCTCGCGAACGGGGTAGGTGAGGGGGGTGTCGAGCACCTCCGGGGCCTCTGTGGGCGCTGGGACATTCTGGTCCTCATCGGGGTCGAAGACGGGCAACCCGTTGGCCTCCTCGTTTGCGAACTGCCAAACCCCTTCATGTTGCTACCTCTCATCTCCTTCGCGTACAATGAAGGGCATATGGAGACCGGACAGGAGATGTTCCGGGGCGCTCGGGAGTGGGTCCAGGCGCACGGGTACTCAAAGGTTACCATGCTCAACCGTAGCCGCGCGCAGACTGACGTGTGGGCACGCGGCGTTGAAATCCGCCTTCGGGCCAAGGAGGTCGCCAGGGCCTCCATGATAACAGTGGAGTTGAACCACGATGAGCGGAGGCGGGAGTAGCGGTAGCTCGCAGAGCCAGGGCAGCGGTAGCAGCTACACGCAGTCGGCCTCCGAGAGCATTCCGGTCAATCTACAAAACCCAGCATTTACGAACATGTCCGGGCAGACGGCCACGGATCTGGAGAGCCTCTCGAACATGCTCTTCGGGGGCGGCGGCAACGCCTTGCTCCAGAGCTTCATCGGGCCGCTGGGCGGCTTCTCCGCGCCGGTCACCAGCCAGCAGAACCAGACCCTCGCCGACCTCTCCGGGGCGCAGACCGGGAATTTCGGGTACAACCCCACAGCGCAGGCCGAGGAACAGCAGCTCGTAAGCGAGCTGAACCCGAACGCCTTCGGGCAGCAGACCGCTAGCTCACTGATGTCGAGCCTGCCGTCCGGCTTCCTCGCGCAACTCGCGGCCTCGGGGAACCCAAATGCCGTGGGGTCGAACGCCGAGGGCGCAGCCCTCGCCGGCCTGCCGGCGGGCTTCCAGGCGATGATGGCCCCGAACTACGCAGCCAGCCTCGCCACCGGGCCAACGACCAACTCGGTCATCCAAGACGCTCTCGCACCGATCCGTGCGCAGTTCCAGGGCTCCACAGCGCCGGGGCTCGCGTCGAGCTTCATGGGCGCGGGCCAGCGCGTCGGCGGGCCTTCGGGCGTCGGCAGCTCAGCCTTCGACATGGCCTTCGGGAATGCGCAGGGCAGCGAACTTGCGACGGAAGCCGCAACCAGCGGCAACATCGTCAACTCAGTCTACGGTCAGGGGCTTACGCTTGGCGGCGCAGCGAACACGGCGGCGGCGCAGATCGGCGCGAATGCCTTCGACCTGGGCTACGGGGGAGCCGTGAACACGGCGGCGACCGGGGCCAACCTCGCAGCCAGCGGCTTCGGTATGGGCTTCAACACAGGAGCCAACGCGCCCGCGCAGCTCAACACACTCACGCAGACCCAGATCAGCGACCTCCTCCAGAGCCTCCAGGGCGAGGCGCTGCCACAGCTCACTCAGCAGCTCGGGATCAACAACGCCCTCTCGACCTACAACACGAGCGTCAATTCGCTCCTCCAGGCCCTCGGCCTCCAGGTCCAGGGCGAGCAGCCGGTCATCGGCAATGTGCAGGAGAGCGCGACGAACTCGGCGAGCTTCCAGAACGAGGAAAGCTCGGGCCAGCAGAGCAGCTTCA
>Ga0206956_1027_pt1 | contig 50724 bp, 42 predicted proteins | sample Alteio_BWOrgHeat_35_FD_153252 | JGI IMG/M metagenome (GOLD analysis project Ga0206956, IMG submission 153252) | Enriched cells from forest soil in Barre Woods Harvard Forest LTER site, Petersham, Massachusetts, United States -... | ecosystem: Environmental > Terrestrial > Soil > Temperate forest >...
ACAAGGTCCCTCCACTTCGCTTCGCTCCGGTCGGGATGACGGAGTGATTTCGCGAGTGCGCGCTGTGCCCGAGAGCCTCCATTTCTCGCCCGTCCACAGAAACATTTATAATTGTTAGTTTCCTTACACTTTCTGGAGGGATATGTGATGGCGGTCTCATACAACGGCCTTCCGGTGCCTGCTACCGGCGCGCGGATCACCTACAGCAACGGACGCTACCAGGTGCCTGACAATCCGATCATTCCTTTCATTGAGGGGGATGGCACGGGTCGTGACATCTGGAAAGCATCGGTGCGGGTGTTTGATGCGGCGGTGGAGAAAGCTTATCAAGGCAAGCGTCGTGTGGCGTGGTACGAAGTGTTCGCGGGTGAGAAAGCGAAGGCTGAGTTCAACAATTGGCTGCCCGATGACACAGTAAATGCGATCCGTGAATTTCGCGTTGCCATTAAAGGCCCGCTGACTACACCAGTGGGCGGCGGTATGCGGTCGTTGAATGTGGCGCTGCGACAGATTCTCGATCTCTACGCGTGTGTGCGTCCGGTGAAGTATTACAGGGGCACGCCGTCGCCAGTGAAGCATCCGGAACGCATGGACCTGGTGATCTATCGCGAGAACACGGAAGACGTGTATGCCGGAATCGAGTGGGAAGAAGGCACGCCCGAGGCTGCCAAGCTCATCGAATTCTTGAACAAAGACATGCTAAAGGGAAGCAAGAAGCAGGTGCGGCTGGATTCCGGCGTCGGAATTAAACCGATCTCCGTGACCGGCACCAAGCGTCTGGTGCGTATGGCGATTCAGTTTGCTTTAGACAGCCGGCGCAAGATTGTCACGATCATGCATAAGGGCAACATTCAGAAGTTCACTGAGGGCGCGTTTCGCAAGTGGGGATATGAGTTGGCCACGCAAGAATTCCGCGACAAGGTTGTTACTGAGCGCGAGAGCTGGATTCTGGACAATAAAGATAAGAATCCGAATCTTACGATTGAGGAAAACGCTAACTTGACCGAGCCGGGATTGGAATTTGCAACGGAAGAATTCCGGCAGTCCATTTATGAGGAAGTGCGAGACGTGTTGAGCGCCATCTACGCGACGCACGGCAAAGGCGCGTGGAAGAAAAAACTTATGGTGAACGACCGCATCGCCGACTCGATTTTTCAACAGGTGGTGACGCGAGCCGACGAATACTCGGTGCTGGCTACGTCGAACCTGAACGGCGACTATATTTCCGATGCTTGCGCTGCGCAGGTTGGTGGGTTGGGCATCGCTCCTGGCGCCAACATTGGCGATGGTTATGCGATTTTCGAGGCCACGCACGGCACCGCTCCCAAGTATGCCGATAAAGATGTAATTAATCCCGGGTCGGTGATCCTTTCTGGAGTCATGATGTTTCGGCTGATGGGATGGAATGAAGCTGCCGATCTGATTGAGCATGGCATGGAGCGTTCGATCGAGCAAAAGAAAGTTACGTATGACTTCGAAAGGCTGATGGAAGGCGCTACTAAGGTAAGGACCAGCGAGTTTGCTACGCACATCATCGGGAATATGGACGCGGCTGTGTTGAGCGCGACGCGGTAATAATAAAAAAACATTAACCACAGAGGGCACGAAGGTCCACAAAGCAAGGCGGGCTCAACGATAAGCTGTTTCTCGCTTTGCGTACAGGAGCCTGCCCTCAGCGAAACCGAAGAGTGTCTTCGTGGTTGTCAAATTTAATCTTCTTACTTAGAAAGGGAACTCATGCGTAAGAAAGTTACGGTTGTTGGCTCTGGGAACGTGGGCGCGACAGCTGCTCATTGGATCGCTTCCAAGGAACTGGCGGACGTAGTGCTCATCGATATTGTCGAAGGCGTCCCGCAAGGCAAAGGCCTGGACTTGCTGGAGGCGATGCCCATTGAGAAACGCGACTCTCACATCATGGGCACGCAGGATTATGCCGACACCGCCAATTCTGACATCGTTGTGGTCACTGCCGGCATCCCGCGCAAGCCGGGCATGAGCCGCGACGACCTGCTCAACACCAATCATAAAATCATGAAAGATGTGGTGGGCAAGGCGGTGCAGTACTCGCCGAACTGCATTCTGATTATCGTATCGAACCCGCTCGATGCCATGGCGCAGGCTGCTTACAAGATGAGCGGTTTTCCTCGCGAGCGCGTGATCGGCATGGCCGGCGTCCTCGATTCCGCGCGGTTTCGCGCGTTCATTTCGGAAGAATTGAAAGTCAGCGTGGAGAACGTGACCGCATTCGTCCTCGGTGGACATGGCGATACGATGGTTCCGTTGCCTCGTTATTCCACCGTGGCTGGAATTCCGATTACTGAATTGATGGATGCGGCGAGTGTAGCTCGCTTGGTGCAAAGGACCCGCGATGGCGGTGCCGAGATTGTGAAGTATCTGAAGACCGGCAGCGCTTATTATGCCCCTTCGGCTGCGGTCGCGGAGATGGTTGAGGCTATTTTAAAAGACAAGAAGAAGATTCTCCCTTGCGCGGCCTATTTGGAGGGTGAGTATGGGATCGAGGGGCTTTACGTGGGTGTACCAGTAAAGTTGGGCTCGAAGGGGATTGAGCAGATCATTCAAATCAAGCTCACCCCGGAAGAAAAAGCGGCTTTGGATAAGAGTGCCGAGGCGGTCAAAGAGTTGGTGGCGGTCATCGGGGTTTAGGTATCGACCACAAGTAAAAGTAAGTGGAGTTGCGGAAAAACACCCGAGATCGGCGTCTGTAGTTTTGAAAATCGCGTTTACAAGCGTCGCCTTGCGTACTTTTTCAAGCTTTACGGCCCGACTGAAGTCGGGCCCTTCCCACGACCAGCGGGCAGCATTCTTTTTCCGCAACGGCTGGAGTCATGCCTTCCTGGTATCCCGCGTCTGCGGTTCGGAAAGTAAAGTCCCTACACCCGCTCAATCACTACCGACTTCACGACGACATCTTTGTTCGGTTTGTCCTGACGATTGCGGGGGACGCTCACAATTTTATCGGCAATATCTTGGCCCTCGACTACTTCGCCGAAGATTGTGTGCTTGCCGGTGAGCCACGTCGTCGGCGCGAGAGTGATGAAGAATTGCGAGCCGTTGGTGTTGGGGCCGGCGTTGGCCATCGCCAGCTTGCCTGGCTTGTCGAATTTGTGGAGCGAGCCTTTGGTTTCGTCCTCGAATTGATAGCCGGGGCCACCCATGCCGGTGCCTGCGGGATCTCCGCCCTGGATCATGAACTCGGGGATCACGCGATGGAAGATGGTTCCGTCGTAGAGGCGGTCTTTGCTTTTTTTGCGGCTGACGGGATGCGTCCACTCACGTTTGCCCTCGGCGAGTTCGACGAAGTTGGCGACTGTCTTGGGGGCGTCCTTTTCAAACAAGCGGCAGACAATGCTGCCTTCGGAAGTATCAAAGATTGCGTAAGTACCGGGTTGGCGGGCCATGAGAGTTCCTTTCTGATTTCGCTTATAGTTGTTGCGCCTAGAGGCTAAACACAAGGTTCCTCGACTATGCTCGGAATGACAAGGACCTCGTCACTAATTCGCGCCGGTGATGGTAATGTGATTGATCTTCACTGGCTTGTAGGGACGGTCATTCGAGTCACGGCCCATCCTTGCAATTTGCTTCACCAAGGTGACACTGGCTGCGTCGCACTGGCCGAAGATGGTGTAGCCGCCGTTCAAACTCGGGTAGGCAATCTCCGTGATAAAAAATTGTGAGCCGTTGGTGCCGGGACCAGCATTTGCATAAGCCAGGCGTCCGGGACGATCGAACTTGAGGTCATTCGAGGTTTCATTCTTGAAAGCGTAGCCGGGATCGCCGGTTCCGGTGCCCATCGGGTCGCCACCTTGAATCATGAAGTCAGGAATGACGCGATGGAAGATGGTGCCGTCATAAAGTGGAACGCCGTGTTTTTTCTGATGAGTGACGGGGCTGGTCCAATCCTTGGTGCCGGTGGCCAAGCCGATGAAATTGGCGACGCCGATGGGAGCCTTATCTGGAAAGAGCGTGCAGGTCAGTTTGCCTGCGGTAGTGTCGATCACAGCCGTAGGCTGGGCGGAAGGCGCTGCTGTCTTGGTTTGCGACCACAACGTGAGCGACGACAAGAGAATGACTGAAACTAGAATTAAGCATTTGCGCATGGTGGCTCCTTCAGTGCTAGATCAAAGTGATAAATCCGAACTTTGAATTGTACGACAGTGACAGCGGAATTACTTGCTCGATGGTTGGGTCTGCAATTCCCGGCTGACGCGCTCCACTTCTTTGAACACGCGCAGAACGTTGCCGCCGAGAATCTTATGAATATCTTCGGCGCTGTATCCGCGATCGAGCAGGGCTTGTGTGATATTGGGCAAGTCGGCCGCGGAATCCATCCCTGCTGGGGTCGCCCCGCTTACGCCATCGAAGTCGGAACCCAGGCCTACATGGTCTATGCCAGCGACCTTGGCGATGTGATCAATGTGATCGATTAACACCGTGAACGGCGGGCGCGGGATTTTGGCCATCCATTCTCTGGTGATGCGATCATCATCGACGTATGTTATCTGCTTTCCTTCAGCTTTCAGTTTGTCGAGATAGGCGTGAGTCGCGGCGGCTTGCTCTGTTTTTTGAGCCTGGAGCGCATTCCAATAGTTTTGATCGAGAAAGCCGGAGAAGAAATTCACGTCTACGACGCCACCATTCTTGGCAACCGCCCGCAGCATGTCATCCGTCATATTGCGGGGAGCGTTGGTTAGGGCGCGGGCTGAGGAGTGCGACGCGATCACCGGAGCCTTGGTCGTAGCGATTGCGTCCCAGAACGTTTTGTCAGCGACGTGGGAGATGTCGACCATCATGCCCAAACGATTCATTTCGAGCACGACCTGCTTGCCGAAATCCGTCAGTCCGTTGTGATGTTGGATCTTGGGATCGTCGATGTCTCCGGAGGAATCGGCCCACTCGTTCGTGTTCGACCAGGAGAGGGTCATGTAACGCACGCCGAGACGGTAGAAATCGCGGAGGAGGTGAATATCGTTTTCGATTGAATGACCGCCTTCGATCCCCATGAGGGCGGCAAGTTTTTTCTGCTTGTGGGCGCGGTCGATGTCGTCGGTTGAAAAGGCCATCATCATGCGGTCGGGATGGCGCGCGGCTTGTTCATAAACAGAATCGATGAGGTCGAGGGTGTGCTGGGCGAAGTGTCCCTGGTTGGTTTCGGGATCGACCCAGATGGAAAAAAACTCCGCGCCCAGGTTGCCGGCGCGGGCTTTGTTGAGGCTGATGTGGCCGATGTCTTTGGGATCGGTTGAGCCTAGATCGAAGTTCTCGTCGAGAAAACGCTGGGGCGTGTCGGCGTGAGTATCGATTACGATCGCCGAGTCCTGGATGGCGCGGGCTTTCGGGCTGATGGCTGATGTCTGAGCAAACACATGCATAGAGGTCAGCATCAGGAGAGCGGAAAGAATTATGGCTGAGGGACGGCGTCTGAGCGTGTGCATGAGTAAGGGAACGATTGTATACGGCCTGTGTTCAAGAAGGAACCCTTGGTGAAAATCCCTTGACGCGGTTGAATCGGGAGTGGCAACACGGGATCCTTCGACTGCGTAGCTGGTTGCGAATCAGTTACTGCGCTCAGGATGACAGTTTGATTGTCAGGTTCGAGTTATTGTTGCGGGTTGGTCTCGGCTGCGATGCTTGGGGGCTGTCCGAGTGGGTCGTACTGTGCTTCGTCTTGCTGCATTCCGTCTTGCTGCACGCCGAATGGCATCTTCGATTCCTGCGAGTCGGCGTAGCGGCCGGATACGGCTACGTGAAATACCCATTGATGCCGTTCTTCCTCCGGTTCAACCAGACCGTCGTCTCTGAGCGGCATCAGGTATTCTTCCATCCACGCTACCTGCTGCTTGGTCATGCCCCGACGCTGGATATCGACTGTGATGCCGGCCAAGTGAGAGGACGCGGTCTCGCCCTTCTCGGGTGCGGCATTGCGATTATGACGGCGAAGTTTTTTCTGTACCTGTACTGTGCGCACAGCCGAATTCACCTGGATCGGGGCGTGAAACTGTTTGTAATAGGCTTCGCTTAGATCGTCGAGAAAATCGCGGGTCCAGGGACGGCAATAGCGGCGATCAGGATCGAGGCGCGGATCGAAGCGCAGGGTTTGGCTAGCAACAATCGGAACCAGTTCCTGGCGTGCGATCAGCTGATCGAGTTCTGCTTGATTCTGGATGCGCGGTAATTCGAGGCGGTCGATTTCTTCGTTCTGGCGCAGCAACGAATCCCGGGAAGGACGGAATACCGGATTCCAAAGGATGCGGCGAAGCCGGCTGTGACGTTTGCCGGCGTGACGTGCATTTTGGCTGGGCGCGACCTGATGCAGGCCAAAAGCCTGTCCGCACACAGCGACGGCCATAAATATCAACAGAAAGACCCGACCTGTTTTGCACTTCACGAAGTGAGCCTCAAATCCCGTACCGCAAATGCAAGCGGCTAGTTTAAATCACCGCCGCCTGATGCCAAGTCAGCTTTCGGTGGCGAGGTTACTAAAGAGTATCTTGGCTAGATTACCGGTCATTACCCCTCGCGTCGTCCGCTGCTAATCCATTTTATTCCTGCAGCTAGCGTGCCGTTTCCGATCGCCAGATCGCGGCGGCCATGTGCTTAAGAAAACAGGTTTTACACTTTCGAGGCTGGACGACGAAGTGCGCACTATAACACTGTTTGGAGGTGAGTGTCCCAGAAAACGTCACTGATGGGACAATTTGGCCCATTCCAGTCTGTGGTGGAACCAGTCACTTGCGGAAAAGGTCTCCTACCGCTTGCAGGATGACATCGCCGCCGACCTCGGAAATCGATTGCGTCAGGGGAATGTCTTTCGGACAAACCTCGACGCAGTTCTGGGCGTAGCCGCACTCCTGAATGCCTCCGTCGCCCATAAGAGCGGCCAGCCGTTCGCGTTTCAGAGCGGCGCCCGTGGGGTGAGTATTAAAAAGGCGAACCTGGGAAATCGTGGCCGCGCCCACAAAGCCGGTGTCGTCATTGAATTGTGGGCAAGCCTCCATACAGCAACAGCAAGAGATGCAGCGCGAAAGCGGATACGCTGCCTCTTGTTCCTCGGGACTGATGCGAGGGCCGGAGCCCAGATCGTAGGTGCCATCAATGGGAACCCAGGCCTTCACCGTCTTCAGATTTTCGAACAGAACGCTGCGATCAACTGCCAGGTCGCGAATGACCGGAAACTTGGTGAACGGCTCCAGTCGGATGGGCTGCTCGAGCTTATCGATTAGGGCGGAGCACGCCATGCGCGCGCGTCCGTTGATGAGCATGGCGCAGGAGCCGCAGACTTCTTCGAGGCAATTGGAGTCGTACGTGATAGGCGTAGTTGCCTTGCCGTCGCGGGTGACGGGATTGCGGGCAATCTCCATCATGGAAGAAATGACATTCATGCCCGGGTGCCAAGTGAGTTCGAATTCTTCCCAGTGCGATTTAGCGCTGGGATTGTCCTGGCGTTTGATCTTTATGATTACGGTCTTGGTATTAGCCATTCGCGATTAGCCTTTAGCTCCTAGCTCAAACTTTGTCATGCTGAGCGATGCGTAGAAGTAATTATGTTGTCTCGATATCGGCAAAATGCCTGGATCCTTCGCTTCGCTCAGGATGACAGATGTGTTACTTGACCGCGTCATATTTTCTCGGCCTTGGTGGAATCAGTGAAATATCCACCGGCTCGAATTCGAACCTGGGCTCGTCTGCATCGGGCGCGAAGTAGGCTTTCGTGGTCTTCAGCCAATTCTTGTCGTCGCGCTCGGGGAAGTCGGGCTTGTAGTGGGCCCCACGGGATTCGTCGCGCATCGCCGCGCCCTGCGCGATGACGCGACCGAGTTGCAGCATGTTGTAGAGCTGGCGCGTGAAGACCACACTGGTATTGGCCCACTGCGTCCGGTCGTTGAGATTAATGTGGCGGAAGCGCTCGAGCATCTCGCACAACTTGGCGTCTGTTTCCTTCAACTTATTGTTGTACCGAATGACGGTGCAATTGGCAGTCATCAATTCGCCGAATTCTTGCCATAGACGAAATGGATTCTCCTTACCGTCCGATTTCATCAGCATGGAATTATTTTCTTCCTGATGTTTACGTTCCTCGTCGAAATGTCCGTTACCGGGCGCCGACTGCAGATTGCGGGCATATTGCACCGCCGCTGGTCCGGCGACGAATCCACCGAAGATGCACGAGACCAGCGAATTCGCGCCCAAGCGGTTGGCTCCGTGATATTGATATTCGCACTCACCTGCCGCATAAATTCCCGGAATATTGGTTGCCTGATTGAAATCGATCCACAGCCCACCCATGGTGTAGTGCATGCCGGGGAAAATTTTCATGGGGACCTTGCGCGGGTCATCGCCTACAAACTTCTCATAAATCTCGAGAATGCCTTCGAGCTTGCGGTCGAGAATCTTGGGGTCGATGTGAGTCAGGTCAAGATAGACCATGGGCTTCCCGTCGATGCCCAGGTTGTGCTCGAAGACAACCTTAAAAATCGCCCGCGTAGCGATATCGCGCGGCACCAGGTTGCCATATTTCGGATACCACTCTTCGAGGAAGTACCAGCGCTCGCTTTGCGGAATCGAAAGCGGATCGCGCTTGTCACCCGGCGTCTTTGGAACCCAGACGCGACCGCCTTCGCCGCGAGCCGACTCTGACATGAGCCGCAGTTTGTCTTCTCCCGGGATGCAGGTGGGATGAACCTGGATAAACTCGCCATTGCCGTAGAAGCATCCTTGCTGATACAGCGCGGACTGCGCGGACCCGGTGCAGACCACGGAGTTGGTGGACTTGCCGAAGATTGCCCCGTTACCACCGGTCGCGATGATGATCGCGTCCGCCGGAAAAGTGCGGACCTCCATGGAACGCAAATCCATGGCGCAGATGCCGCGGCAGATTTTATTGGAATCGAGCACGGCCGAGAGAAATTCCCAGTGCTCGTATTTCTTGACTTTGCCCTCAGACTCGTAGCGGCGCACCTGTTCGTCGAGCGCGTAAAGAAGTTGCTGTCCGGTAGTGGCTCCGGCAAAAGCAGTGCGGTTGTAAAGCGTGCCGCCGAAGCGACGAAAATCCAGCAAGCCTTCTGGAGTGCGATTAAAAGGCACTCCCATGCGGTCGAGCAGATCGATGATGCCGGGGGCGGCTTCGCACATCGCTTTTACCGGAGGCTGGTTGGCCAGGAAATCGCCGCCGTAAATGGTGTCGTCGAAGTGCTTCCAGGTAGAATCGCCCTCGCCCTTTAAATTCTTGGCAGCGTTGATGCCGCCTTGCGCGCACACGGAATGCGAGCGTTTCACGGGGACGATGGAGAACAGATCCACGTGCCCGCCCATCTCCGCGATCTTGATGACGGCGGAAAGACCTGCCAGGCCGCCACCAATAACAATGATTTTCGGACTTGATGCCATCTTCGAGAGCACCGCTTTCCGTGAACTTTAATTCGTCGTACCCGGCCCCGCTTCAACCATGCTTGCGCCCGCAGAATCGGTCGGTTGCAGAGCATGAGACCGGAATGAGGTCAGGCTCGCCAGACCGACGCCGGTCAACACAAAGAAAAATGCCAAACACAAAATCAGGAACCGCTTGCGCGCCTGCTCGCCTGAAACGATGCCCCACTTCGCGCAAAACAACCAGATGCCGTAAGCGAAGTGCCACGAAGCCGCAATCAGCCCTACGACATAAAACAAGAAAAGCGGCGTTTGGAATACTTCACTTTGTACTTTGCCGAAAGACGCGCCCGGGAATTCGTGCAAATCGATGCCGGTAAAGCGCATCGTCCAGGTATGCCAGAGGATGTAGGCGAATGCGATCCCACCGGTCCAACGTTGCGCTGTGTACATCCAGTTTCCGGTCCAGGGATATTCGCCGACGTTGGTCTCTCCGCGATACCAGATGTAGAAACCGTAGAGAGCGTGAAACAGAATAGGCAGCCAGATGCCAAATAGCTCGAGGATCGGAACCAGCGGAAGGCTCGCCAAAAAGCGCACCTGGCGGGCGTAAGCGATGGGACCACCGATGGCGGAAGCATTCGAAATCAGGATGTGTTCGAACAGGAACGCCCCGACCGGGACGATTCCGGTGAGCGAGTGCAGACGGCGCAGCCAAAACGAATATCCCTGGCCCGCCCGCAGCGGAGCCACGCCACCTTTAACCGGCACCGGAGCCACAGGACTGGCGGTTGCTGCCACAGAATGCTCCTTATCAGTTCAGGTATGAGAACGGAACCTTTTATTATGTTGTCGCGGGAGAAGGGAAGTCAAGGAAGCATAACGTAATACGGGCGGCACAGCTTTAAGTCGTAGCGCCGCTTTTCATGAGCTGATACCAAGCCAGGAACTGGCGGAAAGCGGCTCCGCGATGGCTGTACTGGGCTTTTTCTTCCGGCGTTAATTCGGCGAAGGCTTTCTGGATCTGCGGAAAGTAAAACACGGGATCGTAACCAAAGCCGTTGGTGCCTCGAGGCCGGTTCAAAATTGTGCCTTCGACTTCGCCACGAAACACCTCCAATGTTTGTCCATCGCGCGCGGCGGCAAGCACGCATACAAATCGACCGCTGCGCTTGTCGGAGGGGACATCTTTCAACTCCCGCAGGAGGCGTGTATTGTTGGCTGCGTCATCAGTGTTGTTGTCCATCAAGTGAGGCGCGTCGGCTGCGTAGCGCGCGGAATGAACCCCCGGAGCACCCTTGAGCGCGTCCACTTCCAGCCCGGAATCGTCTGCCAGGACGATTTCCCCCGGAGCTGCGGAGCTGTAAGCTTCCGCTTTTTTCCTCGCATTCTCTTCGAAAGTTAGACCGTCCTCGATCACGGGAGGCAGCTCTGCAAAGTTGGGAACGGGGACAATCTCGATGTCAAAAGAGGCGGCGGCGCCGGCAAAGTCGCGCAACTTGCCGCCATTCGACGTCGCAATGAGAACGTGATTCACTCTCCTTTGCGTTTGCCCCTTCTAAGAAATGATAAACATCGGCGGAATGTTTACCAACACAATTTGATTGGGGAAATGTTAAGCCGCGTTCGATATTGGGCGCTTGCGCCGAAGTGCGATGAAGACTCCGAGAGACAAAGCGGTAACGCCCGAAATGAATCCTCCGAGAGTTCTATCCCAGGTACGCGTGAACACGATGCGCACGCGGTTCTCGCCGGCTGCAACCGGGATCAATATTTGTCCAGTGACGTCTTGGGTGGAAGTGACGACTGCGTGGCCGTTCACTTCGACGCGCCACGCGGGATAGTTGAATAACCGCAATACCAGTTCTCCGGGCTGCGTGAGCACGGTTGTAAACATCTTCGATTCAGCATTCCATTGTTGAATCTGAAGCTGTTGGATTTGGTTGGGAGTGTCGCTGTCATCCTGAGCTACCCGGGGAGCGTCCTGCTTAATTTCGTACGGATCGGCTCCGATCGGTACGTATTCATCGGTGCCCTCATATCCTGCCCCGCTTTGCTGGTGTTCAAGCATCTCTCTGAAATCCGCAGACGTCTCCCACCATGGAGCCTGGATGCGATGCCAAACGAAAACGACGACGGCAAGCATAACAAGACAGATCAGCACGCGTACAAGCCAGCGCCGCGAAGCCAGGGTCGCGAGTAACGCTAGCGCGACATTCAAGCACAGCAGCCAGCGCCACGGGAGTTGGAGGTAGCGTAACTCAGGCAGGTGATTCCAGAACCACGCGGTAAACGAAAAGTTGAGAAGAGTCGCAAATAGAGCCCAACCCACAAGCATCCACCAAACCCGAGGCTGTCGGCTTCTCCATGTACGGGAAAGAAACGCCGCAATCGCGAGCAGAATTATTTCCGTTGATGCCACTGCCGAGACGAGCAAGTTGAAACGATTGTGATCAACGTCGGCGAGTTTCACGAACAGGAAATTGTCCTGCGGGCGCACGCCGGGAGACAGCACTTCGGCGATGTTGACCCATCTTTGTTCATATGCCGCCGGTATCAGGAAAAATGCCGCAAGCGCCGCGCCGAACAAAACAGCAAGCGCGCCGCGGAGCAGGACTCGTGGCGAGCGCTTAAGAAATGCGAAAATCACGACCAACAGAATCAGAGAATAGTTCAGCATTACGGCAGCGGGAATGTTCGTCAGCCAGGCTGCAGCTACGATCAGTGCCAGGGGGACCACTGCGTTTGTATTCTCATCGTCCGATCGCAGGACGTTGAGTAATAGCAGAGGCATGAGCGCGCCTGCCAGCAGTTCCGCGAAGGCGCTCCGCCAATACACAATAACGATGAAATAAGGATTCGCGGCATAGAACGCTGCGGCAAAAATCGCGTCGCGGCGGTCCAACCAACGGCGTGCCAGAAGAAACATCGAACATCCGGAAAGCGTCAACCCGAGCCAGACATAAGCGCCGGGAACAGCCTTCCACGGCAGCATCGCTCCCAACGCAGCCCCGAGTGTCCATGAAACCGGCGGGTAGAAAACGAACCGGGCCTCTCCGAATCCGTACTGCGCGAGAGCAGCCCATCGCGGATAAATAATTCCCAACTTCCACTGGCCCAATACTTCCATCCAGGAGTTTACGTGGAACTCGAAATCGTGCCCTGAAGGACTGCCGAGAAAAAAAAATGGAAGAATCACTGCGAATGAGGCTGCCATCACCACGAGCAGAGGCAGAAGCGAAATGGGTCCGCCAACGGAACTCGTCCCGACATCTTCCTGCTTCATGACTCTTTGCTCCAAAGAAGACGAGTTCAGCAGGGAATTGCCTCCGGGCATCCAGATGCGGTCACAGAGATTGTGGCCTAAGGCAGGCAAATGGGCAATGTGGGATCAGGAGACTGTGGAAATGTGATGGGATTTCACGGGAAATTAACTTGGCTGCCACCTGCTGGAAATCGCCGCTGTTTAGACTTTGATCATTCGAGGTGGAACAGACCCGGCGCTGAGAGGTCCGCACGAGAGACGGCGTGCGGGCCTCTTGGTGTTTTTGGAGTGGGATTTCTCGGGGCCGTGATTGTGGCCGGGGCACGAGCGCAAAAGATGACTACGCTCGAAGTGACAAATATCAATTTATTGATAAGGGAACACGATTGGGCCTAGCGCCATCTTCAGGCCGAGGTGACTTCTTCTGAGTTTCGCTGCTCTCGGAGCTTTTGCAGAAATTCTTCCTGGTTGAGTGTTTCGTGGCTGCGGAGCAATTCCAGCAGGGGGTCGTCGAGTTCTTCCTTGGGTGGTGAGTCGGGCGGATTGTATTGGTCGCCGGCGGCAAGGATGCGCGGGGTAATCTGTAATGCAGGAAGCATCCCCGGACGACTGGTCAGAAATCCGATGAACCTTGCCACCTGGGCCCGCTCGTCGGTAGTACGCGCGGCGAACTCAATGCCCATGCCGAAGCCAGGGTGCATCACGCGAACCGTGCCTTCAGCCTGGACTTCGACGTCTTCTGCATTCAGACACAGGGTAATGCCTGAGCGCTCGGGAAAAGGCGATTCGGTTTCGACGTAGCATCCACCCAGGCTGAGATCGGTCAGAGTACACTGCGAAACCGGTTCGGGATCCGGAGGCGGAATCTCGGGAGCGTTGGCGGCTACCCAGGTTTTCAGCGTGGCGCGAAGGCTTTCGGAGAGGTCGATGAAGCGTACGCCGGCTTGCCCATTGGGGCTGGCCCACGCGAGTTCGCCGCTCGCCTGAATTTCGGTGTTGCTATCGGGCAGATTGAAATGAACGCTGATCGTGGCGCCAGGGCACAGCGGCTGCGCCGCCAGAACGTCCATGCCATCTTCACTGAGATCGAGCAGAATGCCTTCAAGGGGCGGCCCTTCCTGGACCTGAAGCTGTATCGGCACTTGTACAGGCACGCGGAAAGAGCGCCGGCGTTCCCGCTTGATGAGAGCGGTGGCAGCGCGCAAACTAGCTTCGGCCTGCTCCGCATCGATTGGTTTGTAGAGGATGAAATTGGCGCCCGCGCCGAACACGTTGCGCACCTTCGTTTTGTCGCTCAGCAGGGCAACGGTTACGGCTTTGACGCCGGAAGTCGTCTGACTGGCATTCTGCAATACCAACGAGGCGCTGTGCGGATCATCGAAGTCGACGATGACCGAGTCAAACTTTTCCTCTGTCAATCGGCACATGGATTCCGGATATCCACAGCTGGAGACGGCGACACCACAGCGGGCGAGCAGCGGAGTCAAAACTGCCGCGGCCTCTTCGTCCTTGGATACCAATAGCGCTTGAAACGTCATATGCTGCTCAAGTCCGGTGAATCAAATCCCCGTGGGCTAGGGCCAGCGAGGAGCCACGCCGCGAGCCGGCTTGGCAGGGGCAGTGGTAGCGCCCGAAGGAGCCGCCGCAGCCTTGGCCGCGGTGCTGGGCTGCTCATCGACGTCGGCCAAAACCGCCGCGTCGTCGTCCTCGATTTCAGCCAGCAGAGGAGCCACTTCGCGCAATTTCTCGGCCGCCTGCTGCAGCAGTTCGATCTGCTTGGACAATTGCGCGTAGCGGGCCTGCTTGCGCCGCAGAACCTCATGAATATCCTTCATACAACCCCCTGCTGCGAATCTAAGGAGGCCGCCAGCAATCGTCAATCGTTATAGCCTTTAGGCAGATTACGGCAGTAACCGGCCCGCACCGGGAAAGGCGCGAATCTACTATCGAAAGTAGTTGAAAGATAGCCATTTCGTGCCAGCAACTGGCACCAATGTGGGATTTACATCTAAAAAGAGAAAAAATATTCTGTGGTCGAGCAGTTCTGGGGGAGGGCTGTTCGGGCGTCTCACGACTCGAAAGAGTTGCGAGGCGCTTCTTAATTTTTTGGGAGTTCTTCTCTACGCCGCGCCAACGGCTTGGCCCTCTTACCAAGGATGTGTACAATCCCGGTCAGTCACTGCAAGAAAAGATCATATTGTGGATTGCCCCCAAGTCATTCGCGGAGACTCGCTTTGAAACTCAGGGATTTTCTGCTTCTGGCACTCCTCACTCTGGGAGCATTGCTGGTCCAGGGCTACCATCCTTGGGCGGAGGACGCGGCCCTTTACCTTCCGGGAGTCGAGAAAATCCTGCATCCGGAGCTTTTTCCCTTCAACGCGCAATTTTTCGAGTCGCATGCCCACCTGACGTTTTTTCCGAACTTCATTGCCGCCTCGGTGCGAATGAGTCATCTGCCGCTGGAAGTCGTGGTCTTCTTTTGGCAAGTGACTTCTATTTTTCTTTTTCTACTTGCGTGCCTGCAGTTAATCAGCCGGTGCTTTCCCGATGAAAAACCGCGTTGGGCCGGTGTAGGGCTGATCGCGGCACTCCTGACTCTGCCAGTGGCTGGAACCGCTTTGTACATCCTGGATCAATACCTCAATCCGAGAAACTTGGTTGCTTTCGCCGCGATTTTCGCGGTCGTCAAGGTCATCGATAGAAAGTATTTGCAGGCCGCGCTATTTCTCGCCTTTGCGGCGGCGATTCATCCGCTCATGTCCGTTTTTGTTCTCTCCTACTGTGTGGTGCTCCTATGCATCGAGCAATTCGATCTACGGTACGCCAGGCTCGCCTGCCTGTTACCCTTCGGCATCTCATTCGATCCGCCCCCGCCGGCCTATCATCCCGTGGCGCTTTCGCATTCCTACTTCTACCTGCTGCGTTGGCAATGGTATGAATGGCTAGGCGCGATCGCGCCGCTCGCAATCCTATGGTGGTTCAGCCGGATAGCTCGTTCGCGACAGTTGCGTAACCTTGACCAGTTGTGCCGGGCGCTGATTGTTTATGAGCTGGTTTATTTGGTTGCAGCAGTTGTGTTGTCGATCCCGGCACGGTTCGAGAGCCTGGCGCGGCTCCAGCCCATGCGCAGCTTGTACCTGCTCTATGTGCTCTTCTTTTTATTCGCAGGTGGACTGCTGGGCGAGTACGTATTGAAAACTCGAGTTTGGCGATGGGCTGTTCTGTTTGTGCCTCTGTGCGTGGGCATGTTTCTGGTTCAGCGTGACTTGTTTCCTGCCAGCGCGCATGTTGAATGGCCGGGCGTAGCCTCGAAAAATCAATGGGTGCAGGCTTTCCAATGGATTCGAGCTAGCACCCCGCCTGATGCAATCTTCGCACTCGATCCTTGGTATATGCGCATTCCCGGCGAGGACGAAAACGGTTTTGAAGCGATTGCGCAACGAAGCATGCTAGCGGACGGGGTCAAAGCCAGCGGCGCTGTTTCAATGTTTCCTGCGATGGCAGATGAATGGCTTCGGCAAATGCAGGCGCAGAGCGGGTGGAGCAAGTTTCGACCGCAGGATTTTCGCCGCCTCCAGGCGCAATACGGAGTTAGCTGGGTGGTTCTGCAACAGCCAGGAATCGCGGGCCTTGATTGTCCTTATCGGAATGTTGCCGTGTTGGTTTGCAAAGTGGACTGAGGCCGAGCAAAGCGGCTGAACCCGTCCGACAAAAGATCACCTTTTCGGCGGGTTACTTGGCAGAGATGACGAAGTTGACAACGGCGGTTGCGTTATCACTGACGCTGACAGCCTTTTCCCAGGTCCGAGGTTCGGAAAAGAGAGGACGCTCAACTTTCTTTTCGGTCAGAACATCAAACGTCGATTGCTGCCCCAGGACTTGCCAGCCCTCGTGCCAAGCAACAAGCTCGTACTCTCCTGGCGGAACATCGGTTAACACAAACGCACCGTTCTCGTCGGTCACAGCGTAATACGGATGCGGCGCGACGAACATCTCGGCATTCATCCACACATGCCCGCCATTGCATTTCAGGTTCACCAACCCCGGAGTATTCATATCGCGAGAAACGGTCTGATTCTGGAAAGGAAAGGGGAGGTTGTAAGTGGCTGCACCGTCCATGTGGATGGTGTGAAGAGTGGCGTCCGAACTCTTCATCTGCAGGGTGCTACGTTCGGGAACCAATAAAATATGAGGTTCGTAGCGGCATAGATGCTGATCCAGGGAACGGCGCTCGGGAGGCAAGTCAAATGCTTTCCCACTGGAAATGCTCTTGATGAATACGACTGTATTCGCGACACCGCCCTGCGGGCCAATAATCAGCCGTTCCAGATCGCGGGTTTTGTGCGAATCGGGATCGCAGATTTGCGGATCTTTTGTGATGGTAAGCCGAGCAGGGTGGGGTTCCGGTCCCGACCACTTGACCGTCCCTTTGATGACTCCGCCGTTAGCGACGGATATAACTTTGTATTCGCTGCTTTGACCTGCGGCCTTGTGTGCCCCGGTCAATAGCAATCCTACTGCAGCCGCAAATAAAGCAATTCTGAACATCCTCACCAACTTTAAAGCGATGCTATGTCTGAGTTTTAGACAGGTCAAGTAACTAAGGTAATTTGCCAACGATCCAGTCTGGGATTGAGGTTGACGACTGACCGAAGGATTGTCGTTCGAATCGTTGGTTTTAATCTGCGTGGCTTGCGGCGGGCGACACCGGGCCAGGCAGTTCGCTCCGCTTGCGACTGGACCGCAGTCGCAGCCGATCCATGTACAGGTACACGACAGGAGTCGTGAACAAGGTCAAGGCTTGACTGACAATCAATCCGCCCACGATAGTGAGGCCTAGAGGCCGCCGAAGTTCAGAACCGGTTCCCGTACCCAGAGCCAGCGGCAGCCCTCCGAGTAGAGCTGCTGCCGTCGTCATCATGATCGGGCGGAAGCGCAGTACGCAAGCTTCGTAAATTGCGTCGACCGGCGCTTTTCCTTCTTTCCGTTCCGCTTCAAGAGCAAAGTCGATCATCATGATGGCGTTCTTTTTGACCAGGCCGATCAGCAGGATGATTCCGATCAGTCCGATCACATTGAGTTCATTATGCGTGATTTTGAGCGCCAGCAGAGCACCGACGCCAGCCGAAGGAATCGTCGAGAGAATGGTAACGGGATGGATGTAGCTCTCGTAGAGAATCCCTAGAACGATATAAACCGCGAGCAACGCTGTGATGATCAGGACCGACTGGTTGGCCAGCGAATCCTTGAAAGCTGCGGCGGTTCCCTGAAAACTGGCGTGAATGGTTGCGGGAAAATTGATAGACCGCTCGGCCGTTTCAATGGCAGTGGTAGCTTGGCCAAGAGATATGCCGGGGGCGAGATTGAAGGAGATCGTTACCGCCGGCCATTGCCCTTGGTGATTAACGCCGAGTGAGGTGTTGGCAGGTCCGAAGTGCGCGAACGAGGACAGCGGAACCATGTTGCCGTTGGAAGAGTGAACGTAGACGCTCTCGAGCGTGTCGGGGCTCTGCTGAAATTTTGGATCCACTTCCATCACGACGTGATACTGATTGAGCGGCTCGTAAATTGTCGAAACAAACCTCTGTCCAAAAGCGTCGTAAAGCACGTTGTCGATGTCCGCTGCGGCCACGCCCAAGCGCCCAGCCGTGTCACGATCAATAATCACGTTCGCTTCCAGGCCTTTATCCTGCTGATCCGTATTTACCTGCTGCAACTGTGGCAGGGCACGCATCTTTTGCAGCAATTGGGGCGCCCACGTGTTGAGCTGATTCAGATCCTCTCCCTGAAGCGTGTACTGATACTGCGCCTGACTCAGGCGGCCGCCAATCTGCAGGTCTTGCTGCCCGTACATGAAAAGCGTGGCACCCGGGACTTCCGCGAACTTCTGGCTCAATTCAATAATCACCTGATCGGCAGTCAGCTTCCGCTCCCCCTGGGGTTTTAGGGTGATGAACATCCGTCCCTGGTTCATTGCGGTGGTGCCGCCACAAAAGCCGATCATGGTGGAGACATTCGGATCGTGCATTCCGATGTCGACGTAGCGTCGCATCTTGCGGCTCATGGCATCGAAAGAAATGTCCTGTGCCGCCTGCACCGAGCCCTGAATCCGGCCGGTATCCTGCTGCGGGAAAAATCCCTTGGGAACATCTTTAAAGAGGTAGACACTGAAGCAAGCGGTCGCAATTGTGATTAGCAACACGGCAAACTGATGACGCAGCACCCAGCTTAGGCTGACGCTGTAAAAGTGTAAGACGCCATCGAAGATTTTCTCGCTGAACTTGTAAGCCCTCCCATGCTTTTCCTCATGAAGGGGTTTGAGCAACTGTGCGCACATGGTCGGCGTCGTAGTAAGTGAGACCGCCAGAGACACGGCGATCGCGATACTCAGGGTGACTGCGAATTCCCGGAATAGACGACCGATAATTCCGCCCATCATTAAAATCGGGATGAAGACCGCGATCAGAGATGTGCTCATCGAGAGCACGGTAAAACCAATTTCACGGGCACCACGAAACGCGGCCTGGACAGGCGCCATCCCTTGCTCAAGATACCGAGTAATGTTTTCGAGCACCACGATCGCGTCGTCTACCACGAAGCCAGTCGAGATCGCGAGCGCCATCATCGACAGATTGTCGAGGCTGTAATCCAGAAGGTACATGACGCCAAATGTGCCAATCAGGGACAGCGGCACCGCAATGCTCGGAATGATCGTCGCTCGCACCGTCCGCAGAAAAACAAATACCACCAGGATGACTAGAGCCACAGAAATCAGAAGCGTGATTTCAATGTCGTGCAACGAAGCACGAACCGTGGTAGTGCGGTCCGAGACCACCTCAAGCTTGATCGCGGGGGAAATGGAAGCTCGAAGCTGGGGCAGCAGGGCAAGCACATTGTCGACGGTCGAGATGATGTTCGCGCCGGGTTGGCGGAAAATAACCAGTATGACGGCGCGTTTGCCATTCGAGAGACCGTAGATATGAGCGTCTTCGACCGAATCGTTTACTTCCCCCACATCGCTGAGACGAACCGGGGCTCCGGTGGTCTTGTTGTACGCTACGATTAGCGGGCGATAGTCGACCGCGCGCGTGATTTGATCGTTATCGTTGATGGTCCAGTCGTTGACCCCATTGGCCAAGTGACCCTTGGGGCTATTTGCATTCGCCGCCCCTAAAGCTGCCCGGACGGCATCCAGCCCAACCCCGGTGTTGTTGAGCAGATTTGGATCCAACTCCGCTCGCACCGCTGGATTCGCCCCGCCAGCCACATAGACTTGTCCCACACCACTGACCTGCGCCAGTTTCTGCGAAAGGATGGAGTTCGCCTGATCGTAAATATTTGGAAGGGTCACGCTGTCGGAGGTCATCGACATGATCAAAATCGGCGCCTCCGCCGGATTTACTTTGCGATACCAGGGATTGCCCGGCAGGTACGAAGGCAACTGGCTGCGCGCAGCATTAATCGCCGCCTGGACATCGCGGGCAGCCGCATCAATATTGCGGTTCAGATCGAACTGCAGAACAATGCCAGTCGCTCCCAACTGGCTGATCGAGGTCATCTGATTAATGCCCGCAATCCGGCCGAATTGCCGCTCCAGCGGGGTCGCGACCGCGGATGCCATGGTTTCTGGACTGGCTCCGGGCAAGCTTGCCGAGACTTGAATTACCGGGAATTCCACCTCAGGAAGTGGCGATACAGGCAGCTTAGTGAAAGCGAGCGCTCCTGACATTAACAGTGCCAACGTCAACAAGGACGTTCCAATCGGCCTTTTAATGAAGGGAGCGGAAATATTCATGACTCAGTCTCCGACTGCGGGCTCCTCGACACGATTCAGAACTCCAAATCGTTCAAACCGCTTGGCCAGGCGGTCGAACCACAAATAAACCACTGGAGTTGTATAGAGCGTAAGCGCCTGGCTCACTAGCAGGCCGCCCACGATGGTGATGCCCAGCGGATGGCGCAGCTCCGAACCCGTGCCGGAGCCGAGGGCTAAGGGTAGGCCGCCGAGCAGCGCCGCCATCGTCGTCATCATGATCGGACGGAAGCGCAGCAGGCAGGCTTGAAAAATGGCTTCCTCGGGAGGCTTGTGCTCCACGCGTTCCGCCTCGAGCGCGAAGTCGATCATCATGATCGCGTTCTTCTTTACGATTCCAATCAGCAGGATGATTCCAATCAGCCCCACCACACCAAGATCATTCCCTGTAATCAGCAATGCGAGAATTGCCCCCACACCAGCGGAAGGAAGCGTGGAGAGAATCGTGATGGGGTGAATGTAGCTTTCATAGAGAACCCCCAGAACGATGTATACGGTGACGATGGCCGCCACAATTAACCATGGTTCGGTTGAAAGTGAATTGCGAAACGCGGCTGCCGTACCTTGGAAGGCGGTATGAACGCTCGGCGGCATGCCGATGTCCTGTTCCGCCTGTTCGATGGCCTTAGTGGCGTCGCCCAGGGACATTCCCGGCGCAAGATTGAACGAGATCGTCACCACCGGAAACTGACCCTGGTGATTTACCGCCAGCGACGTGTTCGAAGTGTGAATTTGAGTAAAAGCAGAAAGCGGCACTTGAGTACCGGTGTTTGATTTTACGTACAGATCCTTGAACGAACCGGGATTCTGTTGAAACTGTGGATCCACTTCCAGAACCACATGGTACTGATTGAGCTGGGTGTAGATGGTCGAGACCTGGCGCTGTCCGAATGCGTCGTACAGCGTATTGTCGATCTGCTGCGGCAGAATACCGAGGCGGGAAGCGGTGTCGCGATCGATGGTTACATCCGCCTCAAGGCCTCCGGCTTGCTGATCACTGGCTACGTCGCGAAGTTGCGGCAGGGTGCGAAGCTTGTCCAGTAACTGCGAGGACAATCTGGTCAGCTCTTTCGCGTCCGCGTCTTCCATCGTGTATTGAAATTGAGTGCGGCTTACCCGGTCTTCGACCGTGAGGTCTTGCACCGGCTGCATGAAAAGCGTGATTCCTTCGACCTGCGCCACTTGCGGCTGCAGCCGGCGAATGATATCCGACGCACTTGCGCTACGCTCGTCGCGAGGTTTGAGATTGATCTGGATGCGGCCGCTGTTGGGCGTAAGGTTGGTGCCATCCACGCCGATGAAGGACGACAGACTTTCCACGTCTGGATCCTTGAGAATAACGCGCGTAAGTGCCTGTTGGCGTTCTGCCAGAGCTTTGAAGGAGATGTTCTGCGGAGCATCGGCGATGGCAAGGATCACGCCCGTATCCTGCACCGGAAAGAATCCTTTGGGCACGATCACGTACAAGAACAACGTGAGCACCAGCGTTCCCACTGTGACCAGCAAAGTGATCGTCTGATGACGAAGCACAATCTTCAGGGTGCGGCCGTAGAAAGCAATCACGCTGTTGTAAAAATCCTCGGACAGGTTGTAGAAGCGGCTCCGCTTCGATGGATCTCTGTGCTTGAGCAGCTTGGCGCACATCATTGGGGTCAAGCTCAGCGAGACCGCAGCTGACACGAGAATGGTCACGGCTAGCGTCACCGCGAACTCACGGAACAGGCGTCCGACGATATCGCCCATGAACAAAAGCGGAATCAGCACAGCGATCAGCGAAACCGTGAGAGAAACGATGGTAAATCCGATCTGGCCCGCGCCTTTCAGCGCCGCGTCCAGTGGAGAATCACCCTCCTCCAAAAAGCGATCGATATTCTCGATCATGACAATCGCATCGTCCACCACGAATCCAGTGGAAATCGTGAGCGCCATGAGCGTGAGATTGTTGAGGCTATAGCCCAGCAAGTACATCACCGCGAACGTACCCACAATGGAAAGTGGCACCGCAATGCTGGGAATGACGGTCGCGGAGAGATTCCGCAAAAACAGGAAGATCACCATGACGACCAGGCCGATGGTGAGCATCAGTTCAAACTGCACATCCTTGACCGAAGCTCTGATGGTGACCGTGCGGTCGGTGAGAATGGCGACGTTGACCGCAGCCGGCAAGCCAGCCTGAAGTTGTGGCAGCAACTTCTTGATCCGGTCCACGACGCCGATAATGTTTGCCCCCGGCTGGCGCTGAATATTCACGATGACCGCTGGATCCAGATTCATCCACGCGGCTTGCATCACGTTTTCGATTCCGTCGGTCACTGTGGCCACATCGGAGAGGCGCACCGGAGACCCGTTCCGATAGGCGATAACGATAGGACGGTACTCATCGCCGACCATCAATTGGTCGTTCGCGCCGATGGTAAACGACTGGCGCGGGCCGTTCAGCGTCCCCTTGGCCTGATCGACGTTAGCCGCCGCCAAAGCGCTCCTGACATCTTCCAGGCTCAAGCCGTACGATGCCAGCGCTGTGGGATTCGCCTGAATGCGCACCGCAGGCTTCTGTCCGCCGCTGATCGAGACCAGGCCCACGCCCGTGACCTGTGAAATCTTTTGGGCCATGGCCGTATCCGCCAAGTCTTCAATTTGCGAAAGCGGCAGCGTCTTCGAAGTCAGCGCCAGCGTAAGGATCGGCGAGTCGGCTGGATTTACTTTGCTATAAATAGGAGGATTCGGCAGGTCGGTGGGCAAATAGGTTTGCGCGGCATTAATCGCAGCTTGCACCTGCTGCTCTTCGATATCAATATTCTGATCGAGGGCGAACTGAAGCGTGATGACCGAACTGCCAAACGAACTGGTCGAGGTCATCTGACTCAGGCCGGGAACCTGGCCAAATTGCCGTTCCAGCGGCGCTGTCACCGATGATGCCATCACATCAGGGTTGGCGCCGGGATAGAACGTCATCACCTGAATCGTCGGATAGTCGACTTCCGGCAGTGCCGATACCGGAAGCTGCCGGTACGCCACGATCCCCACCAGCATGATGGCAACCATCAGCAGCGCTGTGGCCACGGGCCGGATAATGAACAGACGCGACGGATTCATTGCGTTCCTGAACGCTGAGCGCTCGCAGCAGGATTGCCGGAGGATCCCGTACCGCTACCTGCCTCAGCTTGCTGCGGCTTGTTTACCGCCGGAGCTGCCGGGCGCGTTTCGATCTTGCTTCCTTCTTGTAATTTGTCCTGGCCATCAGTGACCACGACCTCGTTCGGGGAGACGCCGCTGGCGATTACCGAAACGTTGTCTTGCGTGAAGGCAACCGTGACCGCCCGCACCTCGACCGTGTTATCCGATTTCACCGCGAACACGTACGTACCCTGCGGACCCCGTTGAATCGCGGCTGCCGGGATGGTCGTGCTATTTTTGCGGACGTTCAGCAGCAAGCGCGTATTCACAAATTGATTTGGCCAGAGCGCGTTGTCCTTATTGTCAAAGACCGCTTTAAGCCGGGCGGTTCCAGTCGTCTGATCGATTTGATTGTCGATGGTCAGCAGTTTTCCGGAAGCCAGTTTGGTTTGATCGTCGCGGCTGTAGGCGTCGACCTCGAGCGTGCCCTTGGCCATTTGCGGCGCGACGGCCGGAAGGCTGTCTTCTGGCAGGGTGAAAATAACGGCGATTGGCTGCAACTGTGTAATCACGAACAGGGCGTTGGTGTCAGTGGCATGAACAATGTTCCCCGGATCAACCAGCCGCAGGCCAATCCGTCCGGTCACCGGTGATGTGATGTGGCAGTAGACCAGATTCAGCTTGGCACTGTCGATGGCCGCTTGATCGTTTCGCACGGTTCCGTCGAGTTGGTCTACCGTGGCTCCCTGCGTATCCACCTGCTGTTGGGACATAGCTCCCGAGCTCTGGAGCAGTCCCTTGAAACGTTCGAAATTCAGCTTGGCATCGCGAAGCAGAGCCTGATCTCTGAACAGTGCGGCCTGCGCCTGCTCTAGAGCAACCTGATAGGGCCGGGGATCGATCACCGCCAACAGGTCGCCCTTCTGGACGTTCTGCCCTTCCTTGAAATTTACCTGCATCAGCTCACCATCGACCCGGCTCTTCACGCTGACCGTGTAGTAGGCATTCACCGAACCCAGACCCGTAAGATAGTAGGGCACGTCGCGGCGCTCGGCGGTTGCAACGGACACGGGAACGACGGGGACCACGCTTGCCCGGGCCAACCCCGGCTTGGGATCGCCACCACAACTTGAAGCCATAACCGCCAACAAGAAAATAAGTGCTATCAATGGGTTGGCTAACTTTGCGAGTCGGCGGACTCGCTTGACCGGCGGCGGCTGGAAAGTAAAACTTTGCCTTTCCCCTGCCGACCCCGGTCTACCGGAAGCCGTTGTCATGCGTAAACCTCTTTCTGCCGGAAAAAATGATGACTTCACCATATTGTAAACTGGTTTGGTACTTAGGTTTGGACGCGGCAATCCCAATTCGGTTGCTGAATATTGCGTTACGAACGGATGCGCACCTAACCGACCACTACGGCGCAGACTCAATCTTATCGTTAAACAAAATAAGCACTTAAGACTTTACAAAAATTTACCTTCATTGACTCATTCTTTACGCGTTTGGCCCACTGGCGCGACCTCAACTTCTCGCGTATATTTTGTTCGCCTCTACCCGCAAGTCTTCCCAATGGCTGAAGCGAAAACCAAGTCGGCGGTTACAATTCGCGACCTGCAGACCTTCGAAGACCTCAAGCAGATGGATGAGGTCGAGAGGGAAGTGTGGGGCCTTTCCGATATCGACACCACGCCGCTCACTTTGGTCATCGCAACCAAGGAGGCAGGAAGCATCTGGGTGGGCGCATTCGACGGCACGAAACTCGTCGGATTCGCCTTCGGCTTTCTAGGTCTAGAGAACGGTCGTTTGATTGTGCACTCCCACATGCTGGCAGTGCGCGAACCCTACCGAAATTCGCACCTCGGCTATAACCTGAAGCTGGCGCAGCGCGAACGGGTATTGGCGATACGCGTCGACGATGGGCGAACCGATAGTCGAACGAATGATCCGCGTATCACGGATACTCGCATCAGCGAAATGACCTGGACCTTTGATCCTCTTCAGAGCAGGAACGCGCATCTGAATTTCACGAAACTGGGAGTGGTATCGGAGAATTACAAAGTTGATCTTTACGGTCCGGAAACATCCAGCGTTCTGCACCGCAATGGCACGGATCGATTATGGGTCACGTGGCCGCTGTCGAGCCGCCGCGTGAGCGACCGGCTGCAGGGCAAAGATAATCGCGCCGAAGTCCTCGACGCACTTTCTACCTTGACTCCTTTAATTCACTTTAATGGTGATGGAAAACCGGCCCGCACCGACCTCGCTGCCGCGTTGAATCGCCAAAGAATTGCGATTGAAATTCCCAGCGACATCGTGGAGGTCGAACGAAAAGATCCTGCGCTGGCTTGGGAGTGGCGACTGCAAACCCGATGGGCCTTCACCGAAGCGTTGAATGCCGGTTTTTCGGTCGCCGAATTTTGCCGCACCGTCCGAGGCCAACAGGGGCCGGGCGTCTATCTGCTCGAAAAAGCGAAAGTCGAAGACTACGTACCCGAGATGAAACGCAAACCGGTGAATGGTCGCTGATTGCACGATGTAGGGCGGACACTCCTGTCCGCGGACTTTTGTAGGCGTAGCATGGAAGAGTCGCCAGATGGCTGCGCCCGACCCCAATACGATCATTCTCTACGACGGCGTCTGCGGCCTCTGCAACCGACTGGTTCAGTTCCTTCTGAACCGCGATTCACACGACAGCTTCCGTTTCGCTTCTTTGCAAAGTGAATTCGCGGCCGAAATACTTCGACGCCACAAAGCCTCCCCAGACGATCTCGACACCATGTACGTGGTGCTGAACTACGGCCTACCGGGAGAGCAGATTGCATCGCGTTCCGACGCAGCCGTTGTAGCTCTGCGGGAGCTTGGCGGAGGATGGGCCGCGCTAGGTACTGCCCTGCAGGCGCTACCTAGGTGGATGCGAAACTGGGGTTACAATCTGGTAGCACGAAACCGTTACCGAATCTTTGGCAAGTACGATTCTTGCCCGATCCCCTCGGAAAGGGACCGTAGTAAGTTTCTCGACCTGCAGTAAGTGCGCGAATGGACGGGCCTTTTCCGGCTTTTGCGGTTACAGACAAAACTTCTTATCCGCTGTAGAATGCCATCCGACTTAGCTTTGCCCAGTCCATATCCGCGAGGAACCATCAATGGCCGACAAGGCTTCCATCTCCGCTCCTAACACCAACATCGACTCCGTCTTGCAGGAACAGCGGAGGTTTGAACCTCCGGAAGGTTTCAGCAAGCACGCGCACATCAAGAGTCTGGAAGACTACGAGCGCATCTATCGCGAGTCGGTGGAGCATCCTGAAAAGTTCTGGGCGGGCATTGCGGAAGAACTGCATTGGTTCAAGAAGTGGGACAAAGTTTTGGAATGGAATAATCCCTGGGCCAAGTGGTTCGTCGGCGGACAAATTAACTTGTCATACAACTGCCTCGATCGCCACGTGCAAACCTGGCGCAAGAATAAAGCTGCCCTGATCTGGGAAGGCGAGCCGGGCGAGGTACGCACGCTGACTTATCAGCAACTGCATCGCGAGGTGCAGAAGTTCGCCAATGTCTTGAAGTCGCTCGGAGTAGAGAAGGGCGACCGCGTCGCGATCTACATGGGCATGCCCCCCGAACTCCCCATCGCGATGCTGGCGTGTGCTCGCATAGGAGCGCCCCACACGGTAGTGTTCGGAGGATTTGCCGCGAACGCGCTGGTCGACCGCATCCATGATTCGCAAGCCGTAGCTGTGATCACGCAAGACGGCTCCTATCGCCGGGCGGCCGAAGTCAAACTATTTCCCGCCGTCGAAGAGGCGTTGAAGTCCTGTCCTTCGGTGAAGCACGTTGTCGTCTATAAGCGCACGGGTTCGCCAATTCACATGCAACCTGGGAGGGATCACTGGTGGCACGAGCTGATGGCTTCGGTCTCCGACGAATGTCCAGCCGAGCCGCTCGACGCCGAGCATCCGCTCTACATTCTCTACACCTCGGGCACAACCGGAAAACCCAAGGGTGTTGTTCACACTACCGGTGGTTATTCCGTCGGCACCTACATCACGACGAAATGGGTGTTCGATCTCAAGGAAGAAGACACTTACTGGTGTACGGCCGACATCGGATGGGTCACGGGCCACAGCTACATTGTTTATGGGCCGCTGCAAAACGGCGCTACTACCGTCATGTACGAGGGCGCTCCCAACTGCCCGGAGCCTGATCGTTTCTGGAGCATCATTGACCGGCATCAGGTGAACATCCTTTACACCGCGCCCACCGCCATCCGCACTTTCGTCAAGTGGGGAGAACAGTGGCCGAGGAAACACAAGCTCGACAGTCTGCGCCTCCTCGGTACCGTCGGCGAACCGATCAATCCCGAGGCCTGGATGTGGTATCGCGAAGTCATCGGCCACGAGAAGTGCCCTATCGTCGACACCTGGTGGCAAACTGAAACCGGACACATCATGATTTCGCCACTACCCGGCGCGGTGGGAGCCAAGCCCGGTTCGGCCACGCGTCCGTTTCCCGGAGTCGTGCCCGAAGTTGTCGACATGCACGGCAAACCCGTGCCCGACGGCTCGGGAGGGTTCCTGATTATTCGCCAGCCCTGGCCAGGTATGCTGCGCACGATCTACGGCGATCCTGATCGCTACGTGAAACAATACTGGTCGCAAATTCCGGGCGCGTACTTCACCGGCGACGGCGCGCGCAAAGATAAAGACGGTTATTTCTGGATCATGGGCCGCGTCGATGACGTCATCAACGTTTCCGGACACCGCTTGAGCACCATGGAAGTGGAATCCGCGCTGGTCGCGCATGAAGCCGTCGCGGAAGCTGCGGTGGTCGGCCGTCCGGACGAATTAAAAGGCCAGGCCATCTCGGCTTTCGTCACCCTTCAACAGGGACGCGCGCCCACTCCGGAGTTGAAAGAAGAACTACGCCGCTGGGTCGCGAAAGAAATTGGAGCGATGGCGAAGCCTGACGACATCCGCTTCACCGATATGCTACCGAAGACCCGCAGCGGAAAAATCATGCGCCGCCTGTTGCGCGAACTGGCCACCAGCGGCGAAGTTAAGGGCGACATCACGACGCTCGAAGACTTCAACGTGATCTCAAAATTGACCGAGAACGAAGAGGCGTAACCGAGAACAGAGAACAAAGAACAAAGAACTGACATCTGATCTTCAGTCTACGCGGAGGCCGCCTCGTGCCACACGCCTCGATCCCAACCCTTAAGCGTCGACCTCTCGCCGTGTTCGAACGCGCATAGACTGGCCATGCCTGCGGATATTTCGTCTTCCGCCAGCGCCTGTCCGATCAACTCTTTTGAGCTTCCACCTGCTTGCTCCAGCATGGTTCGCGCCACCACGCGCACCATATCATCCGAGGAAGCCAGCGCCCGAATCAGTTCGCGCCCGGCAGACTCCTGGCCAAACTGTGCCCAGACCATCCCGCATAAAACCAAGTAGTTCGTATCCATAATGCCTCCCCGTTCCAATCACCAATTCGAGTCTTACTTATAGAAGCGACAAACTTGACACGAAGGTGTCAACTTATTGTGAAAATTCCCTGACAAACGAATCACAAAAACTGTAGGCAGGAAGTTGTCTGGAAATTGGACAGAAAGATCTACGGCAAAACGTCGATTTCAGCCGTCACCAACCGCACAACACCTTCGTAACTCGCCGATTTGGAATGCTAGGAACTACCATCTTCGGCAGGGGTTTACACCGATATGATCAACAAACTCTCGAATTCACTCTGGATGCTGGCAATCGGAGGGCTGATGTTCGTCGGCTCCGCCATTGCCCAAACCACAACCACCTCGGGTGCCGGAGCGGGCGTCGTCGATCCCGGCCATCCTCGGGTCAATCAGGTAAATGGCCGCGAAGCCAACCAGCAGAGTCGCATTGCCAACGGCGTCAAGAATGGTTCGTTGAGCCCGAAGCAAACCAGCAATCTGGAAAACCGCGAAGCCAGCGTCCAAAACCGTGAGAAGAGAGACACGGCAGCGCACAACGGACATCTGACCAAAGCTGAACAAAACGGGATTAATCGTCAGCAGAATCGCATCAGTAAGAGCATCTACAAGGATAAGCACAAATAAGCTTTCCTTGACTCGTTCTTCGGCCAGCTTTCTTTCAAACCGATTGTCATTCCGAGCGTAGCGAGGAATCTGGTGTTGTGTGGATCGCGTCAATCCAGATTCCTCGCGTCAAGAGGCGGCGCTCGGAATGACAATGGTTAAACTAAAGCAGTCGTTTCCGCCGCCGCTCTTGGTACCGCCGGAACCCGCAGCACAAGTAGCCCGCCGATAATTGCAAGCGCGGCCATCAGTCCCAATCCGTACGAAAACGATCCCATACGACTGTTCAAATAACCGAATAAGTAAGGACCGGCAAAGCCCGCCACGCTCCCCACTGCATTCACCATTCCCACACCCGCAGCGGCAGCCGATTCGCTGAGAATCTCGGTTGGCATCGCCCAGAACACAGGCAGGAAAGCTTCCGTGCTGCACAAGATGGTAAAGAGAGTCATGGTTATTCGCATCGAGGCCGGTAGCGTGATCAGCCCTACCAGGCTCAACGCGGCAACAAATAGCGGGACGGCCGAGTGCCAGCGTCGTTCGCCAGTCTTGTCCGAATGCCATCCGTTGAGCAACATGGCTACTAATGCTACAACATAAGGAATAGCGCCAATCAATCCGACGCGCATATCCGAGAAACCCAATTGCCGTTTCAGCATGGTGGGCATCCAGAAGATAAAGGTGTAATAAACGAAGTATTGAAGAAATGCCACCGACGCTAGCAGCAGAATTGGACGCGAGCGCAATGCCTGCCACACGCCGATCGGTCGTTCGCTGACCGGCTTTTCCTCCTCCAGTTTTCGCTCAATCCAACGGCGCCGCTCCGGGGCCAGCCACGCCGCTTCCCTCGGCCAATCCGTCAAATAGAAGAACGCGACCACTCCGAGAAGGACCGCAGGCATGCCCTCCAGGAGAAACATCCAACGCCAGCCGTCAATTCCTAACCAGGGATGCCCAAGAATCCATCCCGCAAGCGGCGACCCTACGATGAATGACAGTGGAATGGCCGCCATGAAATTGCTTCCGGCCTTGGCGCGATCCTCGCGAATGAACCAATGGCTCAGGTACACAACGACGCCAGGGAAGAAAGCGGCCTCCGCCGCACCCAAGAGCAATCGTGCCCCGTAGAGTTGGCCCGGCGTATGTACCAGCCCGGTGAGCGCGGTCAACGATCCCCACGCGATCAAGATCGAAGTGATGCAACGCCGCGCGCTCCAGCGCTCAATCATGAGCGCGCCTGGAATCTGCAATGCCACATAACTGACGAAGAAAATGCCCGCGCCCAACCCGAATACTCGATCGTTGAACCCGAGCGTTCGCGACATCCCAATCGCCGCATAGGCTACGCTGGTGCGGTCAAGATAATTGGTGATGTAGAGGATAAAAAGAAACGGAAGCAGACGCAGGGCGATCTGATGGCGAGTATGATCCGCAAGCTTGACGTCAGCCGCAGTTGACGCAACTGGAGCCACTGCCATTCAATTGCCTCCGGCGATACCCACGTCGTCCCGGACGCCGAGCAAATCTGCGGCACGGTTTTAGCTAAGATTTCGGGACTGCAATCTACTCTCCTAAACCAACCATCACAACCGGCAGCGTCGGAGCGGACGAGCCACCCTCCGGCTCGACCGTTATCGCGAAAGCCTTAGCCTGTACTCCCGGAGGAAGTGGCGGTTCGACCACGGCCGCGCTTCCGTGCGCATCGGGCTTAAACACTCCCGCAGGAATCGGAGCGCCGCTGGTAGGAATCAACCACAATTCATAAGCTTTCTGAGGCGGCAGCGCCTGCAAATTGCTGGCCAGGAAAATCAGACTCGATCGGTCGCGAACATAAATGGCTTTGCCTTGCGGTTGCGGCGGAGTCTTCGCCGCAACCAGCGTCACCCGCATCGCGTCGGTCGCGGTGAGAGTCGAGACGACGTCGCGAGCCCGTTGCAACTCTGCTAATTGTTGGGCTGCCTGACCCTGCAAGCCCGCAATCCGTTGCTGCAAGTCCGAGTTCTGCAACCACAGCGCAACCAGTCCCACTGCCAACGCGCCAGCTGCGACCCAGGGCACAACCATCCACCAACTCCGCTTTGCGCTAACGGCGGCCCGGCGCGGTTCACGCGCAACGGCTTCGATCAGACGCTGGCGCGCCCGCCGCGGCGGCACCGGACCCGCCGTCGACAAAGCCATCAACGCCATGTCCCCGCGTAATTGCTCGAGCTCGCGACGGCATCCTGCACAACCTTCTAAATGCTTCTCCAACGCGACGCGCTCCTCACCCTGCAACGTCCCCAGGGCGTAGAGTGCGAGATCCTCCGCGAATTGTTCGTGTACGCTCATGTTGCAAAGGCCTTGCGCAAGGCCAGCAATCCCGATCGAATGCGAGTCTTGATCGTTCCCAACGGCTCTCCTGTCTTTTCCGAAATCTCGCTGTGCGACAGTCCTTCGAAGTAGGCCATCTCCAGCGCCTGCCGCTGTGGCGAAGGCATCGCGCCCAGCGTGCCGCGCACTTTCTCCATGGCCCGCGCCCGCTCGGCATCGCCAGCCATATCTGGCTCGACCGAAACCACCACATCCGCGATATCCGTTTCCGGACGCCGCTTGCGCAGCCCATCAATTGCCCGATGCCGCGCAATCACCGCCAGCCACGGCCCCAGGCTGCCGCGGCTCGAATCGAACAGTCCCGGATTACGCCACAACTGCATGAACACTTCCTGCAACACGTCCTCAGCCGCGCCGGTGTCGCCCAGCACGCGCAGGGCGACCGAGTAGACGACAGCCGAGTAGCGGTCATACAAAGCCGCCATGCCGCTCTCATCACCCGAGCGGATCGCCGCCAGCACCGCCGCGTCGGTCCGATCTCCTTTGAACTCAGCGCCAGACAATCAGGGGGATCTCTTTCCACTTGAAGTACGGACCGCAAGCCCAGGCTGGATTGCACCAATCCGAGCGGCGAGATCCGCTTTCGTTACCGACACTTACTCAAGCGTGGAGCGCAAAAAGCGAACCGCGAAACCATAGCAGTAATGTCGATCTTCGACAAGCGGGCTGGGTCGACGGCGCAGGCTGTCGGCACTGGCCCGCGGGCGAGGGCGCCCGCGTCACACCGTGGCTGGAGGCTTAATTAGGATTGCACAGATTCTAGTGCAGAAAATACCTCAAAAAAAACTCTAATTTTCGCGCAAAATCTAGAAAACAAAGGACCGGAAATTTTTCCTCCCGCTAGATCTATGGTTCTTAAGGTAGTTAGAGGCAAAATCTTGGAAACATTGGAGTTACGAGGCTCGCCGACGGCCTGCGGTGTCGTTTTGGAACTGCCGATGGCGGGTGCCGCGATGCGATGGTTGAAGAATGAGATTATCTTACAGATAACATCCACATCCCAATATTATCGCGAATGACAGACTGGGTTCAAGGAGAAAAGTAGGCAGACGGTCGGCACAGTTCCAAAATGGGAATGTCGCCGTCTGGGCGCTTTGTGTTTCCGGTTGCCGAAGGAAGGTATCAATCGAAACTGAACTTGTGCAGTACCTTCTCTGCCCAGTTGCCGTTTGTCCCCGGCGCAAGGCGGAAGACCGTGCCACAGCCGTTGCCGGAGCACTGCTTTACATTGCCCCCGTAAGCGGCGGTGCCATACAGGGCTCCGTCCGCACCGAAGATCGGCCCGGCGACCGGATATAGACCATCGGAGCCGTTGAACCCGTGAAGCACCTTTTCCCTCCACTTGCCGTTTGCGCTGTAGACCAGTTGAAAGACAGTGCCACATCCGGGGAGACCGCCGCAGGTATCGCCGTCAGGACTGCCCTCAGAAGTTGTGCCGTACAAATTCCCGTTCATATCAAAGATCAGGGTTCCGTAGGGAAAGAAGCCGTCTTTGCCGTCATTTTGGAAGCTGTGTAACAGGGTCTCGGTCCACGTGCCGCCTGCGCTGCGCGAGAGCTGGAAAACGGTCCCCTTACCGAGCGCCCCGCCATGGTTGGTGACGCCGTACAGGTTCCCGACTGCATCGAACACCAGAGCGGCTGCGGGATTGTACCCATCCTTGCGGTTGAAGCTGTGCAGTATGGTCTCAGTCCAAGCGCCGCTCGCTCCGGGCGTCAACTCGAAGACGGTGCCGCAGCCGTGTCCGATTTCGTCATCACATGATCCCCTCCCGCCATACCAAGTCGTGCCATAGAGGTTTCCGGCCGCATCGAAGATCAGGCCGTTGGGGATGTTCCCATCCTTGCCGTCGTCGTTGAAGCTGTGTAGCACAGTCTCAGTCCAAGCGCCGCTCGCTCCGGGAGTCAGCTCGAAGACGGTGCCGCAACCCTTGCCCTCCGCACAGGTTTTTCCAGATGCACCGCCTCGAGCTGTCGTGCCGTACAAATTTCCAGCCGCGTCGAAAATCAGGCCGACAGCAGGATACGCCCCGTCCTTACGGTCGAAGCCATGCAGCACAGTTTCGGTCCAAGTGCCATTTTCAGGCGCAAGCCGGAAAACGGTGCCTCCGTCATGAGGGCCGCCTTGAGATGTGGTGCCGTACAAATTTCCATCTCCATCAAAGATCAGCGCGGCATAGGGCTCCCCCCCATCAGGAGAGCCATTGATCCGGCAGAAGCTGTACAGTATATTCTCCGTCCAAGCGTCGTTCTTGGGCACAAGCTGGAAAACGGTTCCCCCTCCATAAGCGCCGCCCGAGTTGGTCGTTCCGTACAAGTTTCCAGCTCCATCAAAAATCAAACCGGCAAAGGGCGAGGCTCCATCGTCACCGCTTTTATTATTGAAGCGGCTCGGAGCAGTCTTGCTGCCTGCACGTAGAAGAGACGCCGTGGTCACAAAGCCGAAAACTACCGCGAGGGCCGCAGCGTAGGAGGTGAGTAGTGTCTTTCTTCGCATAGATGTCCTTAGCTACTTCGAGGGAAGAAAGCGGAGCCCAGTTTACACCCGCTGCCCTTGCGTCGCCAGCGCGAACGATCTCCGTCAGGAGATCGCGGTCAGGACGTTCCGAGCAGGTCCGCGCAGTCCATGGTTGTCCTAATCAGGCCGTTAAACTCATTGAGACTTGGCTGGCCGCAGGGTCAATGTGTGACCGGGGCAGGATGAGTCCCCACTTTTACAAACAACGTGAAGGTGGACCAGCCAGTAAGAACACATCCGCTGACGCGAACTTAGGAGTTCTGCATCGGCTGCTAAAACCTGAACTTCGTGGCTTGGTAGATGTCGCGGCCCGTCCCGCAAATAAATGCGGCGAGCGCAAACACCCCGGCCATAGGGTCAAAATCCAGTCAAGCGCGCAGCGAGCAACTCGCGATTCCGATCAGGTTGCAGTTAAGATGGACTGAGTTTCCCCAAAATGGCCCTGCATTCACCTAGCGGCGGCGGGCGATACGCGCTTTGATTGGGACTGGATTCTAAGGAGCTCATGATGAAAGCAACACGGTTGGCTGCATTCAGTATGTTGTTGGTCAGTTTTCCACTACAGGCGAATTCGCAGCAATCATCGACAGTGCCGAAACCTGCGCCTTCTCCGCTGGTGGGATCGCTCGCTGGTCATCCCGGATGGCCCTCTGCCAAGAACCCGAGCGATGTAGACACAGTTGAGCATCTCGTGGCCACGCTCTATGACGTGATCTCTGGACCTCAAAGCAAACCTCGCGATTGGGACCGCTTCCGCTCTCTCTTTCTACCTGATGGCCGGCTCGGTGTGATCCGTCCTGACGCTCCTGCCACAGCGAAGGAGCCCGCACGCAAAAGTGACGCTGTCTTCCTTACCCCGGACATGTATGTTGAGCGCGACGACCCGTACTTCAAAACGCAAGGCTTTTTCGAACGGAGTATCGCAAATCGCGTCGAAGAGTTCGGCAACCTGGTGCATGTTTGGAGCACTTATGAGAGCCGCCACGCAGCGGATGACCCTAAACCTTTTACACGGGGCATTAACTCGATCCAGATCATCCATGCGCAGGGGCGCTATTGGGTGGCCAGCATAATGTGGGACGATGAACGGACTGGATTGACCCTGCCCGAGAAGTATCTCAAATGAACTACCTGTGATGTGTCGCTCGACCAGATTTTACTCATCCGAGAATTGGCCGACCGGGTCGATGAGCCGAGACTCACTCCCGTCCAAACGCGCCTGGAGGCATTCCGTGCCACTTCTGAAAGGCGCGATGGAAGATGCTGGGTTCGGAATATCCCAGCGCGTAGGCGGTTTCTGTGGCCGTCATTCTGGCGTCGAGAAGAAGATGTTGGGAAAGATCGCGGCGAGCTTGCTGCACCAAGCTTCGGTGGGAAATGTCTGCCTGCCGTAACTTTCTTTGCAGCGTGCGCCGGCTGACACCGAAATGCCGGGCGGCGGAATCCAGATCAAAGTCTCCGCTATTCAATCTTTGCCGAACGAAGCTGAGCACGCTTTGCGAAAAGCTGGCCTCGGCCGAATCCGTGGCGAGAAACTGCTCCGCCGCCTCGGTGATTGCCCGATGCAAATGTGGCCGCGCCGTTCTTAGCGGAATCTCGAGCGAGCAGCGGTCCAGCAACAAAGCATTCGTCGGCATGCCAAATCGAACCGGCGCGCGAAAGATGCGCGCGTGCTCGCTGGTGTCTCTTGGCTTTGGGTGCTGGAACCAGACTTCTCGCGGCGTCCACTCAGCGCCTGCACGGGAGCGGTTGAGTTGCATCACGGTTGCCATCGACATCTCGCAATCGTGTCGAGGCTCGGGCAGGGAAGAGTCGGAAAACTCCCACGAAAAATGCGCAACCGAACCTTCGACGTCCAGCTTGAAGACGCCGACGTTCGTCCAGATCGGCAGATACCGCACCAAGCTGCGAAGCGCCTCGCCCAGGGTCGAACTGGTGATGATCGAATATCCAACCGCTCCGTACTCCTGCTGTTGCACTCGCTCGCCGACGTGGAGGCCGAAGTCGGCGTCCTTGGTCATTCGGGCGGCGTATTCGGAAAGCATCATCATGTCGGCGTAGGGAATTCGCAAAGTCGGATCTTCAATCGCTTCACGGTCGAGACCCACGCTGCGGAGCAAGTGACGACCATTGCCGCGAAGCGCTGCAGTGTCGGCGATCTTACGCACCGAACGAGCAAAAACTGTGGGAACACTGGACATAGCCTACCCGGACCTTCGCCAATCTTTCTTTGCTTACCTCTCTAAGATGCTGGTCATCGAATTGGCGCAAAAAATCATACTTCCTTAATCGAGCCAATGCTAGTGTTGGATGCATAAGATGGGCTCGATTTGAGACTTTGGGGATGAGCAACACTTTTCTTCGGCCGGGCGAAACGGCCCGCTACAACATGCTAAAGGGTCCAAACGGCCTTCGCGCCGGATGGCGTCTGCTGATTTTCTTCGCGATTCTGCCGCCTCTGGGCTACGCCGCGAACCGAATGATCGATTCCGTCCTGGAGAAGCTGCACGCGGATTTTTTCACTCCCCTCGGAGGCACCATCGTGTTGGGAGGTCTCGCCAGCACTTTGCTCCTGACGGCGTGGATCATGGCGAGAATGGAGGGCCGAAGCCTGGCCGATTACGGACTGCCGTGGCGACGCGCTTTCTGCCTCCAGTTTTGGCAGGGAGCAGCTTTCAGCTTCGCGTCGCTTACTGCGCTGCTGATCGCGTTGCGTCTCTCTTCAGCATTCTCTTTCGGGTCGCTGGCTATTCATGGCGCGGATATCGTGAAATACGCCGCAGCCTGGACCGTGCCGCTCTTTTTATCTGCGCTGCTCGAAGACTTTTTCTACCGCGGCTATCTGCTTTTCACGCTGACCACCGGCATCGGCTTCTGGCCTGCAGCCGTTGTGACTTCGCTGCTGATGGGCGGCGCGCACTACTTTAATCCCGGGGGACACGGCCTCGGCCCCGTCGCGGCCACCCTTTATTGTTTAGTAACCTGCCTGGTGCTCAGAAGAACGGGCGACCTCTGGATGCCGCTCGGAATTCACTCGGCTTGGAACTGGGGCGAAGTTTTCTTCTACAGCGTACCTTCCAGCGGACAAGTCGCGCACGGGCATCTTTTAAATGCCAGCTTCCATGGCCCAGCGTGGCTTACGGGTGGGGCATTCGGGCCGGAAGCAAGCTGGCTCAATGTCGCGCTACTTGTGATCTGGGGTCTCATCTTTTCGGCCTGGTTGCGCGGAGTGAAATATCCGAACCCTGCCGCGATCCCAGATTCCCGCATGCATATGATGGTACCGAGGACAGCGTCCTGATGATGACGAGGAGGAGTTTATGAGCGGGCGTCGAGCGTTGAGGTTCTTGTCCTTATTGATTCTTGTCTCGATCGGGCCATGGGCTCGAAGCATTGGCCAAGAGGCTACGGATCCCTTCACCGGTAGGCCCGGAAACTCCGTCGCGCCCATTAACATTCCCAACACCGACGATCATTCATCTCCACACGCCAGTGAAGAGAGCATGCTCAAGTTCAAGTCGGAGACAGTCGTCGTTCTGGTCCCAGCCGTGGTCACCGACAAATCCGGCACCCACGTCCACAACTTGAGCAAGAAAGATTTTAAAGTACTGGAGAACGGTAAGCAGCAGAAGATCACCACCTTCGAGGAAGTAACCGCCAGCGGCTCGCGCCCAGCGCAAATTACAAATCCTCCCGGCACATTCAGCAACCTTCCCGCCAATGGACAGCAACCGGTCTCGATCACCGTCATTGCGTTGGATACGATCAACACACCCTTCCTCGATCAGACCTCCGGGCGAAAAGAATTGATCAAGTATCTGGCGAACTCCCTGGATTCTGCACGTAGCCTCGGCCTTGTCGTGATCAGCAGCAAAGGAGTAAAGGTTCTCGGAGGACTCAACAGCGATCCCGCTACTCTCGTCGCCGCACTCAAGAAAGCCGGCGGGGAATTGAGTTCGATGGAAACATTCAGCGCCGACGGCAAAGCGTTAGCGACCTTCGAAGCCCAACCCAGCGAGCTCACCGGCGGCATTTCACCGGGAGCCGATCCCGGGTCCCGGCTGCGCCAGTTTATTCTGAACGCCGACGCCGTCGAGGGCCAGTACCAGCAGCAACGCGCCATCGAAGACACCATGAAAGCTTTTCTCGCAATTGCGCTGTCGCTCTCTGGCATTCCGGGAAGGAAATCTGTCATCTGGGCCACCGGAAGCTTTCCCTTCACTTTGGATTCTCCATCGGCTGTGCCGGGCGGGAATCTGTCGCTGCTGTACGAGCGCACGCTGCAGGCGTTGAATGACGCTCAGGTTTCGGTCTACCCGCTCGATGTCCGCGGCCTGGTTGGCACTTCACTCATGGCGGACGCAACCTATTCCGGGGATCTCAGCGGCCCCGGACTCGCCGACGCCGCAGCGGGCAGAAACGCATTGCAGAATTCAACGATCGCCAGCCTCAAGAATTTTGCAGAGATGACGGGCGGTCACGCTTATTACAACAACAATGATTTGGCCGCCGGCTTCAAGCGCGCCGCGGATGATTCGTCCTCCTACTACTTGGTCGGTTATTACGCCGATCACCACGACACCAAGCCGGGCTGGCGAAAACTGCAAGTGCAGGTCGCGCGGCCCGACGTGGAAGTGCATGCGCGCACCGGATTCCTCGTAACCAACGCAACCATCGATCCTGGCTTGACGCGCAAAGCTGACGTCGACTTCGCGTTGAGTTCTCCCTTTGACAGCACCGGAATTCCGGTCACACTCGAGTGGCAGCCGGCCACTTCCGATAGCGACAAAAAGAAACCCGCATTCACCCTGCACGTGCCTGCCACCAGTGTCATCGACGAAGCCGACAACAACCGCTTCGATATCGACTTCATCGCCCAGACCACCAAAACTGGTGCGCCCCCGGCCAACGCCGCGCAGACGGTCAAAGGCGCAATCCCTGATTCTGCAATGCCCAAGATCAAGGCCGAGGGAATGATCTACAAGAATGCGCTGCAACTTCTCCCAGGCACCTATCAAGTACGGTTTGTAGTACGAGACAATCTCAGCGGCAGGATCGGAAGCGTCACCGCCCCGCTTACGGTGAACTGAAACTAATTTGTCATTCCGAGCGAAGCGAGGAATCGGCTGTCACTTCTCTAGGGAGGAACCCGCACGCCCGTCAACAAAAAGATCAGCCAGGGTGGCCCATCCTTAAAAAATGGCTCAACGGGCTATGGACGTCAAGGGCAACCACCCGGCGACTGCGTCGTTCTCCAAGAAGTAGTTGCGTTGGACAGCGGCTGGAACCGGAGGTAACATGCGAGGAAGCTGTGCGGTTCCTAGTTCTCCCCCGGCACCGCTCGAAATCCCATCTGGAGAAACTCACCGGTTATGACACACCGATCACAGTCTCGGCTTACTGCCTGTCCATTGCGTTTGGTGGTAATCGTTCTCCTCTTCGCTTCCATCGCCTCTGCCGAGTGGAAAGAGAAGGTCCTGTACAGCTTTCGAGGCGGAGTAGACGCCGGGTCGGTACCTGCAGGTGGAGTCGTTTTTGACAAGCAAGGGAATCTCTATGTGGCAACTACGGGCGGTGGTCCGAAGACCTGCGTTCCGTTCAGCTACGAGTGTGGAGCGGTGTATGAGCTTTCGCCTCCAGCTGCGAAAGGCGATCCCTGGACCGCAACCCTGATCAAAATGTTCGCGGGCGAGGGTTCTAAGGACGCTTCTGTCCCGAGTGGTGGCTTGATCATTGACGACGAGGGAAATCTCTATGGCGTGAGCGGTTACGGCGGCACCGGAAACTGCGTGCTGTTCGGTCTCGCCGGTTGCGGCACGGTTTACGAATTGTCACCGCCAGCACAGAAGGGCGGCGCGTGGACGGAGACCATCCTTTACAGCTTTCCGACCGCCAAGCAAGGCTATCTTCCTCAGGGCAATTTGGTTTTCGACAGCGCGGGAAACCTGTACGGAGCGACGGAGTTCGGCGGCGGGTATGGAACGACCTGCGATCCTTACTACAAGTATTGCGGGGCGGTATTCGAGTTGAGTCCGCCGAAGACGAAGGGCGGGAAGTGGGCGGAGAAAACACTGCACGGCTTCAGAAGCGGCACAGACGGAGCCAATCCCAACGGCGGCCTGGTGCTTGACAGTAAGGGCAGGATCTACGGGACGAGCCGAAGCGGAGGCGATCTCCAAGGAGAATGCGGTCCAGGCGGCTGCGGCACAGTGTTTAGGCTCACACCACCGGACACAATAGGCGGCGCTTGGACGGAGGAACTGCTCTACCGCTTTCATGGCCAAGATGGTGCCACGCCTTTCGCTGGCGTCGTGTTCGGTGGGAATGGCGTTCTCTACGGCACCGTGTACGCCGGAGCGATCGGTGGGAATGGCGCTGTATTCGAGTTGGCCGCCCCGAAGGCAGGCAGTGGGCATTGGAAGGAGACGGTCCTTTACCGATTTACGGACGAAAATGACGGCGCAGGCCCTGAAGACGCTCTAATCTTGGACAAGAATGGGAACCTCTACGGCACCACGAATTTCGGCAATACGTTCCACGGCACCGTCTTCGGGCTCAAACCACCTACGGGAAAGGTTGGCAACTGGACGTTCGCGACTCTCTACGGCTTCGAGGGCTCCCCCGACGGGGGACAGCCTGCTGCCAGCTTGATCCTCGATACGCGGGGCAACCTTTACAGCACGACACAGAATGGGGGCAGAGTCTCTTGTAATTGCGGGACGGTCTTCGAGGTGTCGCGATAGAAAGCCAACTGTTGGCAACTAAATGATTAATTCAACGATTTGGGGAAGGAGAGATGTATGCATACCTCAACGATGTCGACTTTCGCCGAGAAACTTTTTCTTCGTCACCGCTCGTCGCGCAGAGCCAGCTGCCTTTCTCCGGGCGTCATCTGATTCCACAACACCTTTAGGTCTTGTTCTATGCGGGTGTTGCTCGCGTCCTTGCGCAGCGAGCGCGAAAACCACCGATACGCAGTTGGCAGATCGCGAGTGGCGCAGTGGCCAGTCGCGTACATCGTGCCCAGGACGCTTTCAGCCTGGGCGCTTGAGCGCTGGGCCGCAGCCAGCAAACTTGTTCTCGCCCGCGTGCAGTTTTCCGGCACGCCGTTACCGTAGAGATATTTTTCGCCTTCAGCCTCGAGGTCTTCTACGCCAGATTGAGTTTGCAGCTTGGCCGCCTTGCGCACGGGTACCGGCCGATTTGCAGCCGCATCTCCGGAGTCATCGGTCTTCGCACCCGATGCGGAATTACCTGCTTGCGGCGGATTGGTGGCTTGCGAATCATTTGCTGGCGGCTGATCTGCTTGGGGCTGGCTCGCCTGCGGAGTTTGAGTCGAATCCGCCGTGCCTGGCGCCGCGCCAGTCGACGGAACCTGCGCCGGCGGAGTCGCCGTCTGATCGCTCGACTGGCCACTCGGTGCTTGACCCGGTTGCTGAGCTCCGTTATCGACGCTCGCCCCATTTGCCGGAGCCGGCTCCGGAGTCGAAGCTGCTGCCGCGGGTGGGGAATTTGCATCTTGAGCATTGGCGGGCGGCGGACTACTAAGAAGCCTGCTGGCCATAACGCGCAAATCCTGTCGCCAGTGCCAGCCCGCCGCGGCCGCTGCAGCAATCAGCACAATCAGAATCAGATTCCGGCCGCGGTGCTGCGGCGTTTCATCTTCCAGCAGGTAGCTCACGCTTCTACTGTCCGCGGGTTCATTCCCCAAGCCGAGAAATGACGGCCCGCTGACCTTCTGCGCGATTACTTCTTCTCGTGTGTTTCTTGCCGGCGGCGAGGGTTGCGAGACCGGCCGCGACGAAATTGGAGGCAGGGGTACGCGCGACGGCGAAGGCGCTGGCTGACTCCCGCCAGGACCCGGAAGGCGCAATTCCGCCGCGCACATCCCGCAATAACGATGTTGCGGGAAATTTTCGTAACCGCACTTTTCACAACGGACGAGCATGGATACTGGCATAAGAATATACCGACTTTGGATGGTCTGTAGGCGATTTCGGTTGGTTGACTAAACAGGAGCGTCTCCGCTCCCGAAAACCCCATTGACAATTAACTGTTTAGGCAGTGATGCCGGTCAATTCTGGTTGTGATCGATGTGTAACAAAGCAGTAGCCAATCGGTCGCATTGCCCTCGCTTGATGAATTCATTTTCGCACGACAAGGCACAAAAAGCCCGCCCCGAGCCGTGGATGTCCCTGTGGACAAAAAATACTTAGTGCCGATTCCGAACGCACATGTCCTTCCGTGACCTATGGGAAGTCACGCGTGACCCGAATAATGGGGCTGTTGCACATTACGTTTTTTGACTGCGAACATGCAGTCAGGATCGCGGTGCAGCGGCTCTTCAATCCCCCGGTCGTGCGCAAGCACGGGCAAGAGAGGCGGTACCGTGAGAAACCTCACGCTGCAGTCGAAGTCAGTCGGTAGCCTAGTCACTCTTCTCGGATTTTTATTACTTCCAGCCTTTGCATCCGCACAGTCCGTAAACCTGACTTGGGACCCCAGCAATTCCCAGAACATCGTGGGATACAACGTTTATCGTGGCGGTAGCCCCAACGGTCCCTATACGAAACTCAATTCGACTCTCGATCCCAACACCGCCTATTCCGACAGCACGGTCCAGGCCGGCAAAACTTATTACTACGTAACCACCGCGGTCGACAGTCAAGGAGTTGAGAGCGCTTATTCGAATCAGTCGGAAGCCTCCATTCCCGGCGGCGGCTCCGGATCGGAAAATAGCTTGTATAGCTTCGCCGGAGGCAACGATCCCAAGCTCCCTTATGCCGGCCTGATTTTCGACAAGGCTGGTAACCTCTACGGCACCACGGAATTTGGTGGAACCGACAATCAGGGCACGGTCTTCAAAATAACACCCAACTCGAATGGTGGTTGGACCGAAAGCGTGCTTTACAACTTCACCGGCAGCGAGGATGGTGGCCAGCCCTATGGCAGCCTGGCGTTCGATTCATCCGGCAACCTGTATGGCACGACCAATTTCGGCGGCAGCACCAACTGCAATCTGGGATGCGGCACTGTCTTCAAGCTCACACCCAGTTCCGGCGGTTGGACCGAATCCGTGCTCTACACTTTCAGCGGAGGCAGCGATGGCCGCGAACCTTACGCTCGATTGCTTCTCGACGGCTCCGGCAATCTCTATGGTACGACCTTGCTTGGCGGCACTATTGGTTCGGTCTGCAGTTCCGGTTGTGGCACGGTCTTCAAGTTGACCCACGGATCCAGCGGCTGGACCGAAAGCGTTCTCTACGCCTTTGAAGGCGGGGCCGACGGAGCCTCGCCTTACGACGGACTTGCCTTCGACCCCACCGGCAATCTTTACGGTACAGCCTACGCGGGTGGCGCTTCTGCCAACGGCGCCATCTTCAAGCTCACCCCGGGTTCCAGCGGCTGGACCGAGAGCGTCATTCACTCCTTCTCCGGCGGCTACGACGGAACCCATCCCTACGGCGACCTGATCCTCGACGCTACCGGCAATCTCTACGGTACTGCCTACCAGGGCGGCCACCAGGGTTACGGCATTGTCTTTCAATTGCAGCCCAACTCGAATGGTCGATGGAAAGAAAAATTGCTCCACGGTTTCGCCAATACTCCCGCAGGAAATCCCGTTGCAGGCCTGGTCATGGACACTGCTGGTAATCTCTACGGCACAACCATGCTGGGTGCCGTCACCAGTACCTGTACAAACGGATGCGGCGCGCTGTTCAAGCTGACACCTTCAACCGGCGGCGCTTGGACCTACAAAGTCGTCCATGATTTCGGGCAGGGAACCGACGGATACCATCCTACCGGCGACCTGATTCTCGACTCTACCGGCAATCTCTACGGCACTACGCAAGCGGGCGGAGCCTCGGGATCCGGCATGGTATTTCAGATCATGCACTAGGTCACGCTGCTGTTTCTGAGGGAAGAACCAAACCGCGGGGTGCCCCATCTTTGCGTACTTTGCAAAGGTGGGAGCACTGCCGGTCACTTCGAAACCGCACCCACATAAACCGAAAACGGCTGCAGGGACAGATGTGAAAGCGAAACCTTCGATCCCCGGCCCATCGTCGTAAAGAGCGTGCTTGCGCTCTGCGCGGCAAAACCCTGTGGCCCCAAATCGAAACTCACCCGCTGCGGCTGCGACGACATATTCAGAACCACCAGCACCGCCTCATTCTTATAGCGCCGCAAATAAGAAAGCACGTTCGTATCGTTCTCGTTAAGCGCCACATAGTCCCCATCGAGCAGAGCTCGATTCTGATGCCGCAAAGCCAGCAGTCTCCGATAGACCTGCAGAACCGACGACGGATCCTTAAGCTCGCTCGCCACGTTCACCGTCTTATAGCTAAGCGGAACCGGCAGCCACGGTGTGCCTCGCGTAAACCCCGCGTTCGGACTATCGTCCCACTGCATCGGAGTGCGCTCGCCGTCGCGGCCTTTTTCCTGCGGCCAGCCCACCCGCCCAATCGGATCCTTCACATCTTCCTTCCGCACCGGATCGTTATTCTCCATGCCAATCTCTTCGCCGTAATACATGATCGGCGTGCCCCGCAAGGTCAAATAAAGCGACGCCATCAATTTCTCGATCGCCCGATTATTCTTTCCATCCCCATACCGCACCGACGAACGCACGATGTCGTGATTGCTCAGCACGAACACCGGCCAGCCTCCCGCCGAATCGACTGCCGCAATCTGCCGCCGAAATTCCGCCGCCGAAAGTCTGTCAACCTTAGTGAACATGAAGTCCATCGGCATCTGCAGTTCGTCGCCGTGGTCGCCGTAGTATTGCTTCAGCTCGCTCACATCTTTGGTCCAGGTTTCCCCGATGAGCACAGCATTATTTTCGTCCGCGACTTTTCGCAGATCACGCAGAACGACGTGTACCTCCGGCAGCTTGGTGTTATAAACATTCTCCTCGACCGGATCGCCCAATTTATCCCGCCCCGGCAGCACCGGATTATCGCGCAGCCCCGGATCCTCAAACAGCGTATCGACCGCATCCAGACGGAATCCAGCCACACCGCGCTTGTACCACCAGCGCGTCACATCGAACATGGCATCGTGCACCGCCGGATTCCGCCAGTTCAAGTCCGGCTGCTGCGCATAGAAATAGTGGTAGAAATATTGCCCGGTCTTCGCATCCCAAGTCCACGCCGACCCGCCAAAGGTGGAAACCCAATTGTTCGGCACCGCTGAGCCTTTCGCGTCATGCCACATATACCAGTCCCGCTTAGCCGCGGTGCGCGACGACCGCGAATCAATAAACCATTCATGCTGATCCGACGAATGATTCATCACAAAATCCATGATGATGCGAATGCCGCGCTTGCTCGCCTCTTGCTGCAGCCGATCAAAGTCCGCTAGCGTTCCGTACATAGGATCGATATTCTCGTAATCCGAAACGTCATACCCGAAATCCACCTGCGGCGACGGATAGCACGGCGTTATCCAAATCGCATCCACGCCCAGACTCTTCAGATAATCCAGCTTCGAAGCAATGCCATTCAAATCCCCAATGCCGTCGTTATTGCTGTCCATAAAACTCCGCGGATAAATCTCATAAAACACCGCATGCTGCCACCACTGATGCCCTTCGGCGTCGACTGCCTGAGTTTGCGCGAGAGCCGCAGAGCAGAACCCGGCAACCAACAAAACCAGCCCCACAAACTTGCACAACATGAGAACGCCCTCCCCGAAATAGAAAACAGTAGCCGCAAGTCTAGCTCAGCAAGCAACCAGAACGACCATGCTCCCACGTGGAGACAGCCGCCCCCGGCGGTACAACCGAGCGAAGCTCGGCAGTTGGCCTCAGCGCACTCCCAATAAAATCCCCAGATATGCCCGAACCTTGGTCAGCAGCGCAGGATCTGCTTTGGAGTGAAACGCTGCCTTTCGTGCCGCCCAATCCATGCTCTTAAGATGATCGACCAGCACTGCGCCCTCGACTTTATTCACCGTAGCGGCCAGTGCGAACGGATACGGCTTTCGCCGGCTAGTGAGTGGGCACACGATCGCAAGTCCGCTGGCGCGGTTATAACTCCGCTCAGTAACTACCAGGGCCGGACGCCGTTTAGCCTGCTCGCGTCCGACTTGGGGATCAAAGTCAAGCCAAATGATGTCGCCCGCCTCCGGAACATAGCGAGCTACCATTCAGCGGATTCCTTTCCTCGCGCCGGCCCGCTCGGGATTTCGTCGTAACGGTTCTCCGGAGTAATTTGCGCCACCATCTCCTTCAAGCTCGGAACCCGTTCTTTCCGGCGAACCTCGATGTGTCCGTCATCCACTTCAATCACAATCGCATCGCCCTCACGCACCCCCGCTGCCTCAGCCACCGGCTTCGGAATCCGTACCGCCAAACTGTTTCCCCATTTCACGATCTGCGCCTCAGCCATTGGACGCCTCCTGACGATATACGCAGTATACACCGACATATCTACAACGTATATACCAAGCCTCGGAACCTTTGATTCCGAGGACACGTCGCCCCAAGCCTATCGCCGCTCCGAATCCGCTCCCAACCGCCACCACGCCTCACGATACTTTTCGTACTGCCCGCCCCCTCCCGGATAGAACTTCAAACACTTTCGCGGCGCAAACGCCTTCACCGGGATGATGTACCACAAATCCAGCGGAACAATGTACACCGCCAGAAAATCGATCTCATCCGCTGTATACGGCGCCGTACACCCGCGCGCCGTGATGCTGTATCGTTTCTCGCCCACATATCGCGTCGACTTCACCTGCACCCGTAACAAACGTTTTCCCGTGCCCACCACCAGGTCATAACGCTCGCTGTCTCCCCAGGGCGTCAACACGCTCAACCCTAGCCCAGTCGCTTTGTGCAAAAAAGCCGCCTCCGCCTGCTCCCCCGACCACTTCCGCGTGTCCGTTGCGGCCGCAATGTCCCCCACCCAAATCGCATCCTGTAACTCCATATTCACCCCATTTTTTGAGCAATAAAAAAGGGTCCGGCAGAAGCCGCACCCAGGTTCTCGCAAAGTTATAAACCCAGACTGTATTATATCACACCCAACCAAATTACCATCAAACAATCCATGTGGCGCGGGCGCCCTCGCCCGCGTGCGGCCGCCATCTCGCTGCCCAGAAAACGGGATGCAAGCTATTTCGCATTGACGCGAGCAGTAATTGCGGGGGTACAATGGCAGTCGTTTTCCGGTCAAAAAGGAAGATTCCAATCCGGGGCTCAATTGAAACTCAAAAGGAGATCTCCATGAAATCCAGAACTTTGACCCTGTTTACCGCGGCGACCTTATTCGCCGCGCTGGCGATTACAGTTCAACTCTCTGCCCAGACAAGCCCAAGTAAAATCATCACGTTCAACGCTCCCGGAGCGGGCAAAAGCGCTGGCCAAGGTACCCTCGGCATCGGCATCCTTTCGTCGGGTGCGATAGTCGGGTATTACAGTGACGCTGGCACCGTGTATCACGGATTTCTGCGCGCCAGCAACGGCAAAATCACGACCTTCAACGCTCCCGGCGCAGGCAAAGTCGCCGGCGCAGGCACAGTTCCATTCGGCATCAACCCCTCGGGTGCGATCGCCGGGTACTATATTGACGCACACACGGTGCTTCACGGATTCCTGCGCGCTACCGATGGCAAAATCACGACCTTCAACGCTCCCAACGCGGGCAAAAACGCCGGACAAGGCACATTTGCCTCGAACATTAACATCGCCGGGACAATCGCGGGATACTACGTCGACGCGAGCAATGTAAATCACGGCTTCTCGCGCGCCGCTGACGGCACCTTCACGACCTTCGACGCTCCGGGCGCGGGCAGAGCTTCCGGCCAGGGCACCTTCACTGACTTTTTCTCGGGTCTGAATCAAGAAGGGGCGATCACCGGAGACTACATTGACTCCAAGAATGTCTATCACGGCTACGTGCGCGCCGCCGATGGCACTTTCACGACCTTCAATGTTTCGGGTTCAGGCACTAACCGACTCGAGGGTACCGAACCTGCAAGCATCAACAACGGGGGTGCAGTCACGGGAGAATACATAGACACGAGCGGCGTCTATCACGGCTTCCTGCGCGCTCCCGACGGCGCCATAACCAAGTTCAACGTTGCAGGCGCGGGCAAAGCCGCCGGCCAAGGGACTATACCTTCGAATCTCAATCCAACGGACGCGATCGCGGGTTACTACCTTGACGCCAGTGACGTGTACCACGGCTTCCTGCGTGCCGAGAACGGCAGCATCACAAAGTTTGATGCTCCGGGTGCAGGCACCGGCGGTTTTCAGGGAACTCTCCCATATTCCAATGACTCGGTGGGAGGTATCGCGGGGTACTTCGTGGACTCAAAAGGCGCGTATCACGGTTTTCTGCGAACGCCATAAGCCCCGTAGGTAGGCGTAGCGCGGATAATCCTGTACGCACCACACGCCGATAGGGCCATTGCTCCTGGAACAAAAAAAGGCCCCGCTCGTAGAGCAGGGCCTTTGATCTAGCCGCAAGCTAAAGGCTGGTAGCTGACAGACTGCCCCTACTTCGAGTGAACCGACGTCTTGGCGCATGCGCGCCACGCAACAATCCTTCCGTGCTTAAATCTTCGTCCAAGTCGGGCCAGTAAATCCCATAACACCGCCAGCAATTTTCCAATTCTGGCGCTGGGCGGAAGTAGCGTTGAGCAGCCGTGGATACCAGACCAGAGGCACAGCGATGACGCGACCGTCGCGCGGACTCACGCTGAGCGTATCGTCCGTGGACTGCACGTCGAGCACACGCTCATCAGCCGCCGATGCCGAAAAACTCATTCCATGCCTCCAAAGTTTCCCGCCTTACTCTACACAATTGATTGTATCGTGACGGGTAGTGCGGCTTCGCTGGTTTGCGGGCGGGGACTCATGGAGTCATTCTAGCGCGGGGGAGCAGTATGACATCCAAAGAAGCGACCGAGTGCGGCTACGCTAGGGACAATTTCCTAAGCTCTTTTCGGGTGAGCTGAACATTGAATATGGACGCACTGCCTTTGCGCTCAAGCTCTAACAGTGCCTCATCTATCGAGCTCGGCGAAATGTACAGATCATCCTCCAGAAACGATCGTAGATCATCGCTTTCCGCGAAGCGTCTCGCAGGCACAACCCCTCCGGGGCCACTAAACGGGGCAAAAGTTACAGCGTAGCTATACCCCTGAGCCTTGCTGCTCCGAACGACGTGGACGGTTCCCTCCGTCCGGAGCTTAACGTCTCGTTCGAGAGCTTTAACCAGAGGGTCGGCCGGGCTCGTCACAGACAGCCGCCTGATAGGGACGTCCTTGTAAATGCCTGCATCCTGTAGAGCCTGAAAGACCCGGTCGTAGGACTTACGCGGGCCGCGGCTGTCGTACCACGGAGTCGCAATCACCAACTGCCACTCTTGCAACGGCTCGACGTAGTTCAAGTCGCAGAGGGTGACCGGAATCTTCGCCCTGCTAAGTGCGGCCAATACCCGGCCCTCGACCTCCAGGTCACTTCTTACCAGCGCTGTTTTATCCACAAAAGTACTCCATCCGGCCCACTAACGGCTCCCTGCAGATCTTTACCATTCAAGCCCGAAGCTTGATATCGCGATCCCTCATCCCACTTCGTTACGATGCCCAGTTCCTCGCCAAAGCGGGACTGTTTTGCATGTCATGTTCTAATTGCTGCTCCAAATCGGCAAGCCTCAGCAATTCCTCCAAATTGTGCGTATATACCCGGCGCACATAGTCCGCTTTGAGCGGAAACTCGTGGCGCCTTGCCTGTTTCGCGATGCATGCTTTGAGTGCGCATTCAATCGCGTACCCGCCAAGGTAGTAGGACCCGACCGGGTTTCTGGTTCGTAACAGCGCAGCGGCCTCTCGCACTCGCAACTCAGCTAGACGTTGGAAATCCTTTCGAGTGAGTGGAACATCGCGCATCAGCTTCGGCCTTCTTCAATTATATGCATTGGGACCGTGGACGTGCAGGTCTAAACAAAAAAGCCCCACCTTGCGGCGGGGCCTTTGATCTAGCTAAAAGCTAGGAGCTAGAAGCTGCTCTTAGTACATCCCTTCCATCCCACCGCCGTGTCCGCCGCCGCCCATCGGAGCACCCTTCTTCTCCTCGGGGATTTCGGCGATCAGGGCTTCCGTGGTCAGCATCAAGGACGCAATCGATCCGGCATTCTGCAGCGCGGTCCGAACAACCTTGGTCGGATCGAGCACGCCCGCCTT
>Ga0206956_1030_pt1 | contig 49168 bp, 42 predicted proteins | sample Alteio_BWOrgHeat_35_FD_153252 | JGI IMG/M metagenome (GOLD analysis project Ga0206956, IMG submission 153252) | Enriched cells from forest soil in Barre Woods Harvard Forest LTER site, Petersham, Massachusetts, United States -... | ecosystem: Environmental > Terrestrial > Soil > Temperate forest >...
TTCGTCAAATACGATCAACAATGAGGAAGTTTCGGCCATTTGCCGCGTCAACCAAACGGAACGATGGGTGGAAAGGTCAATGCCGTGCATCGCTGCCACCCGCAGGCCCAAAGTTGGGGTGGAACGACCGCATATCGGCAGCATCCCGGCTGAGCTGATCGCTATCGGAGCATCGCCGACCCGGGCGCGCAGCAGGGCCTCAGCGAAAGGACTGCGGCAAATGTTGCCCTGGCACACGAAAATTATACAAAGCCGATCTGTGCCGCGTTGCAGGGCCCTCACCTGGGCACGGGCGCGTCGATATCGCCGCCCGGTTATACCCGGCAAACGACTTCCCACCCGCTGTTGCAGGGCATTGGTTAATTCGAGCAATTCGATCAGACCTGGCCAAGGGTCGTCGCGAACCAGCACATCTTGTACCTCTCTACCCGAGAAGACGCGCAACAATTCCGCAGCGCGTTTGGTCATGAACCAAGCAGTTGCGATTGTCCCGAGATGCCGGGCTGTCGCTTCGATGACTGAGGCGCGGAGGTCGGGCAATAGATTGCGCCCATACACTCCGGTACGATAGGGGATTGCGTCCGTTTCCTCGCCTGCTACTAGCAGCCGGTACCAACGATATGGGAAGTCGACGCCAAGCGCGACGGGGAGCGGTAATGAGCCCCAGGGGCGAGCGTTGATCTCCAGCAGAATCCAGCTGCCGCTGGCGTTCTGCTTGAACTCAAACATGGCCAGGCCTGTATATCCAAGAGCACTGATGACCGCTTCGCACGATCGGACCAGATCCGGCGTTAACGGCGCAGAGCAGCGATAAAAGCTCGCGCCAGCGACCTCATGAACACGATGGTGCTCGAAGGCCTGAAGCACGCGGCCACAGCTGGCCAGTACCGAGACGCCCACGCCCCTTCCGGAGAAAAATTGTTCGATTAGGGTCTCGCCAGCGGCGGACTCTCGCAGCAGTCGCTCGAGGTGCGAGCGTTCTCCGGTGATCTGTACTTCGCCACGTGAAGCAAGTCTATGTAGCGAATTGGAATGGCGCGGCTTCACTACCACCGGCGCGCTGAACTCCATCAGCAATTGCTCAGCGGTATCATTAGGCTGAGCGAGACGGCCGGCGGCAACCGGCACGCCAACTTTCTGGGCCAATCTACGAGTCTCGTATTTGTCAAAGAGAACCGCTATTGCTTGATCCCCGGGAACCGCAAGTCGTGCAAACCGCGACAGCATTGCACGGTGGCGCTGCAGCGGGAGGAGCGAGGTCTCGTTGCAAGGAATCACGAGGTCGTAGCTCTCAGCACGCAAGAGCTCCACCATCGCGGCAAGCCACGCTGAACCGTCTCCCATGTAGGGAGGCAGGTCATGAATAGCGGCAATGTAACGCGAGCGAAGAGCAGGCGATCGGTAATTTGATGGCACTGCATGTACTTTGATACCTCGCCGGCCCAGAGATCGGACGATCGCCAGAAAACTACGGGTATCGTCGCCAAGGACAAGGACCGTGCTGTCGGTCATGCGTTTCGCCGCATTTCCTCAATCTTCGCCGCGATTGAGAAAGCTGTTGGGGAATTTAGGCCACACGATGATCTGGCGTAGACCGTAGGGCAAAATAGAAATCGTAGTCGAAGCTTGCACGGTAAGATTGTCGATCCAAAAACCCGACAAGACGATGAACGATAGTGAAACTCAGTCATGGATCTGGCGGGTGATCTTACGCCATATTAGCGAGTTCTTTTGGATAGCTCCGCGATACGCTCGGTGCGCGGTACTACAGGTGAATTTGACCAGAATTTGCTCGGAACTTTGTGGTCGGCCAGCAAGGCGCCACAACAGTAAAAGCATCGTCACAAAGCTTACGACTCCCGCCGCAACATTACAAAAAAGTCGCATCGGCAATAAGGTAATGGCGTTAGCTCCTGAGATCTTGACGACAATCGCCATAAATAGAGCGGCCAAGATGGGGCGCCAGAAGCAGCCGATTATCTGACCAGCGGCGATCGGAATGATTTTTGTCAGGGAATAGAACATCGGGGGAATGAAGAGGATCCAGATTATTGCCCGCACAAGGGCGATTCCCTCGCTGCCCCAATTTGAGCCCACGATGGAAACCGCGGGCACGAGTGCAATCACAAAGGCCAACGACCATATTGCGACCAGGCGAGCCCTTCCCGCGATGCTGACCAAATCAATAATACTCTGAATTATGCAACCCGCGCCGCCGACAATTGCAAGCCAAGGAACGAACGGTACGGCCGCCGACCACTTCATACCAAGCACTAGGGTAACCATGTCTTGCGCCACAAGCGCTACCCCGACGCTCATCGGCACAGCGAAAATCACAATCATCCCAAGCATGCTCAAATAGCTTCGAGCCAACTCATCAGGATCATGGAGTAAGGTGGCATTGATCGGCAAAGCGGCGCTTAAAGCGGGGAAGAGGAGTTCGACTGTTGGCGATGAGGCTATGTCTGCTGCCACATTGTAAGCACCTACTTGTAGGGTGCCCGCAAAACGCCCTACAGCGATGTGATCCGTTTGATCGCGAAAGAAATTACCGACCGCTACCAGTTGCATCCACGCCGAAAAAGACCACATCTCTGAAAGCTTACTTAGGCACGGCCGCGGGCGATGCGGGTGCATGAAATAGCTCGAGACGGCGCCGAAAAGCTCTCCCCCGACGATTCCGGACACGAGCGCCCAATAGTTACGAAATGTCAGAGCCATTAGTACGGTAGCAATGAAACCGATCACCTTGCGGAGGACCACAAACTGGAACTCCTTTTGAAACATAAGACTTTTTCGAAAACCAATGACAGCGCCGATATTGGTAAAGCCGTTTATCATCGGCGCGAGTGCGAGTAGCCGGATGACAGATACCAATTTCGGGTTGTCAAAATATCGGGCCGCTAAGGGGGCGAGCGCTACCAGTCCCAACGCGACAGCGATACCCAGGCACACAGATATCGTCCAAGCAGTATCAAAATGTTCCCTTGTCGGATTGGGGTGCCGAATAATCGCCAGATTTTGGCCAGCGTAAGAAAACACTGTTATGAGCCCAACGGTGACCATCCCTAGTGCTACAACACCAAAATCCGCGGGGGATAAGAGTCGCGCCAGAATGATCATGCTGACTAGCCCGATGCCCCGCACGCACCAGCGCGCGGCTATCATCCACGCCGATCCCCTTGCCATTCGCCGAAGCGGCGATGCGGCTGCTTGAGACATTTGGGCGGGGTTGGTACTCATCATCTTGCCGTTCTGATTAATATCTTTTAGTTCGGATTGAGTGGGTCAGCCCCGAGCCTGGTAGGTGGCCTGCAAACATGTTGGGGCGGCTAATTTGGGATATCGAAACTTTGCTCGTATGGTGTCGCCAAACGTCCAAGCATTCGTAAACGCATGAGATGAGCACGAAACGCCGGCCGACGTCATCAACGGTGATTAACGCGACTGTAGAAAGGAACTATTTTGTTCAGAGGGTAGTAATATGACATTAGGTTCCATGAAGAGTGTAGGATAATTATCTGCCCTAGCGTGAATATTGGGTAAGAACATCGTAAGTGGGAGATAATGTCTTTGGAATTTAAAAAAGCCATTATAGTTTTCGTCGGTTATGAACGCTAACATCTCAGGAAGTTCTTTTGGATAGAGAAGTGGGCATGTTTCTACCATGATCACAGGTCTAAATCTTCGAATTGTTTCAATTGCGCCCAAGAGGGCAGGAAATTCGTGCTGTTCGACATCTATCTTAATAAACCCAACGTCACCAACATCTTCATCATCAATTCGTACGGCTGGAACAGGGTACTCCACTAGCGTGTCTGTTGGAAATGTCTGAGCTACGCTCGCTAATTCATGCATGTGGCGTCCATCCCTGACCGGGATGCGCAGCTTGAGCTCTGCGGCGGCGGCGTTGGAAACCGCAGCACAACGAACTGTCACATCACTAAAGAGCCGAGTGAGGCGGTTCGCCAGTTCCGGATTCGGCTCATAGGCGTACACATGCCGGGCGTACTTGCGCATGAAATACGTATAGCTCCCAATATTAGCACCAATGTCTAGTGCCGTCCGGGCCCTATCGCAGAAATAGGATACCAAGCGGATTTCCGCTTCTCCCCAAATATAATTATCATATGCACTAATATGTAACAAAATACTTTCTGGTAAGATCGTCTTCAGAACCTTCTTTATCAGGATTGCCATCGTTTTCTCCAGGCGTATTGCGTGAGCCCACGCTGAGGCCGAGCACGTCGGGGGGCAACTGAGTGATTATTAATGTCCATCAAACCGACGCCATCAAATATGTAGGGATTGACTGAAATTCAGGAAATCCCGGGCCGTTAGCTGCGACGAGACGAGCGTTTGAATCGCTGACGACGGCCTGAAAAATTTTCCACGCCGGATCACTTGAGGGAAAGAGATACGAGGCCCAGTTGGCTGTGCCGTAGATGATCGCCGGATACCCAAGTGAGCTAAAATCGTTGAACACGGGAGCAGCCGCGGAACTTACATTAGTTGTTCTAAGTTTTCCGAAAGATGCATAACCCGATCCCAATAACGTACCTGATGACACCGGATCAATCCTCGAGCCACCTGATATAACCGGGAAGAACGTCGCGCCCGCAACTGTCCCAGGAACCAGATCAAATATGGCCGTCCTCGTGCCGCTATTATAGCTAGTATTGGTAAACAAATACGGAGTCCAGTAGCTCATTCCCGGAGCCAGAGACGGATTAACGCCTTGGTACTCCTCAATGTATAACCCATCACCGTCTGCCGGAACCCACCCACTTGGGTAAGTCAGGTTGACTCCCGTCATCTTAAATACTTGGCCGCCTGGACCTCTGTTCCCAGACGCAGCGCTGTAATAGTTTATGGCTGCATTGAAGTATCCACCATCAACACCGTTCGACGAAGGAGCAGTGTTTCCCGTCCCCCAGTTGGAGTCATTGGCCGCAATAAGGGCGGTTGACCATAGTGTATTGCTGCCGCCACCAGCATTTGCTCCGGCGGTAACGATCATGTCGTAATAGGTATAAAGACTAGAGTTCGTAAAATGTGTCATCTTATAGTTAATTCTCTTTGCCATTATTTGCATAAAGGCAACAGCATTCAAATCTTCGCGAAGGCCGATGGCAAAAAGCATTGCGGCGTAGAACCAATTAAGCTGCCAATCAGCTATCCCGGCAATAATAACAGCCGGCGAATAATCTGTCCTGATCGGGGAGTAGAGATAACTCACCTGTGTGATGTAGGCTTGTCGCGCACTACCCGTCGGCCCGTAGCATTGTTGTGCCGGGTCCATCGTCGCGACGGGATAAGCACAGTTGTTCGTCGCCACGTCATCTAAGTATTGCCAGAGACCAGAGCTATCTGGAGGATAGCGGGGGCAGATGCCTGCTGCCAGTTCCAGTTGATTATGGGCATGAGCCTGGTTTCTGACTTCGAGACCTCCCGCCGTCGTCATGGCATACCAGCCGTTTGACGGCGGCCCCGGCGGAGATGCAGCGTTGGGGATCACGCACGTATTGTTGTTTCCTAAAATCCCCTGAGAGGCCATTTCCATGACGATGTCGAGCATGTGAGGCTCGCCAGTGATGAGGTATGGGTAGTATTGTGGTGACGGCGCGTGCTCGGTGCCATTCTGCTGCCAGCCGATGCAGGCATAATTGCCGTTCGTCGGCGCATCTTGCCCAGCGGGCCAGCCAGGGATCGTAAATCCGTGTGAGCCACCCCCTGTTGAGTCGCCGCCCCATACGAGCGGATTGACCGGCTGATAGGCCGACATTCCCGTGTATGGACCTGCTGTCGGTCCATTCATGTTCGGTAGATTGCCGAAATTGTACCCGGCGTTGTTCCAGTCGCGGAGATCTAGGAAGAAACCCGCGCAGGCTAAGCCCTCCATTCGACAGAGAAATTCACTCGTCACGCTTTGCTTGAAGAAGTGTGAGGCATGATAGCCGGGGAGTGGAGCGATGGATTGGCGAGTGCCCGGGGTCTGGCTACAGTCCTGATTGCCAGAGCCGTAGGGGAACCAGACGAGATTGCTAGGCGGCGATCCAGTTCCTTGTGGCCCATCCCACGGTGGATCGTTAATCGAGACGCCCGCCGCGATATTCCACGAGGGAATGATTTTAGTCTGCCGCCAATAGGTTTGGTCGAACTTGCACTGGATGACGGGGTCTGACGCGGTGCTGCCGGTTCCCTGGAAATAGTTATAGCGAGCGTCTGCTGTAGGGAAAGCTAGCCGGTAGAAAGGAAGAGCGACCGGACAGGGATTGAATGTCCCTGTGCCTGTTGACCAGCCCTGAACCGCATTCCCATTGGGATTTCCCGCCGTTCCATACGACAGGGTGATGCCGCCGCTTCCGGTCGTAGTGACTCCGGCCACACTCAAGAAGTAGAGTTGGTCCGTCGCCGGCTGAAAGCCGCCCGAGAACCCCGAGAGATTAGTTAGGAAACACGGGATTTCCTGATTGGTCGAACCTGAGCCGTTTGCATTACCGCCCTGGTTATACCCGTTGGCCCGAATTGTCGCAGTGACGTTACCATCCCAGCTGAAATTCTGCGTCGTCCAGCCACCGTGCGGGCTAGCGGGCCATACTAAGTCGTTCGGTGATCCACCATTGACACTCCAGCTTGGTAGCGTGCTGGCGCTGAACGCTCTCCAGTTAGGATACGGGACGACGGCCTGTCCGCCGCCATAGTTTGTCACTGCGATATCCCAGGCGTTCCACCACGGCTGCACGATGTGCGGCATATAGTAGAAGCCCGCTAGATTAGTGCTGCCGTCAGTAAGCGCAGCAATGTAGTGATCGACGGCGAGCTGCCCATGCGGTACTCCCCCCGTGCTTTGGGCCATGTGGGTCTGGATTTTCCACATTGTCCCAGCATCACCGGTCATATAGACGAGCTGGCTGAGGTTATTGCTCGTCTTCATAATCTCTGGGCCGACAGGACCGTGAGCAGTGTAGTCTTGGCTAAGCTTCCATGTGGTAGCGGTGAGGTTCTTGACGATCCGGGTATCAGGCAGAAGTCCTACGCCCTGTAGCGCCTGGAGCGGAAAGATCGTCCCAGTGACGGAGCCGGCAATAGTCAGGGTCGTACCGGTGATCGAGCCAATGAACGATGCCCCCTCGCCAGTCTTGAGATACCCATTCCACGGTGTCGTGTTCGGCAGGCCGGAACCGAGGCTCGGATTGGTGTAGAGATTAACGCTGCTATCGGCCCATGCCGCTTGAGCACTGATGAGGACATTCTGAGCATAGACATCGGAGAGCGCCCGACGGCCTGCCGGTGCCGTCCCACCGTTGTAGATATCAAGCGTCGACCCGGTCGTCGGTATAGAGACTGTCGTTCGCAGCAGAAAGCAGGCGAATTGCAGGCTTGGAGTCGCCCCATCAAACGGAGCAAGATTGTTGCGATGATAGGTCTGGCATCCCCACGAGTACGGTTGGATGACGCCACCGATTTTGAAGATCGGCGCAGTCCCGCTCGTGTTCGTCGGACTCCATGCATTCGAAATGTCACCCTTCTTGAAGGGATGTCCGAACATCACGAAAGTGCCCGCCGGAATGGTCGAGCCGGTGTTGTTCGCCAGCTTCATCGTTGTGATGATAGTGCTGCCGCCGTCACTCGAAACGCCATGCGACCAGGCAAGTACCGATGCCATCGGACCGCCACCGATCAACATCGCTGCCGCGAGTGCCTTGGCGATCTCCCGCCGCGTATAGATCAGTAGGGCGCGTTTTGCTTCTGTCATCCACGTCAGGCGATGATTTTGCGGTCACAGGCATCGATGGCGACCAGTACGCGGACGATCGCGCCGTCACGGCAGGCCAGCTCGAGGTGATCGGAGCGCCAGCGCCGGTTGGAGCGCAGCGCGATCACCACGCCGTCATGAGTTCGGTCGGGTTTGGCGACCCGTATGTCGTTCCAGGGTTAGGATCAGCGGCCTCCATAGCGTGTTGCGCAGCACCCGCTCGGCATCTCGCCCGACCCCAGCCTGTCGCCCTGTCAGCGCTCGCACCTCAAGGACTTCCGGCCGGCTGCCACGAGATACGATCGTCTCGCCCAGAGCCTCCTTGCCGCTGTCTGCCTCGCCGCGGCCCCATGATACTGCTCCGCTCGGTAGCGGCCAATTCGCGTTCGACGAGGCTCCGCGTCCCGACGGTGATCCCCGCGAACAGATAAAGGAAGGGGCTGCTCGCAATGCTGACGAAGCTGCCGCCGGCGACGAACGCGACGAGGGCGATCTGCGTTGCGCGCGCAAGATCGGCGGCCCAAGCCAGTTCCTCGCGATTGCGAACGCGCTTTTGTACCAGTGTGCAACTCCGGTAGGTAAGGATAATCAGACAGCAGAACAGTCCGAGACCAACAAACCCATGCTCGGCCATCGTCTCGAAAAAAATGTTATGCGCTTCAAGCCACCCAGGACGCCCTGGGATATGGCCCGCATCCAGTACGAACACACCGAACCCGCCGCCGACGATCGGGTGGCCCAGAGTCGTCTCCCACGCCCATTTCCAGGCGGCAAGACGGTCCGTCGCCGAGGTATCGTTCTGGTAATGGATGATGGTGTCCATGCGGGCGAACCAGGTGTCCGGCGCGAATGCTAATAGAGCCAGGAGCACGGCGGCGACGATCAGGACGGCGAGGAGTTTTCGCCGAGAGCGGACGACCAGCATCAGCAATGCCACTCCGCCGGCGAAAACTGCCGTGCGCGCAAAGGTGCCGATCAGCGAGACCAACAGTGACGCGAATACGCCGAGCATCGCCGGCCTCAACCATTTGAGCCAGCGCGGCGGCAATAAGGTGGCATGCCGCCCGAGATAGAGGGTGAATGGAAGAGTCATAGCCATGATCACAGACAATATGGTTCGATCTCCGAAGAAGCTGCCCGCTGCTGCCTCGACCACATCTCCTGTCGCGATTCCGCCCGAACCGCCGCTGACGATAACCTTAATTGCGCTGGGCACCGAGTAATAGGTCACGCTGAGTACGAGGGTCCAGACAACTCCTTCGAGCCGTGCACGCGTCGAGAGCATCTGCGCCGTCAGGATAGCAAAACCAATGACTTTGACCGCGCGGTCCCATCCGAATGCCGCGGCCTGAGGCGCGAGCGCGTTGAACGAGGTGACGTTTACCCAAATGAGGAGGGCTGTCATCAACATTATCACCGGGAGAGGTCGCGGCACGGTCTTCTTCTCGCGGATGAGCCACACGAAAAACGTGAGCGCACCCGCTGTGAGGGCGAGGTAATTCGGAAGCAGAGTTGCGGCATACACCTGGTCGGGCGGCAAATAATCAAGCCACTCGTAGAGCAGCACGCCGACGAAAGCCGAGGAAAGCGTGGCTGACAAAAGTCCAAAATAGAACAGAAGAAAGAGAGTTTGATGCAGCATCCTATTGCCCGTCATTGCTTTCCCGGAGGATGGCGGTAAGGCCGGCTTGATCGTTCTTTACACTTAATCTGGTAAAGAAACCAACAGCGAGCCACCGTAGAGTGCTTTCACTGTCAGGTTTTTTGACAATTCCGTTTTTTCGGTTGGCATAAACGGCCAAAACTGTTTGATTTGTTGCATAAGGCACGCTTCTTGCGGGTGCATCCAAAAAGGCAAGGGGAAGAACCTCATGAAGCTCCAATGTATCAGCTTTGAACGGAAGCTCGGGACGTTCGACGCTTCTCAGGGGAGGTTTCCTAGCCCAGCCACACTAATCGCCACGAAGGTTCGCGGCGACGGAATTAATGAAGCATTGGAACGAGATGGATACGCTGTCGTGAAAGACGTCTTCTCCGCGGAGGAGGTCGCATGGATGCGCAGCCAGGTTACAACCTTGCTCGCTTCAAAGGCCCGCCCGCTCAATGGCGGGCTCTGTAATGGGCCGGTGCCTCGGGAGGCGGATCTCGCGGGTCGTCTCCTCGAAGACGCACGGCTCGCTTCCTATTGTGGCGGCGAGTATCCTTCTCAAGTCCACGTCCACGCCAATAGTCTAGCCGACTGGCATGTAGACCTCGAGCTACCGGACCGTACTGCCCTCTTCAGCGGCAATGCGGGGTGGATTAACAAGATCGCTATCTACTTGCAGGACCATCCTGACCGAGATGGATTAAGCGTTGTACCGGGGAGTCACCAGAAAAAGAATATGCCACACACTCCCTTACACCTCGGCACCCGCGCCGGCGATATTGTAATCTTTGACCTGCGCCTCCGCCATGCCGGATGGCTTCCCAACCGCACCGGACGCCTCATTGCCGTGTTCGCGTTCATCCCGTATCTATTCCGTCTTGTGAGGAGTAAGGGCCACCAACGGCTGTTTCGATTGCTCCGGCATCTGCTCCAGCCGTCACCCCTCCCCGAACGCCTCGCGATCTTCCTCCTTTTCGAGACGGAGCAAGAAATAGGACGAAGAGATGCTCGCTACAAAGGCCCGGTCCCTAAACGACGGCCCCTTGTGGGATTAAGAGAAAGGTGGGAGGGAGAGACAAAGCTCAATGACGGTCAGATCAGCGGCGAAAGGAATATCCTAGAGGCGTGCGCGTGTACCTCGAAGGTCCCGGGTTAGCGTGGCGCGGATAGGTGCCCCAGATTACGAGGATCCGATTTGCCCCTCGGCGCTGAGAGCGACGTGCGGAGAGCCGATGAAAGCGGGCCAGCCCCGGAATGATCCTCCCTCGCATCTTAAGCGTATTTTGGTTCCAATGCAGGCGTGAAACTGAGCTAAGGGGCCGTCGGCGCTTCCTGCCGCTGAAGATCCGACCACAATTCGCTTGGCGTCACACAGGTGCCGCGGAGCTCGTTGAAAAAGAACTCAAGGTAGCCCTCGATAGTATGTAAAAACCGTGACAGTTCTGAAGACGATCGAACGTAATCCGTATTTCCGGGCAGCAAGGATGAACTGTGATAGCTGAACACAAACACGCGATTGCCGCGCGACAGAAGAGCGCGAGTCAAGCGCCTTAACTCGTTGAGGGTGACACCCTCGGGCGTCAGGGATATCCGCTCCAGTAGGTGGAACCGGGCAAATATGCCTGGCACGTGCATCCTGACGAGGTTCGGCTGCGACAGCCGGTCGTAAAGCTGAATGCCAAGAGCTTTAGAAACGTTGCGGTGAGCGAGTAAACCCGCAAAAGAAGCGGTCAACGGTATTTCGAGGAGTCGCCAATTGCACCCAAACCAATAGGGCCTCCCGAGCGTTTGCCGAAAATCTGGCCCGTGAAGGCGACGCATGTCTATACCCGGCACCACACTCATATCGATGCGGTAATCCAAGGATTCCAATATCGGGGCGATTTCCTCTCCGACACCGTACCGCCCGGCGCGATAGGAAGTCGGGCGCACGCCGAAGCTCGATACGATAGCTTCTGTTAGCGTGGCCAGTTTTTCCTTTTGCAGCCAGGCTGGAAGGTTATGGCTGAAGGATGATTGATCGCTCAACTCCTCAGCAAACGGCGGGGTTATCCATGGATGCAAGTGTGCGCCTACCTCGCAACGCCCGGTCTGGAGGATGTTCCGGAGTGGAAGATAGCCTTCGGGTTGTGTCGCCACGGCGTAGTCAACGAGGTAGGCTGGCCGTACTCCGAAGCGGTCAAAGATTGCCTGCGCCATCATCTGGTTGCTGATGTTTTTTACGCTGGTATGAGTGCGTAGAAATTGACCCTTCCAATCAAATTCAGCCTCAGTATCGACTGCAACAATTAATATTGGCGGTCCAGAAGCGAGTGCGACTGCCTGTTCGTCGGCAGGGCAGAGCAGGGGCGCTTCTCCGGTATACAGTGGTGCTGCTCTTCCCGGCATTTCGACCTTCTCAATCAACAGGGACCATGATCGAGCTAATCAGCATCCAGCAAATGCGCGCAACCTACGGTGGACTGCATGTCTGAAATATCCTGTGCAATGCTGGAGCAACAGATCGTGCGGGGAGAACGCCATGCACTTGGACTTAGTAACTGGTATCCTCACGCAAAGAGCAAATTTGCGGCGTCCCCTCATTTGATACATGAAAATGCCCGCAGCAAATCAGCATGGGCCGACTCTGAAAAAATCAATCGCCCAAAGTCCTATCTCGTCGCAACGACCCATTATACCAGAAACATGGATTATTGTTTAACGTTCATTTTTGGTGTGGACGTGATATCAAGTATCGTCCGCACTATGGATGCCCTCTTTCGCGATGCTAGCTTAGCCGTACCTTATGGGTAGGTTAATCCTTAAAGGAAGTAGATGAAAAATTATTTCAATGCTTCTGTAGAAATCTACACTAATCGTCTAAACGACTGAAAGAGACGCGACCGAGCGCAAACAGAATAATATCGCGCACGGTTGTGAGGTTGCGAAGCTTTCTTTTCTTTGGAGCTGTCGGTGATTGTTGTGAAGTCAAGGATTTGGTCTCGCGTTCCGGTCTCATGGTGACGACGCCTTCATCGCCAGTCGGTGCGGCGCCAGGTCTGGCCTCGTCGCGCCGTGACTGGCTCCTTGCGGCTTCAGCCCTCGTCTTCGGGCTCTGCGCATTTGCAATCATTTTCGGACCGGAAGTGACGGCGGCGGTCGGGGTGTGGATCGGTTCCACTACGTTTAACCATTGCTTCCTTGTCATCCCAATCGCGGCTTATCTCGCCTGGGACCGGCGAAAGGCAGCGTTGGGATGCTCGCTACGGCCTAGGCCGTGGATTGCTGTTCTCGCAATTCCCCTGGCTTCACTCTGGTTTATGGCAGATCGGCTTGGAATAATGGAGGGCCGGCAACTCATAGCCATGTGCCTTTTCCAGATCATGGTCGCGTCTGTTATCGGAATTCGAACCTGGTGTGTTCTTGCGGCGCCGCTGCTCTACCTGTTTTTCTTAGTGCCATTCGGCGAATGGATGGTCCCGGAACTGCAGCGGGTCACGGCCCGCGTTATGGCGGCGGGGCTTGACCTATTTCACGTCCCGAATTTTTCACATGACCTAACTGTCCAAATTCCCGAGGGGACCTTCTATGTCGCCGAAGCCTGCTCGGGTTTCAGATTTCTAATCGCGTCGACTGCTTTTGGCGTGTTGTACGCTTGGGCGATGTACAGGAGCCTTTTTCGGCGGTTGTGTTTCGTGGCGCTTTCACTCGTCGTCCCAGTGGTTGCCAACGGCGTTAGGGCATTTGGTATTGTACTTCTGGCCCATTTTATTGGCGCTAAGGCTGTCGAGCTCGACCACGTCGCATGGGGATGGTATTTCTTCTCATTTGTTATTATAATGTTAATCTTGGCTGGATTGCCGTTCAGACAAGATCAGCTACTTTCGAGTCCTAGGAAAATATTTGCCGGTGCTACGCGTCATCCTGACCCCGTACCCATCAAGTGGATGGCGTTAGCCATTGCGGTCGTACCGATCATTCTGCTAGCGGCAACTCCGCGGATCGTTTCTGAGGCGCTTGATACTTTTAGTGCAGACAAGAAAGTTGCCGCAGCGATCAAACTCCCGGCACTAGACGATTGCATATTGGAGCCTGCGGGCGCTTCCACGGTCGTTGAACCAGCTGAGCCCAGTTTGGGCATAGCCCATGCGAGCGCTTATCGCTGTGGCGCAGAGGTGTTCGTTCTGTACCTATACCGCTTCCCCTCTCGCACAAGTGCGCGGCCGATCTTTTCGTTGTTGCATGCGGTAATCGATCCGCCTGGTTGGGAAACTATAACGAGCAACACCGTCCGAGGAGACAATCGAACTGGTGGTCCGTTATGGCAAGTGACTGAAGTCAGAAGCCATGATCGGTATCGTACCGTTGCTACCGCGTTATGGATCGGTGGCCAGCCGATCACCGCGGGGATCTCCGCCCGCGTCGGTCAGGCTCTCAATTCAATTAGACGCTCCGCCGTTTGCCCCGTTATTGCTGTCATCGCTTATTCTGGAGGTGATGTTCCGCGAGACATCATCACGAATTTTCTTTTAAAAACCGAACCGTTAACGGATTGGGTTCGTCGATGGATTGCGGAACCGGTCACGAAAGTCGGCGGCTGAAGAAGGCGATTTTGGATGGACATACGGACCGAACGGTTGGGCGTCGGCAATCGCGACGATAAAAGACAGCGAAGGAGTGCTAACCGGACGGAAAGAATTCGATCGGCGAAATGGTGCGGACCTGATGCGTCTCTTGATCAGCTACGATGCCTCGAGCTCGTGCAGGGCGCCGAGGGACCTCCCGGGGCAGGGTCTTCGGCACATGCCGCTAAACTGCCTGCCGCCCCAGGCCCAAATCTCGCTACAGCGAGGCCCCACTGCACCATGACTCGTCGAGCTACGTCGTCCCACGATCGTGCGGAAACATGATCACGAATTCGGTGGCTATCCCATTTCTGGTCCAGTGCGGTGATCAGGGCATCGGCCAGTGCCGTGGTATTCTCGGGATCATCCACTAGAACCCCGGCGAATACAGGGACCATATATTCGACATCGCCAACCTTGGTCGCGACCACAGGCCGTCCGCAAGCCATGGCCTCCAGGATCACATTTGGGCAGCCTTCGAAGTCGCTAGCCAAAACAAATACATCGGATGCGCCGAGCCACTGCGCAACCAGATTTGGTGCCTGCGCTCCAACAAATATAACGTGATTTGCCAAGCCTAGTTCTGAAACTAGAGCATGAAGATTCTCGCTGTTATCTGACTCAAATGCTTTACCGCCGACGATCGCCAGACGCACATCAGGGAAGGTTGCGACGATCTGCGGTAAGCTTCGGATAACCCTGTGAAAGCCCTTGCGCGGGGATAGATGGCCAACCGAAACAAGGAGCCGGCCCTGCTCCGATAGTCCTAGTTGCTTCCTCGCCGCCCCCTGAGCGATCAAGTGAAACCGTTCGCTGTCCACCCCATTTGCAATCACCTTAAGGCGTTCGTCCGGAACGCCCCCTTGTCGAGCGCGCCGTGCGAGACTTTCGGCCACGGCGATCACCCCTGTCGCACGACGTATGGTCCAATCGCAAAGCCATCGTGTAAGCGGGCGGCGAGACCAGTAAATAATCGTGCCACGGAGCGTAATGCACACAGGAAGATGGAACCAGCGACTAAGTAGTACTGCCGCAAACCCATCTGGATAGGCAAAATGAGCATCGATGAGGTCAAATTCAAATGTACTTCGCAATCGTCGTACTTCACGAATAGTTGATATAAATAAAAAAAACCCATCCAGCATCTTTAGGAATCTTGGGATATACCAAAATCGCGGGTGCGTTACGATCACTGGTGGCGCCAATTCTGATCGTAACGAAGGTTGGGCAGATAGCATTCGATACCAGGACACCGGAGCGATTACCCTAATATCCGCTAAAGCCGCTAGGTGGCGAGTGCGCTCGAATACAAAAGTACCGTGTAGAGGAAATCTTGGGCTTGGAAATGTCGTGGAAAACACGAGCACACGCAGCTTCCGATGAGATGGTATCGCGGGCAAAACTGTCGCTTGCTGCGAAATGCGCTGGGTTTCAGTCATAGCAACCCGACAGTAAGCCACATGGCGGCTGATGCTGCCCGAAGTGGGAAGATGAAGAACCGTTGGAGGTGCAAACGGTCTCGAGTAACCCCAATACAAGCTTGGTCTGATGCGGATCTTCCATAGATTTTATATTATCGCTGAGGTTAACATCGTTTGCATGTTGTTCGTGATTTGCCGGTGAATTTGCTAGATTTCTATTACAAGTGAGATTATATTTCAAAAAGATTAAACATGCAATTATCGTGCAGCATGGCTGACCGTTGCCAGGTGATGCACTTTGCATGATTGATTTTTGACCGCATTTGGGATCGCTTTGACCGCCGTGGTTGGCGCATTTGAAATTCAACAAAGGATAAGACCGTGTGCGGAATAGCGGGCTTCCTCGATCTGAAACGGCGATTTAGCAATCAGTCAGCATCTGAGCTAGTGCGCGCGATGACTGATAGCATTACCCGCCGGGGCCCGGATGCGAGCGGAATCTGGGTCGATGAGACAGCTGGGATCGCACTTGGCCATCGGCGGCTTTCGATCATTGACGTGAGCGCAGCTGGTGCTCAACCAATGATCTCGGCTAGTGGTAGGTCCGTCATATCTTACAACGGTGAGGTCTATAACCCCGAAGAGTTGCGTCCTGAAATTGAGCGCCGGGGTATCAAGTTGCGTGGTCATTCGGACACTGAGTTAGTCCTCGAAGCATTCGAAGTGGGGGGAGTTGTCGCCACCGCGAAGCGACTTATCGGCATGTTCGCCCTAGCCTGGTGGGATAGCCGTACGCGCACGCTTTGGCTGCTGCGTGACCGGGTCGGCAAGAAACCGCTCTATTATGGGCGGTTTGGCGGTACCGTTCTATTCGGATCCCAGCTTAAAGCGCTGATGGCACATCCAGCCTGCGAGCGCACAATCGATCGCGGCGCAGTCGCTACCTATTTGCGCTTCGGTTACTTTCCCTCGACAAACTCGGTGCTCACAAATATATCCCAGCTCCGCCCTGGCACTGCTGTTGCTATTCCGGCCGATGGGCCAAACGCTGGCGAGCCAATTGAACATGTCTATTGGGACGCATGTGAGGTCGCCGCACGTCCTCAACTAACCCCAAATGGCCATGTTCTGACAGACCAACTCGAAGACCTGCTAGCGGACGCTGTGCGCCGACGTATGGTCGCCGATGTCCCCCTCGGGGCGTTTCTTTCTGGAGGAGTTGATAGCTCGACGGTTGTCGCGCTGATGCAAAAACAGAGCTCTCGTCCGGTGAAGACATTCTCAATCGGCTTCAATGAGCCGCGCTTCGACGAGGCCCCTTTTGCCAAGGCAATCGCGCAGCACTTGGGAACTGAACATACAGAACTTTACGTTGCGCCTGATGCTGCCCTGGAGTTAATTCCAACGCTAGTCGAATGGTTCGATGAGCCGCTGGCGGACGCGTCGCAAATCCCAACATACCTCGTGGCTGAGTTGGCGCGACAGGAGGTGACTGTCGCGCTATCAGGCGATGGCGGAGACGAACTCTTCCACGGCTATCCGTGCTATCAATTTGGTGCTCAGCTTAACGGCATCACGGGAACCCTACCGGTCATCGCTCGCCGAGGCTTGGCTGGGCTTATGACCATGCCCACCCCCGCAGCTTGGGACTGTTTGGCACATTTGTTACCAAGCTCAAAGCGACCGGAGCGGCTAGGCGACCGGGCACACAAACTAGCGGCATGGCTGAGACTTCCGAACCAGGATCTCCTGTTCCGAGAGATCCGCAGCTTATGGTCTCCGCCTGAGGATCTAGTTCCAGGAACCACCGAGTTGGTCGATGCCGTTTGGACTGGCGGCGCAGCGGATGCAGTTCCCGACTTCTTAGACCGCATGCCCTTTATCGACCTCCTGACCTACCTGCCAGACGATATCCTGACCAAGGTGGACCGCGCGACGATGGCGGTAAGCTTGGAGGGCCGTTGCCCTATCCTCGATCACCGCGTCGTTGAATTCGCACTTAGATTGCCGCGGACTTATAAAACGGTGGCGGGGAAGACAAAAATTATCCTCAAGGATGTGCTGGCCCGTCACGTACCACGAGCGCTCTTCGAACGCGAGAAGCAGGGCTTCGAGCCCCCCATCGGGGCTTGGTTACGTGGACCGCTTAGAGATTGGGCGGAAGACTTGCTCAGCCCAGCGGCAATGCGTGCTGATGACCTGCTAAATCCTGAGCCGATTCAGCAGAAATGGATTGAGCACCAATCGGGGCGTCGGAATTGGCAATACGCCCTGTGGAATATTCTGATGTTCCAAGGATGGAAACGAAGATGGGCTGATTGATCGCGCAGATGCAGGCGAGCCATAAATCTGATGCTCACCAGCAACGTGGGCTTTGAATTCCGCCCCGTGCTCTATGGTGTCCAGCTTGAAAAAAAAGCCTCGGCATTTGCCGTGGCAGTACTGGCGGCTGCTATTGCACGTAGATTATAAGCGCATATATTCTAGTGTTACATTGGATGCCAGCAAATCACGTATCAACGGCAGTCGCTCAAGGCTGCGGCGAAGCCGGGAAGGTTGCGGCGTCGGTCCACGAAAAAACCAAGGGACCACGAATTCAGCTCCTTTGAGGCTAAATCCTGCCGACGCCGCGAGCCGAGTCCAAGTCGGAATCGATCGGATATGTTCGTTGCCCCATTGGTACTCTTCTCCCGTGTCTTTGTTCTTGACGGTTACCACGGTCCGGAAGCCGCGTTGCTTGAAAAGGTAAGCCTGAACTGCCGGGCAGAAGAAATTTGGCTCGAGCAGAAAGAGGCTGCCACCCGGCCGAAGTATTTCGGCTGCCGTATCAAACGCGCGCTGTGCCGGCTCAATGTGGTGAGCGACCTCGACAAGCAAAACTGCATCAAGTCCACGGGGAGCGGGTTCTTCTCCGGCCAAGACAAAACTGATCGAAAGGGGGCCGCAACCGCTCCTAAAGCGATCGGTAAACCAACGCGCTATCTCGATGTGGGGAGGGGTGATCTCATAGAAGACCATCTCAAAGCCAAGCGAGGCCAGGAAGATGGTATCCATGCCATAACCGCCGCCGTAATCAAGGATTGATGAGCCGCGCGGAAGGGACAGGAGAGGCACCAGCCGTCGATACCACTTCAAATGCCGGGGCGAAAGAGGGTCAATTCTCGGACCGAAGGTATGCGCATAATATTGTCGTAGATACTCTGCGTGCGACTGCCGACAGTCCGCGCCATCCAACAGTCCGGGCTCCGAGAATACCTCGCAAAAGAACCTCGAAAACCGCTCAAAGGCAGCGAACGCTTCTATATCGTCTACAGACGAGGCCCGCACGTCGGTTATTTTGTCCGGACCATCGACCATTAGCGTCTCACAAAGCATGCGATATATCGGAGGTCAAGTCCTTAGCCTTTCTTCCCCCAGGGAATGCCTGACCGATCTCGGAGCGATGACGCCGAACAACCAGAGCATCGCCGCGCATGAAAGCGAGTGCTGTTATTGGCCGATGGCCTCTACCTTTTGCCCTTTGCCGTGTGTCCAGAAACATCATCGGGTCTGGGCCCGTCGCTTTACACTTCGTTGATTACGCGTTAGAGGCGTACGTGCTCTCACCAAGATTCTCGCTGGCAACTTTAGCCGTGATCGCTTTGATCGTTCACGGCTCGCTTTACCCCTATGAGTTCCTCGTTCCACCAGGCACACCGAGTCCGGTGGCGACGTTACTGCATAGCTGGGCAACCCCTCCATCGAGCTATGGCGATCTTATCGCAAACCTGCTGCTTTACGTGCCGTTTGGATTTTTTGGCACATGGGCGCTCCGTGCTGAGAAGAGTACGCAGCTCCTCGTCGTGATACTGGCCGGCCTGCTTCTGTGCACCGGCATCGAACTCGCGCAGTTCTATGATGCTGGCCGCGTGACAAACATGTCGGACGTGTATCTCAACACCTCGGGGACTGTGCTTGGTGTGATCGCTGCGGTGCTGCTCAGGAGCTGGAGTAGCCATCCGGTGCCGAAAGACATAGCAACTCAGCCAATTCCGGTCATGCTGTTAGTCGCAATGTTGGGATATCACCTGTTTCCTTACGTTCCCACCATTGATCTCCACAAATACTGGCACAGCTTGCGGCCGCTCATTGTCACTCCCAGCCTGTCTCCAGGTGACATTCTGCGCTACACGGCGCTCTGGCTCACAACTTGCTGGCTTGTGGGCAAGATAGTCGGGTTTAACCGATCTCGCGTGCTTTCGCCCCTTCTCATGACCTTTGTATTTGCCTGCAAGATTGTGATCGAGAGTTTGGTGCTGTCGCTTCCCGAACTGCTAGGCGCCGGCTTCGCGTTGGCTCTATGGCTCGTCGTCGGCGGTCGCCAGGTTGGTTCAACCCGGCTGGCCGCCGCAATGCTATCCGGCTCGATCGTTGTTGGACGATTGGAGTCGTTTCATTTTGAATCAACAGCGCGAGACTTCGGATGGCTTCCTTTCAGAAGCTTTATGGACGGCTCCCTAAGTGTAAATACGGCGACGTTTCTTGAAAAATTCTTTTTGTACGGCAGTCTCATTTGGCTCTCGACCAAAGCCGGATTACCGTTGCGCCTAGCGACCTTGGCCGTAGCCTTAGTATTATTCATTACTAGCGTTGCCGAAGTTTATCTCCCTGGACGTTCCGCCGAAATCACCGACGCGGTGATGGCCCTGATGATCGGGCTGATCATGGCCCCGATGCGAACGCGAGCACACTAAGCTAAGGAACCAGAATTAATACTGCAGGTGGGAACCCGCGCTCCTGATCCGATTAAAGTGTAGAGATCGCGTGGCCGCGCCTTGAGCAGAGACGCGCTTTCAAGACGCGCGCGTTCCTCAGTGTCCGCGGGGGCTACCGGGCGCGGAAGCGGGGCCAAGTCCATCCGGCGAGTCGGTGTCAGCACTTTGCCGAATAATACCGGTCGCCATACCGATTTGATCGAATAGCAGTCGCATCCCGCCCGCCTCGATCGCCTGCTTTACGGCAGCGATGGTGTTTCGATGCACCGTTTTGTTTCCACTCTCGAAATTGCGCACCGAGTTGACCGAAACGTTCCCTCGGGTTGCAAGCTCTTCTTGCGACCACCCCAACCAAGCCCGAGCGGCTCGACTCTGCTCTGGGGTCATAGTCCAGCTGCTCGTATATGCGCTCATAGCCGCTGGCAGTTGACAGCGCTAAATATATCTATTATCACTAAATTTAGGTTTTTTCCCTAACATGAACGAGACAGGCCACGCAGGAGGTCGCCGATGAGGCCATACATATTCCCCTTTCTAAAGTCATCAGGATCGCCGTGCCTAAGACCTCGCAGCACTAACATGTCGGTCCTGATCCCGCACCTGCTTGCGATAGCTTATCCGCCGGACCGAGGATTTCCGAGTGGTTCCTTGTTGGCAGGGAGCTTGCTCGGGTCGCGATGGGCAGGGGGTAAACAGCTGGCACGCATCCTGATTCGGCCGCAACCCGGGTTCTACCTGATGCGGCTGACATCGGGTGCGCCACTGGTTCCGGCGATTATCTACCAGCTATGTCCGTTGGTGATGCCGCAGCCTCTGACTGTCGGAGGGCCGCACCCCGATGACTGGTGTCGACCGTTGGATCGGTCACCTCGCTTTGAGGCCCGGCTCGACGGCAAGCGCGTCGACCTCGACCGGGTTTGGACAGCGCGCTCGTTGCGGCCGGTAAGCCGAGCCGAATTTGAGTTCCGCAGCGGACCGTTGCGGCGATGGGCGCGAGAGAACCCGGGCGCACCTGAGGCAAGGCCGCATAGACCCGTCGACCTTGGTGCCATCCCCCCACTCTTCTAGGAGACCAGAGGTGAGCGAAACCCCCATTCTGTCGCGTGAGGCCGCCCCCGGTCGCGGACACAACCATCCGCCAGAACCACTCGACCCCATCGAAGTGCTCGATATGCGGCTCTCGAGGACGCACCGCGAGATGGTGGTGCGTTTTGTCGATCTCGAACTCGGCTGCGCCCGGGTCCCAAACCCGCTCGAGAGCGAGGCGGACGCGGCTGCGGCAACCGATTTCATCGCCCAATGCCAAGCGCACATCAAAAAGGCCGAAACGGCTCATAAACGCGAGAAGGAATATTTCCTCAAGGCGGGCCGGATCGTCGATGGGTTTTTCAAGCGCCGCTGCACGAAGTTGAGCGGGGCGTTGGTCCCCATCGCCGTTCGCCTCCAATCCTATCGCGACCAGATCGCCGCACGTGACGCCGCGCGTCATGAAGAGGCGCGCCGTGCCAGCGAAGCCGAAGCGCAGCGCGCTGCAGAGGAGGCGGCCGAACATCGGGCCGAAGCCAATCGGCTGGCGCAGGAGGCGCAGTCCCTGGCCGAGCGACAACGAGCCGCGGAGCAAGTGCTGCTGGCCGAGGCGGCGGCGACCCGCGCCGCGGCAGCACAACAAGCGGCGACCAGCAAACCCGAGCCCACCCACATTCGCGGTGATTACGGATCGACCGCCTATGTCCGCAAGGTCTGGACTTTTCAGGTGGTCGAGTTGGACGCGGTGCCCAGGGAATACATGAGCCTTGATGTCGACGTGGTACGCGAAGCGATCACCAAGGATGCGGTTCGCGATATCCCAGGCTTGAGGATCTATCAGAGCGAGACCCTGCATGTGCGGGGAGCCGCCTGACATGGCCGACGGTACCAGCATCCTGGCCCTAGGAGCGGGGGAGCGGTTCGAGCAGGCGAGGGAGCCGGAACCGCGTTGCCCTGCACCCACCTCGTACGGGGTGCCCGGCTTCCTGGTGCCGAAGTCGTTGGGCGAGGTCAAGGAGCTGGCCCGGATGATCGCGCTCGCCGAGTGGGCACCCGATTGCTACCGCGACATCGATGGCAATTACCTCCAGCCCAAGATCGAGCTGGCGATCCTGCAGGGTGCGACAGTCGGGCTCGGGCCCATCGCCGCTGTCCACGCGATCGCGGTGATCGGTGGGACACCCAGTATCTGGGGCGACGGCGCGCTCAGCGTCATCGAGCACTCGGGTCTCCTCGAAGACATGGTCGAGGACTATGAGGTTGATGACGACGAAGGCCTCACGGCAATCTGTACGATGAAGCGCCGGCATCGTGCGACGCCCATCGTCACGCGGTTCTCGATGGCGATGGCGGAGCGCGCCGGGCTCACCCGCTCAGAAGGACCATGGCAGACCTATCCCGAGCGGATGCTGCGCATGCGCGCCCGCTCGTGGACGATGCGCGACGCCTTTGCGGATGTGCTGCGCGGACTGCAGCTGCGCGAAGAGGTCGAGGATTTTGTTGGGAGTAGGGGCGGGCGGCGGCCACTTGGCCCTCCGCCGGGTGAGGCCCGCCCGCAGGGAAGTCTGCGCCAGTACTCGTCATCTCGACCAAGGCACCCTGCCGGTTCTAATGGTGCAAGCCGGCCAGACGATAGGCCGAGCGCGGTATCGGAGCCGGCGGGTGGACGCAGCCAGGACCGGCCCATCGCCGAGCCGCTCCCCGTAGCACTACACCCTCATTGACGCGGACGGCGCTTTTATTGAGGTCGTCGGGCCGGTCGCCTTGCGTGCGGGCTTCCAGCGCATGGTCTTCGACAAGCATCTGTCGCCAAACCAGGTCCACGGCGTGTGGGAGTCCAATGAGGCTGCGCGCACGATCATCGAGCACTCATTCGGTCCGGGGGCACTTGCCGAGGCCGAGGACCATCTCAAGTCCGCTCAGGGAGTGACAAACTCGTCGCGTGACCGTCACCCCAGGCCTGCTGACGCTTCGCACAACGCGACTGCGAGCCGTAAGGGCTCATGGCAAGATCAGCTTTCAGAGCTCGATCGGACTTTGGCGCTGGAGATCAACCCGACCTGGGGAGTCCAGAAAATCTTCCAGCACTATCGCGCGGCGCTCAACGCACTCAACGACGAGTCCGCGCGCAGCAAACCGACGATCGCCCGGTTCCGCCAGGCCAACATCGGCGTGGAGCAGCTCCTTCGGATCAAGCTCCCCAACCGCCTAAGGTCGATCGACGCGATATACCAAAGCGCCGGGCTCGAGCCCTGATCGGTGGAGGGTCTTGTGAGGCTGCCACGCCGCTTAAAGCGGCCAAAACTTGGCGTGCACCTATCGCCGCGAAAAGTCTGGCCGCGGCATCGCCGCTGGGTGAAGTCGCACGGCTGTTGCGTCCCGGGATGCGACGCCGCGAGCGTCGACTTCGCCCATCTGCGGTCATGCACCAATGCCGGCTTGAACCAGAAGCCACACGACATCTTCGGGGTCAGCCTCTGCCGGACGCACCACATCGAGCAGCACAGCCTCGGGGTCGCAGCCTTTCACCGCAAATACGGGATCGATCTCTGGGCTTTGGCCAGTGAGTTCGCGCGGCGCAGCCCCGATGCTGAAATGCGTGCGTCGCTCAAGTTGGTTCGCCCGGATGAGATTGTCCTCCCAAGTTAAAGCCAACACGTGCGCGCGATGTCGCCGCTCTTGCCGATGATCTCCGTCGGCAAATCGCGAGCGATCAGCGGGAACTGTCCCTGCCGCGCAACTGCTGCAACTTAAGCAGCATCGACAGGGTGCGCTCCAGCTTCCGATCGAGGTGAACCTCGTAGCGGGCCAAACTCGTGAGCTGAAACGTGTCGACCGCGTCGCCGAACGCCTGCGCGCGTATTAGCGGCCGTTCATTGAGCTCGCGCTGCTGCTTCCCATACCAAGGTAAAACCTCGCCCTCCAGAAATCGCTTCAGGCTTGCCGCGTCGGCGCAGTAGGGATCCTCGTCCTCGTCATAATCGTCCGCCTCCTTCGTGAGCTGATCCTCCCACCATTCGCGTGTGCCCTCGTGCAATGCAGCCAACGCGCGTGAATAGGCGATGGGCGACCCGCTCTCCAGAAGCCGGAGCGCCTCATCGGTCATGGCCTGATCGCTCTTGAGATCGGCGAGTTCTGCTGCTGTCTGCTCTTCCGTGGCGGTTATCGCATCGCTCACAGACGCCCCGTCGATATCGGCGGTAACATGGACGAGCGCCGCCCTTGCCGTCTCTACATCCCTACGTCTAGTAAGGGCAAGGTGATGCGCTGCGCTCTCCCCCAGCCGGAGGCGCCGCTTCCGCCAGATAGCACCCGCCACCTCCTCGACAAGGTGCTCCTCGGTTGGCCCCTGTGGTTTGTGCTCGGCAACAAGTGCTTCGAGGAGCGCCTGATATTCGGCGCCATCCTCCCACGGCAGGACTGTGAATTGCGACAATACCCCGTGCTTTAACGCATTGAGCCGAGCACTTGCGTAATTGCCGCCGCCTGGTTGCGGCAGCAGTTCGATATCCCCGTGTGGCATTGGCGTTCCCCTTTTACCCTCCGTCTTACTTAGTGATGCAGCAATAGGCGTTCAACGAAAGCGATGCCGGCTCAGCCCAGAACCTCGCATGCCGAAAAGGCATACGGACCGCGATTGCCGTGGGCCGCGATCGAGCCATTTCTGCGAGCGGGGTAGGCGCACCCGCCAAGCGGATAGCTAAGTTTGATCGATTTGTTACCTGGAAATGGTACTGGAATTTGAAATTGACGATTAAAATATCAATAAAGATGATCCATATATATGTAAGGTATGATTGATTATTCATCAAATAATATCAACTCTGGTAATACATTGCTATCAGACGGTTTATTATTGGTTTAGGTGGAGAAGTTTATTAGCAGTTTAGATGCGGCCATCGAGGCGAGTTCTCCGCGATCCGGGCTCGCGGGGAGATCGGGGCCCCCAAATTGTCGTGGCACCCAGAGCACGATCAAGAGAGTCCGAGCGGTCCAACGGCCGAAAGGCAAATTTTGCGAAACGGATTTAGTGGGCGGTGCAAATACGGGACCTAGCCGCCGAGTTTGCGCGACTCAGCCTCGATGCCGAAAATGCGAAGGGCGCTCAAGCTGATGGTTCGCGCCAAGGAGCCTGCGGATGCCAGACCTGCGCGGGGTGACCGTGTCGACCGGGTGACCCCGTCACAATCACAACAGTAGCTGACGACTTGATTCCCGTACGACGCGCATCACGGGCGCGGACCATCGCCGCGAGGCGCGCTGCAGCACGGGATAGCTTGAAAAAGCGCACCATCTCAAAAAGCCGGTGGCGCGAGCCTGCAGCCGTTTGGTGCCTCGTCCATATAGAGTCGAGGAACTCGGGTTCGCGGATTGATCAAATTCCCAGTAACTTTTAGCGGGGAATTCAAACACCGTGGATTTGAAATGAGTTATCCTGGCGCCGGCACGGATCAGAAGCGACGCCGGCCGAGCACTTCTCAGGCTCTCATGAACAATAGTGGTCATCCGAATTTACTTTTCTTGTGCCAGCGGTTGCCCTTTCCCCCCAACAAGGGAGAAAAGATAACCTCCTTCAACATGGTCCGGCACTTGGGTCAACGGTTTCGGGTTCATGTCGGAACTTTCGTCGACGCGCAGGAGGATTTGCCCGAAATCGAGAGGTTCCGTCCTTATTGTGCGAGCTTGCATGTCGAGCGCATCGCGAAACCGTGGGCATGGGGGCCAGCCTTGCTGCGCTGGCTGGGAGGCATGCCACTCAGTTTTGCAATGTTCCGAGCTGCTGGACTAAAGGCCTATGTGCGCGATGTAATTGCGCAGTATCAGCCGGTCGCGATCGTCACCCATAGTAGCAACATTTCCGACTATGCCCTGATCCCGACAGCGCGGCAGACGGTGCGTGTGCTACACTTTGCCGATGTAGACTCGGAAAAGTTCGACGCTTATGCGATGCAGGCCAAGGGATGGAAGCGGTGGCTGTTCACGCTTGAGGCGCGCCGTGTGCGCTCCGCGGAGGCGCGCCTGGTGGCTGGTGCCGATGCGATCGGCTTTGTCTCGGACGAGGAGGCCGCGCTGTTCCGCGCGGTGGTCGACACCCGCGCCACGCGGGTAGTCACGATTGGCAACGGAGTAGACGTTGCGGCGTTCGATCCCGCCAAGCCATGGATACGGCCAGACTGGGGCGAAGGGCCGGCCTTGGTGTTTACCGGCGCCATGGACTATCAGCCCAATATTGATGCCGTTCTTTGGTTTGCAGACGTTGTTTTTCCCTCGGTCCGCGCCCTCCATGGCGAGGCGCAGTTTGCTATTGTTGGGTCGAACCCGGTATCCGCCGTTAAGGCGCTGGTGAGGCGCCCTGGGGTGCTCGTCACCGGCCGTGTGCCCAACGTGCAGCCCTTCCTAGCACACGCCGCAGCGGCGGTGGCACCCCTGCGGATCGCACGCGGCATTCAAAACAAGGTATTGGAGGCGCTGGCCATGGGTCGGCCAACCATCGTCACTACTGACGCGCTAACGGGCATTGGAATGTCGGACACGACACCGGTGATTGTGGCCGATAGCGCGGACGCGTGGATCACGGCCTGCCAGCGGGTGCTCGATGATCCCGCCTCTGCTGCCGGGCTAGCGGCACGCGCGCGCCCCTTCGTGATCGACCATTTCAGCTGGACAGCGCAACTGTCCCCGCTCGACGCATTGCTCCCATCGGCTCACTCAGTGCCGTGTCAGGCTGGATCCTTGCCAGATGAGGCTGAAACCGACAGCACAGCTTTCACTCTTCTTGGAGAATAGCCGTGCATCCATCCAAAATAGGTCTGTCCCTACCATGATCATACGTGCCCGAGCGCCTCTGCGACTAGGCCTGGCCGGCGGTGGTACTGATGTGTCCCCTTATTGCGATGAGTACGGCGGCGCTGTGCTCAATGTCACTATCGACCAGTACGCCTATACGATTATCGAGCCGACGGAGGACGACCGCGTCTACTTCACGGCATCGGACATTGGCTGCCGCTTTGAGGCCGCCGCCGACGAGGCGATGGAGCTCACTGACCCCCTTATCCTGCATCGTGCGGTCTATCGGCGCATTATCACTCAGTTCAACAACGGGCGACCCCTGCCGTGCCGCATCACTACCTTCTGTGACGCACCGCCCGGCTCGGGCCTGGGCACCTCGTCAACCATGGTCGTCTCAATGGTCAAAGCCTTCGTGGAATGGCTTAATCTTCCGCTTGGCGAATACGAGGTTGCGCACCTGGCCTTCGAAATCGAGCGCATCGACGCTGGCCTTGGCGGCGGCCGTCAGGATCAGTATGCGGCAACCTTCGGGGGCGTGAATTTCATCGAATTCCACCCAGAGGACCGGGTTGTCGTTAACCCTTTGCGCATTAAGAATTGGATCATCTCTGAGATGGAAACCTCGCTCGTCCTGTTCGACAGCGGCATCTCCCGTTCCTCGGCCCAGATCATCAAGGAGCAGACAGACAACCTGACCAGTCACAGCGGAACCACATTAGAGGCTATGCATGCTATTAAGGACGACGCCTTTCACATGAAGGAGTGCTTGTTGAAGGGCGACATTGATAGTTTCGCTGTCTGCATGCGTAAGTCCTGGGACTCAAAGAAACGCCTCGCCAACAATGTAAGTAACACTCACATTGACAATATTATACAGTCGGCGCTTGACGCGGGAGCGCGAGCTGGAAAGGTCTCGGGCGCCGGCGGAGGTGGGTTCGTGACCTTTTTAGTCGCGCCCGAACGACGTATGGACGTCATGCGAGCATTAGCTCGCCAGGATGGCCAGGCGATGGTTTGCCACTTCACCCGCCATGGGACCGAGGGCTGGAGGATTTTTTAGCTATGGCGAACCTATTAACGCCATCACAACAGAGATCTTGAGCAACTCTCGAAAGTTCACACGATGGATTTCGTCAACGCCTATCTAGACGAGACCATAGCTTCAGTTACGACGTTCCGGACGGAGCCAGGTCACCGTCAGGTGCTGATCGACATGGCCGATGCGATCGTTGCGGCCCTGCGACAGGAACGGAAGCTACTAATCTGCGGAAATGGCGGCAGCGCCGGCGACGCCCAGCACATCGCCGGCGAGTTCATCTCTCGCTTGATGTACGACCGCGCTCCACTCGCTGCAATTGCACTGACCGTTGACACGTCTGTGATCACGGCTACCGGCAATGACTATGGTTTCGCGCACGTCTTCGAGCGCCAGATATTGGGCCTCGGCCAAACCGGCGATGTGCTACTTGGTATTTCCACCTCCGGAACCTCGCTCAATGTACTGCGCGGCTTCGCAGCTGCGCGGAAGAAGAACCTCGTCTGTCTTGGTTTCACAGGGGCGCAGGGCGGGTTAATGGGGGATGTCTGCGATCTCCTCCTGAAGGCGCCATCGATGAATGTCGCTGGTATCCAGCAGATCCACATCATCGCGGCCCACATTGTCTGCGCTTTGGTAGAGCGCAAAATGTTTCCAAGGGACTGATCCGAAGCAGGATATCGCAGTGCGCACACCAACAGTCCGCCAGGCTGCCATTCTGACCGGTGGGCTTGGCACTCGTCTCGGCCAGCTGACGACATCAACGCCAAAGCCGCTGCTGCCCTGCGGCGATCGGCCCTTCGTGGCTTGGCTGTTGCGTGAACTGAGCCGCTTCGGTGTCGAGGAAATCATCCTGCTCACCGGCCATTTGGCTGGCGCAGTGGAGGCAATGCTGCCGGAGATTGCTGCTGGCCTTCCTAAACCTCTTCGCATTACCTGCAGTCGCGAGGAACGGCCAGCCGGAACCGGCGGCGCCCTGTTCCATGCCCGAGCACATCTCGCAGAGCGCTTTCTATTGTGCAATGGCGATTCTTGGCTCGATTTCAACCTTGCGCACCTTCTTGCTGACGCTGCAAGTGACCCAGATGAGACGATCGGGCGGATCGTCCTGCGTCGTTTGGATGATGCCACGCGCTATGGCGTGGTAGAGATGGATGGCGACCGTGTCACCGCGTTCCACGAGCGCGCGACGCCGGGGCAGGCCGGCAGGGTCAACGCTGGGCTATATCTGTTCGACCGCCGCGTATTGGATGAGGTGGGTCCGTCCTGCTCGCTGGAACGTGACGTAATGCCAGCGCTTGCGTCCCGAGGTGCGCTACGTGGCACTGTGGCGGACGGGTATTTTGTCGATATTGGCGTCGCTGCGGATCTGAAGCGAGCGCAAACTGAGCTGCCGACTAAACTGCATCGTCGCGCATTGTTTCTGGACCGAGACGGGGTCATCAATCTCGACCACGGCTGGGTCGGAACGCGCGAACGCTTTGATTTTGTACCGGGCGCTCTGACTACGATACGGGCGGCATCAGATGCGGGCTGGCACGTCTTCGTCGTTACCAACCAGTCCGGCATAGCTCGTGGGCTATATGACGAACGGCAATTCGCGTCCCTTTGTGCCTGGATGACCGATGCGGTCCGAGCCGAGGGTGGCACGATTGACGATCTGAGATACTGCCCCTTCCATCCTGAGGCTACGCTCGAGGCCTATCGGCGGGTGAGCGCATGGCGTAAACCGGGGCCGGGGATGCTGCTGGACCTGTTGGCTTGCTGGCAAATCGATCCTGCGCGGTGCCTGTTGATTGGCGATCGCTCGAGCGATCTAGCTGCCGCTGCCGCAGCTGGCGTCACGGCGCATCTGTTTCCTGGCGGTGACGATTTGGCAGAGTTTGCGCTACCGCTACTGGTTGACTTGGGCACGGTTGACCCCGAGGGATCATGATGCAGGACATTGTCTCAAGACCGAATGATACCCCGCATGAAGAAGGCGCGTGAGCTACTGATCCCCTACGGGGATTACCCGGTGGCGACCGCCTCAACGCAATGGGTGCAGGGTGGTGCATGCGGGCGAAATTTGAGGAGTACCGCGCGCATCAAGCAAGAATCCGATGGGGAGTGGGCATTCCGCCTTAAACTCAAATACCGTGGCGACTGCTGTTACGAACAGAGGTCAACACAATAGTGGCGCCCTCGAGGGCGCCACTGAGAACTAGTTTGGTGTTTGTTTTTTTTACACGGACTTCCGCCTACGCCCGCGAGCCAAACCGAGCGCGACAAGAGCAGTACCTAAAATCAGAAGCGACGTGGGCTCCGGTACTGCCGTAATGTTCCCATCGACGCTAAAAGATACGGAACCACCACCTACGTCCGTAAAGGTTTGATCGAGCGTCAACGAGTATAATGGCACCGCCGCGCCTGAAGCGCCGACTGCCGTTCCATGGTTTGAGCTCGAAAATGGACCAACCGTGCCGATGAGGGTTGAGGATGGTTCGCCCAATATTGTATTCGAATTATCAAGAAATGCCGACTCGGTTGCCGTCCCGGTACCTGTCTGGGTCGTTGAGAACGTCGTCTGGAACCCGTTAGCATCGATAGGAGTCGTAAAGCCGGTGTCGGAGAACAGAACCTCGAGCGGGCTAGACGAGCATGTGCCGGCGGCACAGGTGGCGGTCAGCGAAGCCAGATCCAACGCAAACGGCTGGAGAAGTGGGTTGCTAGTGCCGCTCGCGAAGCTAACATTCCAGCCATTGAGATTGTGATTGAAATACGAGACGGTGCCGATCGTGGGATCGGTGTCGCCAACGCCATTGTCCAAGATTGAAATGGTAGTGCCGCCGCTCTCCAGTAATAATTCGGCGGTTGCCCATGCTGGTGTCGCCAGCCCTGCAACTCCAAGGATCAGACCGGCTGCCAGCGCTATGCTCCGTATTGTAGGAATAGTAGAATTCCTCTCAATCACCGCTACGGCTGTCGCATCAGCCAGAGATTGTGAAAGTGGCTTCATGACATCTAACTCCGCTCCCTTTGAATACGTCGAACGGCAAGTTTGATGCCAACTCAGTACATTTCTAAAAATCGATACAAAACAATGCATTATGACATGGTAAATTTCTATCGGCTGTCGATATGTAATATACTTTGACACTGTGACTAAGAAATTATGGTTAATTTATTAATCATTCTTAATTATTATTTTGATTTTAGCGTCGTGCGTGCCGACATCATCGTACCCTGACGTTACTTACTATCCTGGCAGCCTTGTCTCAGGCTATCATGGCAGAGTGCAGGCGCAACAATCTGGACTCGCTGCGGCTTCAACGGGGCATTGCCGTCAGTGCCGGTCGCGCGCCCTTCGCGGGAGCCGTGCCAGGCTCGCGGACAGTGGCGTTGTTCGCAAATACGGGATCGATCTCTGGGCTCTCGGCGCCGAATTTGTGAATTTGCGCGGCACCGCCCCAATGCCAAAATTCGTGGGGCGCTCAAGCTTAGCGTGCCTCATCAGGCTTACTCAGAGGTCTGCCAGCGAATGACGTGCAGAAGCGAAAAGGGAATGAACGGTGAGCAGGTCATCGCGGCATGGCGTCGCAAGAACGAGAGCTACGCCGGCGTCGCGTCTGTCGCGCCGCATCGTTGGGCGAGGCGACCGCGGCAAGCGACCCCAACATTCTAAGTATGGCCCGAACCGTCGGCGGCGCGATCTCGGTTGCAGGGTGGGCGAATTTTGGTTTGGGCGGCTGCCCGACAACTGTCTGATATCGGGACGCCGACCCCAAATATGTCAGGCGCCTTTACATTCCTCCTCCATAAAAACTGAAAAAACAGTAAATTCAATAGGTTAGAAACCGGTACGAAATTTGCTCAAGTGTACGGCCATCACTTTTCTAGGGAAGCAACAATGGTTCAGAAATTTATGCCAGCCATCGGAGCAGCGGTTGGCCTTGCCATCATACTTGGCGTCAGTGGACAGGCATCAGCAACGGTGGCCACGTGCTCGGGTACCTACCTTGGGCTGGGCACTACCGGTGAGGCAAACGGCACACAGAGTTTGCCCGGGACCGACGTGGGAAGCGTCCAGGCGGGATGCCAGATCGGCAACCTTGCTACGAATAACGTTAGCGGTACAGGCGTTTTTGTGAGCCCCTCTGTCACCCCATCGATCTTCCAATTCGAGTGGGCCGGCGGAGGTCTTAAGATCGAAGAGGCGCTCGGAAACAACGGAACCCTCACGGGCGGTGTCGATGTGGAGTTGGGGCTTGCCGCAAACACGTTAAACGCTAATGGATCGCTGTTGAGCGATATCGCGTCGATCAATTTTTCATCCCCCTTTACGGTCGGTCTGTTTAAGACTTTGTACAATGGCAGCTTAGCCGCCGGCACCTACGTGATTGACACGTACTCCGGCACGGTTACCGACGATCCTACTTACCAGGTGAACTTTACACCGGGCACTGCCGTTCCAGAGCCAACCTCGCTCGTGATCCTCGGGTCTGCTCTCGCGGGGTTTGGACTGATCAAGCGCCGGCGCAAGCGGCGGGCATAAAGTCTAGCGAGGCTATTCTGGGACAGGTTGTTGGGGCGCCCGCCGGCGCCCCAATCGATTTTGGCATTCCCCAAGGCTGGTGCAGCGGTGAACTGGGCGGTCGGTCCGAGCTAAATCGTAAGCCTCCGGCGAGGGCCACAGCGCGGAAAGGATCAAGCGGCAGCGGCCCGATCATCCGTTCTTTTTTACCAGGGAGCAACTCGTGGAGAGCGACGCAGCACAGAGCCCGCTCGGCCGGATTGTTGTAGAGCGCCAAGTGGCCGTCGTCGAAGCAAAGGACGAGGGGGGCCGACGGGTCGTTCCACGATGACGCGTCTGCCGTTGCTCAGCACGATCTTCATCAGGCCCAGCCACGATGCCGGCGGCGGCACCAGCCGGCCGTCCCGCGCCACGCAAAAAGCGCCCGGATGCAAAGGGCTCGGCCATTCTAATATATCAACTTGTAATAAATCAATCCGATGATTTCGTGAATTGCATAATATGATTCTAAAGACATGTAAGGCGATGGAAAAAAATCCCCAATTTCCAATTTATCTGGTAACTGATCGGTCGAATACGGTATGGCATGGATACCAAATCTAGAGAATGACCACAATGCACGTGGGATATCACGTTTCTGTAAAACGACTATTACGGAATTATATCCGCTGCTGGTCAAAATCTGGCTGGTATATGCTGCGTTTTCATAAGTTGTGTGAGATTTTTCTTCTAACAAGGCTACTGGTACCAAAAAATTTTGCTTGAGCTCGTCTCGCATCATACTTGCGGAAGAAACTTCCGCACCTGGCACTTGCCCTCCGCTCACAACGATCGGGAGGTGTAGCCGTCGGTAGAGCTGAGCTGCGGCCGCGAGCCGGTCGAGAGTCAATAGGCCGACAGTTTCCGATTCTCCGGAGGGACCACGGAGACGAATATCGGCGCTGAAAACAACGATCGCTTGTGCTGTGCTCCAATCAATGTCCGTTGGGACAGACGAGACGAGCTGATGCAACAGAAATCTCGTTGCCGCCGGGGTTGCCAGTACATAGAGAAAGATACTGCTTACAAGCGCAATTTTTGTCCCGATACCTGGGTGACGAAGACCCATCAGAGCGCCAGCAAGGCCAGTGACAATAAAGATTGTTGGCGGTATAACAAAGGAATAAGCGAGCAATTCCCGCATTTCGGGGTACCTCCGCGGGAACGGGGCGGCGACGCCAAGGCCGAACAACCGACCCACCATCACTGCGACCACGGATCGACCGCCGAAAGCGGATGCTAGGATTTTGAAATTTCGGCCAAAAGCTTTACTGCAGCGGCCTTATCATCAAATGTTGCCTTATCATCAGTCAGCACCTTCAGCAGTTCGATCGCTTTATCCTTATGCCCGGTATCGTTAAAGGCGACGGCGAGATGATAATGGATCTCTAGACTCTGCTTATCTCCGTAGCTGGCCTCCTCGAGTAATCCGAGCGCCATTGCAGCAGAATTCTGCTGCACCAACAACCAGCCGAGCGTATCAGCTAATTGAGGGATGCCCGGCGCCATGAGGTAGGCGCGCTCAGCCAACAGGCGCGCCCGCGGATCTCCGGCGCGCTGGTAAAGCCATGCTAAATTATTTAACGCGATTGGGCCCGGTCGAGACGTCGCTACCACTTGTTCGAGATGTTTCAGCGCATCGTCATACCGGTGTTGCGTTATTTCATAACCGGCGAGGACCTCCGCAACGCCCGTATCAGTGGAATGGTCCCTCAGCCAGTCTGTCAGAACCGCAATGGCACCGTCGGTGTTTCCAGCAGCCGATTTTGCGCGAGCAAGGCCTATCACCAACATGGAAGAGGGTTTTTGGTGAAGGGCCTTTGTATATACATCGCCTGCGTTTTCATACTGCTGCGCGGCCATGTAAACATCGCCCTCCAAAGCTGGAGCTTCTGTTGCTAGTTCAGGATCATTCTGCTGTAACTGGTGAGCAGTCGCTAGCGCCGCCTCTACTCCCGAAGATTTAAGATCGATGATTAGTAAGTCGGCCATTAGCGGAAAGTTATGGGGGCTAACTGTCATCGCCTCGTTTATTGCTTTTCGTGCACCCGCGAAATCAGCGATTGATGCGAGAAAATTTCCAAGACCGCGGCGTAAATCGATCCGCGATGGAGCAATGTCGATAATGTGTCGATAGGTTTCTTCCGCCTCCTTATTGAGCCCAGCTGCGATCTCCGCTCGACCCCGCGCGGCCATCAGCGGGATATCTGCCAGATCGTTGCTTCTAGCCGCCTTCTGGGCGACGGCAAGGGCGTCGTCTTTGCGGCCTACGCGCAGATAAAGATCAATCAAACCCACTGTAATGCCACGATCGGAAGGCGCAGCGGCATGAGCCCGTTCGGCTGCAGCGATTGCGGCATCAGATTTTCCATCACGTAACAACACCGACACGAGACGCGACAACACGGCCCCGTTTGCGGGTTTCGTCCTAAGCAGGTCGTCTAGAGCTCCTTCGGCTTGATCAAGCTTCCCCTGCAACTCCAAGGTTCGGATCAGGCCAAGCTTTGCTGGCAGGTAATCCGGATTCGCTTTTGCGATTTTTAAAAAACTTGCTTGTGCCCCCTCGAGGTCAAATTCAAGCATCTTGAGTAAAGCATCAAAATTATCTGGAACAGGGCTGTTGGGTTGCGCTTGCTTCAACCGATCAACTGCTGCTTGGGCCCTGTCCCAGTTGCCAGCGGCAAGTTCGGACGCGACCAAAAGTTCGGCTGCAGGGGCCGAAGGCGCAAGCTCAAATGATTGCTCCACGTCATTGAGGCCAGCCGTGTCGCCTGTTTTGAGACGGCTGATCCCCAAGCGCAATTGGATCGCCGGATCTTGGGGAGCAAGTTTGGCGGCCGCATCGAGGGCCGCAACGGCGTCAGCTGCCTTTCCCAACTGCATAAACGCCACGCCCAAGATATTCAGAGCGCGGGCATCAGCTGTTCCTGCGCTTTGAAATTTTTCAAGCGCGGACGCTGCATCAGCGGGATGTTTTAAGGCTAACTCTATAACCGCGTAAAGTTCATTGCCAACTAAGTCATCCGGGTTACGCGCGACAAAGCGCTGCGCTGAGTCCTGTGCTTGTCCTAGCTGTTGTAGGTTATACTGAGCAAGTGCGAGAAAATAATAGCCACGCGGAATAGAGGGAATAGCTGCTGATATTTTCTGTAACTCAGTGCTCGCCGATTTGAAATCCTTCGCTTTAATGTAAATTATTGCGTTAAGATATATGGCGGTCACATTTCCCGGGGTGACCGCTAACATCGTGTTAACGTCGTCCTTCGCCTTGTTATCTTCGTTTTTCGCAATAAATATTCTCGCTCTTTCCAGATATGGTAGAACGTACCCGGGAGATTCATTTATAATACTATTCAATACACCCAAAGCCCCATCAATATCTCCTTTAACGCGAAGCAAATTGGCTTTGAGCAGGCGAGCCTCGTTGTCGTGAGGCGCCACAGTTAGGGCTTGATCAATATTTTTTTCTGCTATGCCCAAATCCTGTTTGGAGATGGCTAATTTAGCTCTCGCCAGCAACGGTTCCGGTAAATTTGGCGCCAGCGCCTGGGCTTCATCAAATGCCGCCAATCCTTTTTCTGCTTGTCCCAAAGCAATCAGCGCAGTGCCCCGAGCGACGAGGACCCGTGCCCGTTCATTGGCGCTGCCCTCAGTACCCGGGAAATCCCTCAGGAGCTCGTTGAATTTTTCTTGCGCTAGATAGGCCCGCACCAGGAGTGGCACTGTCTGGTCCGGGTCGTAACCTCCAAGACGTGCTAAACGAGCCTCAAATTCTGCCGCTGCAGCATTACCCATATCCAGCTCTAGGGCAGCAAGACGGTAGTGAGCTGCTGAGTCCTTAGGATTATCTTTAATAGCGTTCTTGAGCTCGATCTCTGCTGCTCGCAATTGCCCTTGCGCCTGCAACTTTTCCGCTTCGGCCACGTAGTCTTTGGCGCTCGCAGTACTTGAATAGGCCACGAATGAGGCTAGGAACAGAGCCATCCCAGCTAGACGACAACTCATAACGCTGCCCCTTCAGTTCAGGACTGATTTCAGGCCTGGATGAAATTATCTTCGGACGGCAACTCACTTGTAGTCGCGATATGGTGCGCATCTAATAAAGAATAGAGCGTGGGACGACTTACCCCGAGTAACTTAGCCGCCGCCGCAATGGACCCGTTGCTTTGCGCCAAGGCCATCTGGATGACCTCACGCTCTGCCCTGGCTCTCGCGGTGCGGATGTCAAGGTCGGCCAATCTCTCATTGGTGGGCGCCAACTCCAAATCGGCGGGTTCGATGAGGCGCTCGCTTGACATGATAACGCCGCGCTTAATCTTGTTTTCGAGCTCTCTGATATTGCCAGGCCAGCGATACTCTGCGATTGCGCGGACAGCAGCTGCACTGAAACGGCTCCCTCTTTTCCCGAGCTCGCCGGAAAATTTAGTTTGAAAATAGCCCGCAAGAAGAACCGCATCCCCGATGCGATCCCTTAGCGGTGGAACCTGCACAGCTACGCCGTTCACCCGATAGAATAAGTCCTCACGAAACTCCCCTTGCTGCATCTTGCTCGCCAGGTCCTGGTGTGTTGCGCAGACAATTCGGACGTCGACCTGGATTGGGCGTCGCCCGCCGATGCGTTCGACGACCTGATCTTGCAGAAAGCGGAGGAGCTTCACTTGCAGTAACGCCGGTAGGTCCCCAATCTCGTCCAAAAATAACGTACCTTTATGTGCGGTCTCAATCTTGCCAATGCTCTGTTGGACCGCACCCGTAAATGCCCCACGTTCGTAACCAAAAAGCTCACTTTCAAGAAGTGTCTCTGGTATCGCTGCGCAATTAATCGCAACGAACGGCTTATCGGCGCGCGGGCCCAACTCATGGAGTGCATGCGCCAGCAGTTCCTTGCCTGTTCCACTCTCGCCGAGAATAAGGACGGGCACGTCGGCCATCGCAAGCTTTTCAATGTTTTTGCAAAGCCTCAACATGTCCTCATCGCCCGTTATGATGCGAGCTATGGGTGATAACGTCGGTCGGCTTTGCAGCCGGCGGTTTTCTTGCTCAAGATGATGCAGTGCGTAAGCTCGCCCAACGACAATTTGGAGAACATCCAAGTTTACGGGCTTTTGGTGAAAATCGAACGCTCCAGCAGCTACTGCTTCTAACGCGTGATTGATGTCGTCATTACCCGTCACGACGATGATTTTCGCGTCGGGGGTAACCCCGACAAGTTCTCGCAACAGGCCCATACCTTCGCTGACGCCATCGGGGTCCGGCGGTAATCCAAGATCGAGGAGCATCACAGGGGGGCGCTCACGCGACATGACGGAGCGTGCGGCCTGGGCGGTTCGGGCCAATAAGACGTCGTGTTCAGGAAAGGCCCAACGATATTGCCGACACAGACCTTCATCATCTTCGACGACAAGGAGCTTGAGCTTACTCATCTATTGGCCTTATGAGGCTAAGCGGGAGAGATCTCGTTCAAGCGTGACGCAGAGCACGGGAGAACAATGGACATTGTCGTCCCGGTTCCTGATCGGCTGGTAACGAGCAAATCACCCCCCGCAGCCCGGACGATCTCGCGCGCCTGATAAGCTCCGATACCCAAACCATCGCACTTGCTCGACCCAAATGGCTGGAACAGCTTGTCACGAATGAACTCCGGAGTCATGCCTGCTCCCCGATCGGTGATCTGAATCTGCAGGCGCAATGCATCTTGATGGAGGCGAAGCTGCACTTGATTGGGAGAGGCTTCCACGGCGTTTTCGCAAAGGTGCCTGATTACCGACCGAAAGGCCTCAGCATCCATCGCAATACTCACCCCTGGTCCTGCGTCTTCCACCTCGATTTGGACGCCGTATGACCGCTCTATCGCCATCACTTCCTCGCGGATTAGGTCGGCAGGGGCGATAAACTCCTCTGTCTGCCAAGGCTGCCGCGTTCGAAGCCGCTCGAGGAGTCGGTTCATACGATCCACCGCCGATCGAACGGTGATAAGAACATCCTCATGGAATTCGGGATTGTCGTTATGGTGGCGCGCATTCTGCAGGATCATCGCCAATTGACCGACCACGTTCTTCATGTCGTGAATGGCAAAAGCGAACCGCTTGCCGTAAGAGTGAAGTTCGCGCGTATCGACGAGGGCCTGGGCATATCTTTGCTCCGCGATATGGGTAGCGGCCTGGCGACCAACAATGCGAAGAAGATCAAATATTTCTCGATCGAGTTTGAGGGGAGCACGAGGTTTTGCGAGGATAATAAAGCCTATCAAATCTTCCTGTTGCGCTAATGGAACTGCGAGCCAGGCGCCTTTTATTTCGGCAAGCCATATGGGCTGATTTGAGGCTTTGTCGACTTCGATGATCCATTCAGCATCCCGAAACTGAGCAACGAAAGCACTATCCGCGGGTTCAGCCCCCGAAACCGCTGGGTGATTACAAGAGCCAGCCCAAAGAAATGCAGTACCTTCCAGATCACGTACCCAAAGAACGCCAGCGGGACTGTCAGCGATCTCAGCCACCGCAGTAATGACGCGTGACTGGACCGACGACCGGTTTGGAGCTGCCGACAAAAGTGTGATGCTTTTTAGCCATTCGTGCCGGTAGTCGTACCGATGACTATAAAAATTATCGAGTAGCATGTGCTGCAGACGCGACCGGGCGGATGCAGAAGTGAAGACCACGCCAATCACCGCTGCACCGGCCACGACGAGGGCGACTTCGGCTAAGTCACCCCAACCCGGATTGAAAGTGCGGAAGATCTCGCCGGTGATTGATAGGGCAAGCAAAAAAATTCCAGCCGCTATAAAGGTCGCGGTGTGGAACACAACCGAGCGAGACACATGGATGTCGATGTTCCAACCACGACTTCGGGCTATCGCCACAGCAATCAGTGGCGTTGCGATGGTCATCACAATGGCTCGGCCTCCCCATAATAATGGGGATATTCGGGTATAAAGTAACGCATCAGCATAGATGACAACGCTATAGAAAAACATGCCGCCTAGTGCGATGCATAGGAGGTTGATATGCCAACGAGCATCATATGCTGTATTGCGGTATAAATTCTCGATCAATAATATTCCAAATATCGCCAAGCTCAATCTAGGAGAGAGCTCGCCAAAGACCGTTAGCGGGGCATCTATATCTGAATTAAGTTTGAGCTGCAGTAAAGGGAACCCGAGCATCAAAACGCCGATAACCGCAACGCAACCACAGAGCGACGCGAATAGCCGCCGGTTGGTGATAATCCGCTTATTTAGTAAATGGAGTACGAAAACGCACCAGCCCCCTAACCCGGCGAACTCGACACCCGCGCCCGCCACGCCTAGGGGACCGCTCCAGGCCGCGGTGACGGCGGAGCCGGCCGTTAACGCACAGGCGATAAGAAGCGTCGTCCGCGTATTGCTCCGATGCCGCGAAAGGAAAACGAGCAACAATAAAGACGCGTGAGCTGTGCCGGCGATAACAAAAAGCACCGCGATGGGGGTGGCGATAGACATCTCTGGTGCGCTTATCGGGCACCCTCCCCACAAGCCACGACGCGTATAGTCCGAAGAAGTATCAGAAGATCTAACCGAAATGAACGATGTTTGATATAATAAAGATCAAACCGCAACTTTTCGCGGCCATCCTCGACCGAGGCGCCATAGGGCGCATTGACTTGGGCCCAGCCGGTTATACCCGGATTGACGCAATGACGCGCCCCATAGAATGGTATGGCCGCAGATAATTGCTCAACGAAATACGGTCGCTCTGGTCGCGGGCCGATTATGCTCATTTCACCGCGCAGCACATTCAGCAACTGGGGCACCTCATCGATACGCGCATAACGAATGAGCATACCCACCCGAGTTATCCTCGGGTCACCGATTGTCGCCCAGCACGGGCGACCATCTGCTTCCGCATCGGTCGTCATGCTGCGGAATTTGTATAACGTAAACGTGCGTCCGCCGCGCCCAACCCGCTCTTGACGGTAAAGGACCGGGCCCCGACTGTCTAATTTTATTAGTAACGCGACGATTAGCATCACCGGGAGCGTGAAAAGGAGCAGCATCACAGCGATCAATAGGTCAAAAGAGCGCACTCTCACGTTTATGTACCTACCGGATCGGAAACCCCGGCTGCCCAGGAACCATCCGGGATCGCGGCAATCAATGTCGATTTGACTCGCCTCTTCCTCCCAAAAACTGGATTCGCTCATTACACGGATGCCAGCCAATCGACACCGCAACAATAACTCTGCAGGGAGGTCAAACGTGGCGGCTGATGAGACGAGCACTCCCGTTACCCGGCTGTGTATTAAACTTCTCGGATCCAGTTCGGATACAAGATCATCGGCTGCCTCATTGTCGCTTAGCCTCACGACCCGGACGATTTCAATATCGCTTTGCCGGGTGGCCCTAATCCGTTTAAGGAGCGCCCCACCATCACCGCGTTCAAATACAACGAACCGCTGTGAGCGAGTGCGGCTCCGGAACGGAGGGACAGCGGCGAGGCTAGATTTAGCTGCGGACAGCATATCGATTTATCGTAAGCAAGGTTTCGAAGGTAAATTGACGTGCAACAGGTTCTTGTAGTGATCCGGTTGACGTGCGGATACGTTGATTACCGGGATGGGGTATGTACCTGATCGGTTGAGTTTGAAAAGAACTGTTACCGTCACGTTACAAACGCTCCAAGCGTTAACCTGCAGGCGTCACTATTTATTCTAATTCTGTTGATAGATAAAATGAGGGGCTAAATGCAAGGATATTCGAGGCGTTAACCATTTATGCGCTCTCGTTTCGACATATTGATGTTTTTGCACATCGATCGTCTATATTTGGTGGTATCCAATTGTAAATGGTAAATTGCGAGATGGTGAGGCCGGACTGCCAATATGGGGACGAAGGCCTTTTGATCCTCACGCAGGGTGCTGGTCCTGACCCCGTCACTGTAGACGACGTCCCGGACTGTGTCGCAGCGGAGCGCGGGAAGCCGACAACCGAGACTCATGAGGTCGTCTCCAAGGCCAAGACCGAGATCTGGCATCGCCTGCCAATTGGTGCATTGCGTAAGCCACCCTTTTTCAATGCGGTGCGTCTGTGAAAGCAACAAAGACCGCTTGTCGTCGCATAATCGTGAATCCTGGTCCCCCTCGCGATCCTTAGTCGGTTAGTGTTTTCCAGGTATAACCGAATGGGCAATGTGATGGTGCGAAGCGGGCAGCCTTGCTGGATAAGTTTTCTCCGAAACGGTATCGCTCTTGTGCTGGCATCTGTCTTGGCGACATCGACAACGATGGCGAGGGGAGGGTGCCGGCCCCGGCATCTTATTGATCTGCCTATTAACATGGGCCCGGAACTCCCCCTCGTTTTCGTGAGCGCTGGCGGCCGAGGCGCGACGCTGATCCTTGATACTGGCGCCGAGCGGACCATTCTCAGCCTTCCCGCCGTAAAGCGGCTAGGTCTGCAGCCGTATCACGCATACCAGCGCACAATGCGTGGGATCGGCGGCACAATTGCCTCTGACACCGTTGATGTATCGCTTACCGCCAGCGGCGTGCCGCTCCCAAATCACGGCATTCTAGTCGGCTCTTTGTCACTACCAGCGCTTGGCGAGGTGGAGCCACCCGACGGGCTACTCGGTGCCGACATCCTGTCGAACTTTGAACTGGATCTCGACCTGCCGAATGGATTGCTGCATCTGTATGAGAAACCTTCCTGCGAGATGGATAGCCCCGAGTGGGGGCAACCCTATGCGACAATCGAGGCCAATCGCTCGCTACATGATCATCTGTTTTTTCCTGTAATCCTGGACGGAACGAGACTTGCGGCCATTATTGATAGCGGCACACATGACTCTCTTATTGACGAGCGAGCGGCAAAGAAAGCCGGGCTCAATGACAACAACCTTAAAAAGGACCCTACAAACATGCTCCGGGGGCTTGATGCTGGGACGGTGCCTTCGCGTATCCATTATTTTGCCTCGCTCGGCGTAGGAGATGAGATCCTTATCCGCCAGCGACTGGGAGTCACTGCACTAGGCCTGAATGATGCAGATGTTATTCTCGGCGTCGAATACCTTCGAAAACACAGAGTATGGTTTTCCTATGCGGCGCACCAAATTTTTGTTAGCCGTTCTCCATAAGAGCCGTTTCGGAAATTTGAGCTGACGCAAATTAGCCCGATCATCCCGAGATACACGAAGGCGATGACGGTTCGGACATGGCGCTCGAAATCGCGGACCAGCAGGCGGCAATGGCTGAACCAGGCTAAGGTTCGTTCGACGATGCCGCGTTTCGGCGGCACTTCGAAATGGGGACATCGTTGCGCTTGGCGATCTCCGCCCACCACTCGCCGGTCCGCGCAGTCATCGCTGCATGATCGGCCCCTCGAGGAACGGAACGACCAGCAGGTTCTGTCGAGCAGTTCTTCGACACCATCACGCTCTTGCACAACGGCAGGGTGAACCCATGATCCCAGGACGCCGCGTTAGGCGGCAGCTCGCTGGGCCTCGATGGCCGCCAGTTCGACGTCAGCATGCGGTGAGGACCGCGGGCAAGGCTATTCCATCGGTTTGATGGGCGCGTTTCCGGCGGCTCTTTCGTCGGCAATGATTTGTTTCAGGCATTCGATGCCGTACTGGGTGAAGGCAGTCACACCATCGCCGATCCCGTAGACATGAAGGCAGCTGTCTTCGGGGAACATGTCGATCGAGAGGTCGTGCAGCCAGTCTTCGTCCTCGCCGAGCATTTGGGCGCGTGGCCGATGGTAAAGACGGCTGCCATGGCCGCCATGTCTGGCTGCCCGACTGTGAGGCTCCGAACGTGGCCGCCAGTGCCACGGGAGGAGTTTATCGATCCTGCTGGCTGGATGCCCGGCGATCCGGGCCAGGACGTCGGCCAGCCAGGCCTGCGGGTCGATGTCGTTCATCTTGGCCGTGCAATCAGGCGGTACATCGCCGCGGCGCGCTGCCAGCCGCGGTCGCAACCGGCCAACAACCATGACCGCTTGCCGAGGGCAATGCCGCGCAGCGCTCGTACCGCCGGGTTGTTCGAGAGACAGATCCGTCCGTCATCAAGGAAGCGGGTGAAGGCCGGCCAGCGCTTGAGCAGGTAAAGCCCGCTACAGTCGTGGTCTTGGCCACGGCGCGCTCCGCGGTGATCTCGTCTTCCGCGGCCGCCTCGAGCGCCAGCTCCATCTGATCGAGCAGCCGCACCGAGCGTTCCGAGTACTGGCATAAAGTTCGCGTGTCAGCTTCGCGATCTGCAATTGCCGATGGGCGATCAGGGCCTGATCGTCGGAAGCCTTGGCCTTGGCCACCGCTAATTCTGTCTCGACTCGGGGCGCCCTGGCGCTCTCGGCGAGCAGTGCTGCTGCGCGGCAAACAGGATGAGAAGCGCGCGTCAATCTGGATGAGAATGCCGCCGGATGCGTGACGGCAGGAGGGCGTAGCCCGAGTGACGTTGCGAATCCGGCGAACGGCACTGCCCCTTAGGGGGCGCGTCGGCTGGCGGTCACGGCCGGCCGGGTAGGTAAGCGGGTTCTTCATGCGATGAGGAACCATCCCTTGCCCGGCCGCCACATCGCCGACCACCAGATGAGGCTATACATGAGTTTCCGCCAAGCCGAGCCGCCGGTCATCGCCGCGGCCAAAGCTGGGTTCAGCTCCGCCAGCGCCTATCGCCTTGAGCAAGACCCGCGGTTGCAGCATCGCAGCGATAGCCTGTCGGCCGCCTTCCGCAATCTCGACGACGACGCGCGGCAGGATCAGACCCGCCGCTACGAGGCGCTGTGCGCGCATTATGGCATGGCGCCGACCCGCAACAACCGCGGCGTGGCGCACGAGAACGGTTCGATCGAAAGCCCGCACGGTCACCTAAAGCAGGCGATCGAGGATGCGCTGCTGCTGCGCGGCTTCGGCACGCTCGATGCCTATCGCCGCTTCGTCGACGAGATCGTCGGGCGGCGCAATGCGCGGCTGGCCAAGCGGCTCGATCTCGAGCGCCCGGCGCTGCAACTGCTGCCAGGATACCGGACAACCGATTACGAGGAGACGATCGTCACCGTCACCTCGAGCAGCGGCTTCACTCTGCGCAAAGTGTTCTATTCGGTACCCTCGCGGTTGATCGGCCATCGGTTGCGCGTGCGGCTCTATGACGATCGGATCGAATGCTTTCTCGGCGCCACGTCGCTGATGACGCTGCGTCGCGGTCGACCCCATCCCAGCGGCAAGCACGGCCATGTCGTCGATTATCGGCACGTCATCCACGCCTTGCGCCGCAAACCAATGGCCCTGCTCAACCTGGTCTACCGAGATCAGCTCTTTCCGCGGCGCGCCTATCACCGCGCCTTCGAGGCGCTGCTCGCCGGCAATAGCGAGAAACAGGCATGCCGCATGGTCGGGCTGTTGGCGCTGGCTCATGATCGCGTCTGCGAAGCCGAACTCGCCGCCGCCATCGACGCCGAACTCGATGCCGGCAGATTGCCCGATCTCGGTGTCCTCGCCCGCCGCTTCACACCCGATCCTGCCGCCATCCCCGACATCACGGTCGAATTGGTACCGCTCCATCTCTATGACGAGCTCGGCACCGTCCGGGCGGGCGGCGCAGCATGAAGAGCGCCAATGCCATCGACACCGCCCGCGTCGAGTTACTTCTGGCCGAACTGCGGCTGCCCGCCGTCAAACTGGTCTGGGCCGACCTTGCCGCCCAAGCCGACAAGGAAGGATGGCCGGCTGCCCGCTTCCTTGCCGCGCTCGCCGAACATGAGATGGCCGAGCGCGCTCGGCGCCGCATCGAACGCCATCTTGCCGAAGCCAGATTGCCGCCCGGCAAGACCCTCGACACCTTCGACTTCGAAGCCGTACCTGTGGTCAGCAAGGCCCAGGTCATGGCGCTCGCCGCCGGTGATAGCTGGCTCGAAAAAGGCGCCAACCTGATCATGTTCGGCCCGCCGGGCGGCGGAAAGAGCCACTTGGCGGCAGCGCTCGGCTTTGCTCTCGTCGAAAACGGCTGGCGCGTCCTGTTCACCCGTACCACCGATCTCGTCCAGCGGTTGCAGATCGCCCGCCGCGAACTCACTCTCGAAGCCGCCATCGCCAAGCTCGACAAATACCACCTGCTGATCCTCGACGACCTCGCCTACGTCACCAAGGATCAGGCCGAAACCAGCGTGCTCTTCGAACTCATCGGTGCCCGGTACGAGCGGCGATCCTTGCTCGTCACCGCCAACCAGCCGTTCGGCGAATGGGGCAAGATCTTCCCCGACCAGGCGATGACGCTCGCTGTCGTCGATCGCCTCGTCCACCACGCCACCATCTTCGAGATGAACGTCGAAAGCTATCGCCGCCGACCGCCCTCGACCGCAAACGCGGGCGCGGTCGGCCACCCAGCCGCGCGACAATCGCCGCCAACGCCTGAGTGTGTCGCGCCGCGACAATCAAAACTCGGAACAGACCCTTGCGCGACACTTACGCCGCGACAATTATGGGCACGCCGCCACACCGGGATGCTCATCCTGATTGTCGCCGTCTTCCCATCCAGATAGCCGCGCTACAGTGCCGCTTTCAGCGCATCGATATCGTCCGGCAGGGCTTCGAACGAGGCCTTCATCCCGGGAATCGAATCATAAATCCCGGCCGCTGACTTGCAAAAAATACGGCAGGCTCCCACGTATGGCGGTTCCGCCAATCTATCCCGTCGAGCATGTAGGCAAGCTGCGCGGACGAGATCGCCGGCGCACCGTCGGCCGGCGACGGCCACAAGAATCGGCCGTGCTCCAACCGCTTGGCATAGAGCACCATGCCGATCCCATCATGCCAGATGATCTCGATCAGATTGCCCCTTGGCTCCTCTAAAAACATACAAATCGCCGGCATGGGGGTTCCGGCCGAGCGCCTCCTGCACCTGCAGCGCCAGGCCGTTCATGCCGCGCCTCATATCGGCGCGACCGACCGCCAGCCAGACTCGCACGCCCGACGGAACCGGGATCATCGGCGCTCCAGCACGTCCAGCACTAGCCGCAGCGCCGAGGCCTTGACGCCGTTGCCGATCCGAACCCGGTAGCCGCCGGCCAGCTCGATCTCAATCAGCTCGTTCGCGCGCATGTCGGCGCGGTCGCGATCGGCCGGTCCGGCGTCACCGCCACCGGCATCAGTTGAAGAGCCGTCGGCTCAGGCGACCCAGCGTGGTAGCGCTTGCGCCGGGCAAAGACCTGGTTCGCATTTACGTCGTAGCGTCGTGCCACCACTGACACCGATGGCCTGATTGTCGACACGCAGCTGATGCAGGCTTCTTGCCCTGGCCACGCTTGTCGGAAAGCGTTAGCTGATCGCCCGGGCCGCGTCAGTAAATCTTACAGAATCTGTAAAGGGGCGCTGCCGTGGGTTATAACTATCTGAAATCACGTTATCTTTTCAGTGGCACGATAGTTGCTATCTATCTAGCCGTGATGACCCGTTAACCGTCTTTTGGGGAATTGTATGATGCAAAACAACCTACCAAAGACCCTACCAATTATCGCTATCGCGGCCTTCGGTATTGCCGTCGCGGGCAGTGCCGCGAACGCTACACAATTCGTAACGAACGGTGGCTTCGAGACGACGGCGGCAGTTACACCTATTCCCAGTCCTGGTAACGCCTCTAATGCAGCTGGCGGTCAGCTGGGTTACAATCTTAGCGCGACCGGCTGGACCATCAACCCACCATCCAACGGCACCCAAAATGGCGGCGCACTTAATAACAGCTACTTCTTTTTGTGGAAGCCGGCCGCTGGGACGAGCGGCACCTCGGCTGACAACGGTGGTGCGCCGGGTTCGTTTGGGAACGTGGCACTTTGGGGCCCGGGCAACGGCCAGGCCAACGGTCTGAAGCTTAGCCAGAATGGCGGCAACTTTATCGGCTCCGATCCCGATTTTCAATTCCCCGCCACAATCCAACAGACGATTTCTGGTCTGACCGTGGGTACTCAGTACACGTTGACGTTCGACTGGGCGGGAGCGCAGCAGCAGGGCTTTGACGGCTCGACGACGGATGGGTGGACCGTGAAGCTCGGGAACGACATCAATAATGTAAACACTTCGACAAACAATCTCCCGGACAAAGGTTTCCTTGGCTGGTTCGTGGACACGATAAACTTCACCGCGACCACCACCTCGGAGACTCTCTCTTTCCTCGCCTTTGGCACCCCGAACGCAAGTGCTCCGCCTTTCGCGTTGCTTGACGGCGTATCTTTGACCGAGAGGGTTCCGGAACCAGCGTCACTCGCGATTTTCGGTGCCGCGCTTGCCGGACTTGGCTTGGTCCGCAGGCGTCGGAATTCAAAGGGCGTCACTGCAGCGTAAACTGAGCGTCTAAGGAATAAGCGACCGGCCGGGAGGACCTCCCGGCCGGTCGTTGTTGCTTATCGTTGCGACTTGCGGACATTATTGCTCGCGCCATGGAAGTAGTTCGACAGGCTCAACAGCACCTTCCGTCTCTTCTCCTGACCATTTTCCGGGCCAGCGTGTGGCTTTTGGTGCTCGCCGTAATTTTCGTCCCGTTGGAGCGCTTTTTCGCGCTTCGGCCACAGAGGGTTTTTCGTAAGGCAACCCTGACCGATCTGGGCTACTATTTCCTTAATAGCGTTGTGCCGGGTCTATTTTTGAGCGCGCCTCTCGGGCTGGTTGCCTGGGGCGCGCACGTTCTGTTGCCGGCGAGTGTAGGCTCGACGATCGCACAATGGCCACTGTGGTTTCGGGTCATTACAACGATGGTCGTGGGCGAAATCGGTTTCTACTGGGGTCATCGTTGGAGCCACGAGATCCCCCTGCTGTGGCACTTCCACGCCGTCCACCACAGTGCCGAGCACGTCGATTGGTTGGTGAGCACGCGAGGTCATCCTGTTGATGTGATATTTACGCGCCTCTGCGGCTTCATTCTCATCTACGCGCTGGGATTGGCTAACCCGCTCGGGGGAAGTGAGAGTCTTATTCCCTTACTAGTTTTGGTTTTGGGCATGGCCTGGGGCTTCTTCATACACGCGAATTTGCGCTGGCGATTCGGCCCACTGGAGTGGCTCATTTCAACCCCAGCATTCCATCACTGGCATCACACCAATGACGGCCCGGCATATGTCAACAAAAACTATGCGCCTATGCTTCCCTGGGTCGATTGGATTTTCGGCACTTTGTATCTGCCGAAAGACAAGCAGCCGATGCGTTACGGTATCGAGGCGCCCGTTGCGCCTGACTTATTCGGGCAGTTGTTGCGGCCGTTCATAATCTGGCGTCCAGGCGTCCCCCTTCCGGTGCCACCTCGGATACCGACAAAATAGCTTGGTCATCTACCGCCGTATGACGGGAAAAAAATATGACCGCGATGACATACCCCCGCTCTCGTTGCGATAGCGCGTCGGCGAGGGTGTCGGTGTCCTGGCTGATCGTGGAAATCAACGGGCGCCTCAGAGGATGGGGCGAGTCCGGTGAAATCCCCGGGCCTTGGTGTAGTGGCCCTTGACCGGAAGCACGACGTGGCGGATGCGGAGCTGTGGGTAGGTCAGCGATTGGCGCCGCAGGGTCTGCACGACGACGCCCTCCCTCGCCTCAACGAGGAGCAACGCCAGATTGGCGGTCGAGG
>Ga0206956_1028_pt1 | contig 48800 bp, 38 predicted proteins | sample Alteio_BWOrgHeat_35_FD_153252 | JGI IMG/M metagenome (GOLD analysis project Ga0206956, IMG submission 153252) | Enriched cells from forest soil in Barre Woods Harvard Forest LTER site, Petersham, Massachusetts, United States -... | ecosystem: Environmental > Terrestrial > Soil > Temperate forest >...
GGCGCTACAGGCTTCCGGTCTGTACGAGCGTCGCAGCTACCTGACCGAGGTCTATCGCAATGCCCTGGCTCGCGAAGTACGCGCCCTTGGCTACGAGGTTGAAAACCGTCACGATGTTCGTGGTCGTGACAAGGGATTCGAGATCGCAGGATTCTCCCAGGACCTCCTCGACAGGTACAGCCAACGCAGTGCCCAGCGCGATGCGGCCATTCTGGAGTTCACCAATTCACGTGGCCGTGCGCCAACAGACAACGAGATTGCGGTGCTCGTCCGGGAAACGCGGGCTGACAAGCTTCAGGAGATATCGACCGAGCTAGTCCGTAACCTTCAGCAAGAACGAATGACCCCGGATGAGAGGCAAGCGCTTCGGGATGGCTTGAACGAGGCTCAGGCAAAATCCCATTCGCCTCGAATCAGTCGTGGTATGCACGAGACCTCGCTTGCATACTCTCAGGAGCACATTTTCGAGCGTCTTTCGGTCGCCAGAGAGCATGAGGTTCTAACCGAGGCTCTTCGTCACGGGCGCGGCAACGTCGACCTCAACGACCTTCACGGCTCCCTCTCCCTGGAGCGTGCGAAAGGAACTGTCATCTCCTCCGGGGATGAAATTGCGACACACGCGAGCCTCCAACGTGAGCGAGAGATGATCACGGTCGTTAACCACGGGGTGGATCGTTATGACCGCCTCGGTAAGATTCGCGACTTTGAGCTATCGGACCATCTCCGTCCCGAACAAAGGCGCGCCGTCGAAGCAGTGCTCGATTCTCGTGACTTGGCGATCAATATTCGAGGCGCTGCCGGTACTGGCAAGACTGCCACGCTGCGTGAAATTGACCGGGGCCTCAGAGAGGCCGGACACGAGGTTCTTGCGGTGGCTCCCACTCGGAGTGCTGTGGACGAGCTGGAAAAAGTGGGCTTCCGTGACGCGATGACTGTCTCCCGACTTCTGGAGGCTCAGGAACCACAGGACGCGCCGCGCGGGAGGGTCTTGATTGTTGATGAAGCAGGCATGGTCTCTGGCCGGCAAATGCAAAGCTTGCTGCACCTGGCCGAGGATCAGGGAGCCAGAATCGTCTTTTCCGGTGACACGCGGCAAATTCCCAGTGTCGAGGCCTCGGATGCTTTGCGTATCTTGGAACGGGAGTCCGGCCTGAAGAGTATTTCTCTCACTGAAGTACAGCGGCAGACGAACTCTGCCTATCGCGAGGCCGTACAGACCATGAGGCATTCACCGGAGGAAGGGTTCGCACAACTGGAAAAGCTCGGAGCCATTCGCGAAGTATCCATCTTCGACCGAGGCCAGATTGTGGCGGAGCTGCATCGTGAGTTTCGAGCCGAAGGGCGCGATACGCTGGTAGTTGCGGGCACTCATGCTGAGATTTCCCAACTCACCGACGCGATTCGCCAGGACCGGAAAGAGCACGGTGAACTCGGAGTCGGCCATTATTTTGATCGATATGTCTCCCTCCAGTGGACGACAGCCCAGAAGCAGGAACTGTCCAACTACCAAGAGGGGCAGGTTCTGCAGTTCCACAGGGATACGAAACTAGCAAAACGACACGAGTCGCTGGAAATCGTGCGCACTGGCCCTGAATCTCTGGTTGCGCGAAAAGAAACCGGAGAGGAGGTGAACATCTCCCCGAAACAGACGCGGGCATTCTCCGTTTATGAGCGTCAGCCCATTGAAGTTGCCCCTGGCGATAGCCTCATGCTGACAGCAAACCGTCGAGGACCGGAACTCCGGGCGACCAACGGAGAGCTGGTCAAAGTGAGTTCCCTAGATGGTGGTGCCATTCGCCTCGAAGACGGAAGAACGCTCCCTGCGAACTATCACGAATTCACCCACGGATATGCGGTCACCGCCCATCGAAGCCAGGGCAAAACCGTAGATCGCGTGATCATCTCGGCAGACGCCATGAAAAAGGAACTGTTCTATGTCGCCGCCAGCCGCGGCCGGAGCGAGATCGCTGTTGTCACCAGCGACCGCGAGCAACTTCGTGAATCCGTCGGCGTATCCACGATGCGGCAGTCTGCGATTGAACTGGCTCGAAAACAGCTATCCGCACACGATCCGGAAAAGGGCCACCGTGTTGACCCGATGACTGGGGTGAGCCGGCAAGCTGGCCAGCAGATCGGAGAGCAGCGTTCTTCCGTTCCAACTCACACACCGGAACCGGAAAAGACTCCCCATGTCGGCGTGGAACATGACCTCGGTGGCCCCAGTCTTGGTCTCGGGCTTTGAGGTCTCGCGGAGAGCCACACCTACACATTCCCCACATGGCGGAGAAAATATGCCGGGGGGTAAGGCTTGCGTCAAGGCCGCGCTCTGTGCGCCGCGGAGCGGTCGTGAGCCTTGACGCGAGCCGCACCCCGGCTATGCTGCCCTGCTGTGGGGAACTGGTTCAGTGATTCGGAAAATCACTGCTATAATCCGCGCAAGAATCACACTTTAATTTTAGTTGGAGGGAATGCCTGAAGTGGCCGATTGGGAGCCTTTCGCAGGGTTAGTGTCCTTTGTCGTGGCCCTGATTACTTGGGCTCCTTGGTACGGCGACATCTTCCGCGTGAATCGCCTCGCTGCCCCACGAAGTTACCGTCTGGTTCTAGGTCTAGCGCCGATTGCTTGCTTACTATTCCTTTTGTTGTGTCTTGAGAGATCGGCTGCTAAGGCAGTTCGGGAAAGTGGCCTTTACATCCTCATCTACATGGCTCTGGGCGCGGCGGCGCTCGGAATCTGCGGTCGACTACTTTCCTTCCTTGGTGTGAGTGCTCGTGATGACGTGCTGGAGCGGCGCAATAGTGCGGCACTGATCGCTGTCGTTGGTGCATTCGCGGGAGCCACCTTTTGCTTTGCGGGCGGCAACATCGGAGAAGTGCCTGGGGTTGAAGTGGTGATGGTCTCTGCTGGCACAGCGCTGTGCGCATGGTTTGTTCTGTGGTACCTCGCGGAGGTTTTCAGCGGCCGGGTTGTCTCAGAGCGGATTACCGTCGATCGCGACACAGGCGGCGGAGTGAGACTCGCCGGCCTATTGGCTGGGAACGGTGTAATCCTCGGCGCTGCGGTAGCCGGGGACTGGATACCCGACAGGTTTCTCCACGACTTTGCGGTTTCAGCATGGCCAGCGTTGGCGCTCACCGCCGTGGCCGTTCTGGTCGAGAGACTCTCGCAGCCGCGTTCCTCGATCATCCGGTCAGTTTTGACTCTGTCGGGTTACTTGCTCGTCGCCGTCGTGTGGGTATTGCACCGGGGTATCAGTGCATGAACGTCCCTTATCAACTGGGAAAGCCACTGTCCGACGCAACTTGGCAGACGGTTAAGTTTCGAACGGTCTTTGAGTACTGCAAGTGGGACATACAATCAGAGGACCATTGTGTTTTGGCTGAGTTCCCACTTCTGATTGCGGGGAGCAGATGGCAGGAATTGGGTACGCTCGCGGAAGGCCTAAGTCGCGAACTCGCGGATGCGGAACGCGAATTGTTGCAGCGCAGAGATCTCCAAGCGAAGCTGGGCCTTCCAGAAGCGTTGCGAGAGGAATTTGGACGGCTGGGTGGGCCGACTCCGGGTATCGCGAGAGTGATGCGGTTCGACTTCCACTTCACTGATGAGGGGTGGCGCATCTCGGAAGTCAACGCAGATGTTCCGGGAGGATTCATTGAAGCCTCCGGATTCACGCAGCTGATGGCTGCTCACTACCCTGGCACAACCACACCTCCAGATCCAGCCGGAATATACGCTCGGACGCTCGCTGCGGGGCTTGGGCCGGATGCCGTGGTCGGCTTGGTTCATGCAACGGCCTACAGCGACGACCGTCAGGTTATGCAATTCCTGGGGAAACGAATGCTTGAGCATGGTCTGCGCACGATCCTCTCCAGTCCCGATCACATCCGCTGGGACGAAGGTAGAGCAAGCGTCTCGTCGTCGTTCGCCAAGAATCGTCTGGATGCGATCGTGCGATTCTTCCCTGCGGAGTGGTTGCCGACGCTGCGGGCGAGGTCCCAATGGACTCCGTTTTTTGCAGGCAGTCGCACTCCAGTAAGTAATCCCGCAAGCGCTGTGTTGGTGCAGTCGAAGCGGTTTCCCCTGGTGTGGGATAGTCTATCGACCGATCTCCGAACCTGGAGAGTGCTTTTACCTGAGACGGTCTGCCCGTCGATTGTCGAGAAGGATCTAAGAGATTGGGTCGTGAAACCGGCCCTTGGGAGAGTTGGCGAGGACATTGCGATCTCGGGTGTGACCTCGGAGCGCAAATTGCAACTCATACACAAAGCGGCGCAACGTCGCCCCTCGCATTGGGTGGCGCAGAGGCGATTTGCGGCTATTCCGCTGCCCGACGGGAACGGGAGCTATTATCCCAGCATTGGCGTCTTTACCGTTGATGGAACCGTTGCGGGCGCGTATGCCCGAATTGGACATAAGCCGCTGATCGACGACGAAGCGCAAGACATTGCGGTGCTCATTGTGGGAGACGGAGGAAATGCATGAACCAGGAGGAAGTTTTTTCTGTCTGGGCCCCGCAGGGTTCCATCTGGTCCCGGTGGGTGGCGCCCGTGCTCTTTGCACAGACTTATTGGGACACTCGGATAAAGTCTGAACCGGTTACGCCGCAGCATTTGCCATGGCTTCAGAAACAGATGAGCGATACCGCCTTGGTTGTCGATCTTCCAGGAGCGGACTCTGTCGAAGTGGGTTTCGCGCTCGCTGCAGTTGGCTTTCGCCCAATCCCACTCTACAACGCGTCGCCAGGGCCTGAAGAAATCGTAGGGCTTGGAGCAGGCTCTCCAGGGGTTTGGAACGCAGTGATCGATATGGGCCCGATTGTGGATGCAATCTCCCGCATGACAGCATCACTGCAGAACATGCAGTTCTCGCAAAACGCTGCACCGGCCTTCTTGCTTGATTCCGTCCGCCTCTCGGGAACTCGACCCGCTGATAAGGGCACGTTCGATAACCGCTGGATGGTCTTCCCGCAGGACTTTCCTTCCGCAAGTTTCCTGGCAGGGCAAGGAATCCGGCATGCGCTCCTTGTGCAGAAAGATCGACCCGAGCCGCAGGATGACCTCGCGCACTGTTTGCTCCGTTGGCAAGAGGGAGGAATCAAAGTGCTGTCAAAGAAACTGGATGATAAGTTGCCGCCATCCGAAATCACTGTTAAACGTCCCTCGAAATACAAAGCCACTTGGTACCGCGCGCTGGCTCAACTTGGCCTGCGACGTAGTAGTGCGGGTGGGTTTGGCTCCTATATACCCGAGACGACGGCCGCGGGATAGCAACATGGCGAATCCGGGGTAATTTTCGTTTGAACGGCTAGATTCGCTGAAAGACTCATACCCCTTTAAGAACATCAGCGCCTATGAGCCTACCCAGCAGCATCAGGCAAATCAGGTTTCGGAGCTTCGTTCAGGTCCGTTCGAAATATTTTCGATACCTTTTTCCTTCCGCAGGTTCCTTTTATAGATAGAGGGGAAATCTCGCGCGGATCGCCGGAACCGCCCAGCCAAAGAAATCCGCCGGGTGGGTGCCGCCACTGCGATGTTCCCGTGGATTCCCCAAACGTACCTAAAAGCACCTCTAGGCGCTTTAGGCACTTTAAGCAATTGTTGAGAAGTTTGTTCGAAAGTCAAAAAGAAAAAAGATTTTTTGAGCGGAAGCAACAAATGCGTCTTGTACGGTTTCTATACGAATAATGTTCTCGTCCGCCCATGACGCGAAGACTAACGCCAGCCGAGTAGTGAATGGGCTCGAAATCTGTCGGACGAAGTCGGACGCCACAGCCGACCTTCAGACGGCGCGGTGATTTCAGCCCGGTCTCGACTCTCGCTGCAGGAGATTTTATGAGCGAGATGCACGAAGTAACGCCAGTCAGCCAGCCGTTCCCTCATTTCGAGAGGTTAGTCGATTCGCGCGAGGCGGCAGCCTTGCTGCAGATCCACCCGAAAACACTTCAACGACTTGCCCGCAAGGGCGAGATACGCGCCATGCGAATCGGAAAATTGTGGCGCTTTCGCACATCGGATCTCGACGCGTGGGTGCATTTGAGGTTAAAGTTAGCCAGCTATCCGTACCGTCCCTAACCACGGAGGATCGTGATGAGACGGACGAGATTTCAGCAAGGCAGCCTTCAGATCGTGAAGCGTGCCGGTGGCCGGAAGGCTTGGGAGTACCGATGGTACGAACTCCAGGCGGATGGCTCCCGCAAGCGACGCTGTCTGATCGTTGGTTCGGTCGAACAATATCCGAACGAGGCGTCGGCGCAGAAGGCCGTAGCCGCACTTCGGGCAGACATCAACGCTGAGAATCCGCGCACCAGCTTGACACCGATTAGTGTTCAAACGCTCATCGAACACTACCGGGAAAAGGAGCTGGGGGCGAATTGCAGCAAAACACGGAAGACGCAGGTCACCTATGAGGGATATTTCAACAAGTGGATTCTGCCTCGTTGGGGAAGCTATCGCGTCACCGAGGTCAAGGCAGTCGCTGTCGAGCAGTGGCTTCGGTCGCTCAAGTATGCGAATGGAAGCAAAGCCAAAGCTCGAAACATTATGAGTGCCGTTTTCAATCACGCTGTCAGGTGGGAATGGCTCGGTGTGAATCCCATACGCATGGTGCGTCAAAGCGCCAAGCGGACCAGGATGCCCATTGTGCTTTCCATCGAGCAGATTGCGGCACTGCTTCGCATCCTGAAGGAGCCGACGCGCACGATGGTATTTATCGCCGTGTTCACGGGCCTTCGGGTTGGGGAGTTGCTGGGCCTCAAGTGGAAGGACATCGATTTTCAGAAGATGGAAGTCCATGTCATCCGCTCGATCGTGATGCAGCACGTCGGCGACTGTAAGACCGAGGCCTCTCGCAAACCGGTTCCGCTCGATTTGCGATTGTCAAAGGTCCTGTGGAACTGGCGACTTCAGAGTCCATACCCGATCGATGAGGACTGGGTTTTCGCCAGCCCACATAGCAAAGGCAAACTGCCGTACTGGCCAGGTTCGCTCTACAAGGCGCACTTGGAACTGGCGGCCAAGGAAATCGGAATCGTGGGTCACTTCGGCTGGCACACATTCCGGCACACGTACGCGACGCTCCTCAAAGGGAACGGCGAAGACGTGAAGGTTGTGCAGGAGTTAATGCGGCACGCAAACATCTCAGTCACTCTGAACATTTACGCGCAAGCGATCACGCAAACCAAGCGAGATGCGCAGAGCCGAGTTGTGAGCTTGTTGCTCGACAAAAATGAAGAAAAACCAAGCACCGAGGCTTATCGGACGTTAACGGACGTACAAAATTCTGGAGGGGATCTGCAAGTGGTTGATAAGGTTGGCGTCCCCGACGGGATTTGAACCCGTGTTACCGCCGTGAAAGGGCGATGTCCTAGGCCAGGCTAGACGACGGGGACCAGAGAGGCGAACCGAGGGTCAATTAATCGATGTTAACAGCGCCCATACACAGTGTCAAAAACGATTTCGATCTTGGCGGCGCTTACTCATTTTTTTTCGCTGAATGTCCTCGGTTCAAATTGCGCGAGATGAATGCGAGTTGGCTCGATGGCTGAGCCCAATAAATGGGCTTATTCACCGACGGATCCTGGCCCCCTGGATGTTCTAAAATTAATGAGTGCCCACGTTGGGGCCGGAGCAATCTTGTGGCCGATGCACTTTTTCTCAGCCTGTGGTTTCCGAGTTTCGACTTGGACGAAATGATGGCGCGTGCTTTGGCGGTGATGCGGCAGTTTCCATTTTCGGCCGTGCAGCCGGGAATCACTTATGTGGCCATGCATCCTGTGTCTTGGGGTGAACCCACGATTTTCGAACAGCGGCTCAGACCGGGTATCCCTCCTGACGATGCCGTGCTGCTCGCGTCTGACCTGCTTCACGAGGACTACGCCTATTTGTTTGAGGCGTTCTGGGACCTTTGGGTTCTTTCCGACCAGCGCGAGTGGATTCTGCAGCCATCGCTCGTGAAATTCCTGGTCCACGGCGTGGACTTTGAAGAAAGTGTCTACGAGCACGAGGGTCACATCGAGATAGACTTCGGCATCGACTCGCGGTTTCTGCAGGAAGATGTGGAACTCGACAGCGAAACGGAAACTCGAGTTCGCGCCAATGTGCAAAAGTTGGTGGAGTTCACGAACAAGGCAGAGAAAAGTTCAGGAGCGAGCGCACGCCTGCTGTGGTCAGAATCAGAGGAGAACCTGGCGCAGAAACTGATCGCCCGCCTGCAGAAAGTTCAATAAAAAGCGAAGGGTCGCCCTCTGTGCGGCGACCCTCAATTTTAAACAGTTCAAACCTACTTCGTTCTTCCACCCTCAATTTTCAGCTTGTCGCTTGCTCCGGCTTGAGCCGCGGCGAGCCGAGCCGTCAGTACGCGGAAGGGCGAGCAGGCCACATAGTCCATCCCGACTTCATGGCAGAACTTCACGGAGTCGGGATCGCCGCCGTGCTCTCCGCAGATTCCGACTTCAAGATCGGGGCGAACCTTGCGTCCGCGTTCGATTCCAATGCGAACCAACTCTCCCACGCCTTCGCGATCGATCACCGCGAAGGGATCCTGTTTGAGGATGCCTTCTTTCAAATAGGTTGGCAGCACCTTGTTCACATCATCGCGCGAGAACCCGAACGTGGTTTGGGTGAGATCGTTGGTGCCAAAGCTGAAGAACTCGGCTTCTTTTGCGATCTCGCCTGCCAGCAGCGCAGCTCGGGGCAACTCGATCATAGTTCCCACGAGGTAATGCACCTTCTTGCCTTTCTCACGGAAAACTTCTTCCGCGACGCGCCGCACGATCGCTGCCTGGTTCTCCATTTCTTTTAGAGTCGCGATGAGCGGAATCATGACTTCCGCATGCGTCTTGATTCCCTCCTTTTCTACCGCAACCGCTGCCTCAAAGATGGCACGCGCCTGCATCTCGGTGATCTCGGGATAGGTGATGCCTAATCGGCAGCCGCGATGTCCGAGCATGGGGTTAAACTCGTGGAGTTCTTCAACTCGGCGAAGCAGCTTTCTCAACTCATTCAACTTCGGGGAGCGTGGTTTCGTAGCCTCAAGCACCGCAATCTCTACCATCAACTCTTCGCGCTTGGGGAGGAACTCGTGCAGCGGCGGATCCAGCAGGCGAATCGTGACGGGGAGGCCATCCATAACGCGAAGCAGGCCGATGAAATCGGCGCGTTGCATGGGCAGAAGCTTTTTCAACGACGCTCGACGATCTTTCTCGTTGTCCGCAAGAATCATGGCGCGCACATGCGGAAGACGGTCCTCAGCGAAGAACATGTGCTCGGTGCGGCACAATCCGATGCCCTCAGCGCCAAACGCGCGCGCTTGTTTCGCATCGCGTGGAATGTCCGCGTTGGCCCGCACACCGATTTTGCGGAAAGGCTCCGCCCAGCCGAGGAACTTCATCAGTTCAGGATCGTCCGGCGCGGCGTCGAGAGTGTCGAGCTTGCCCTTGATCACGCGGCCGGTGGTTCCATCGAGCGAAATCCAATCGCCCTCCTTGAAGATCTGGCCTTTCACCCGCATCTCGCGAGCGTGTTCGTTTACCCCGATGTCGCCCGCGCCAGCGACGCAACATTTGCCCATACCGCGGGTGACGACCGCGGCGTGGCTGGTCATGCCGCCGCGTGACGTGAGAATGCCCGCAGCGACTTCCATGCCATGAATGTCCTCAGGAGTCGTTTCGGCTCTGACCAAGATGACCGGATTTCTTTTGCTGCCGTGTCCCGCTTTTTCCACCGCCTCGTCCGCGGTGAACACAATCTGCCCGACGGCGGCGCCCGGGGACGCAGGCAAGCCGATTGCCAGAACTTCGATCTTCGCTTTCTTCTCGTCTAAACGGGGAACCAGAAAATCATAAAGCTGGTTGGGTTCGACGCGGAAGATCGCTTCTTCTTTGCTGATCAGACCTTCTTCCACCATCTGGATGGCCACCCGAACAGCGGCGAGTCCAGTGCGCTTGCCATTGCGCGTTTGCAGCATGTAGAGCTTGCCTTCCTGAATGGTGAACTCGAAATCCTGCATGTCGCGATAGTGTTTTTCCAGGCGGCTGGTGATTTCGCGAAGCTGCCGGTAAACATCTGGCATGATCTTTTCCAGTTCGAGAATCGGGACGGGCGTGCGAATGCCCGCAACGACATCCTCGCCCTGCGCGTTCATCAGAAACTCGCCGTAGAATTCTTTGTTACCGATCGCGGGATTGCGCGTGAAGCCTACGCCCGTGCCGCTAGTGTCACCGAGATTGCCGAAGACCATTGCTTGCACGTTCACCGCGGTTCCCAGATCGTCGGAGATGTTATTGATGCGGCGATAGTGCTTGGCGCGGTCGTTCTGCCAGGAGCGGAAAACGGCATCGCGTGCCATGACCAGTTGATCGTGAGAATCCTGCGGAAAGTCGCGCTTGGTGTGCTTCTTAACCACTTTCTTGTATTCCGCGATTACTTCTTTCAACGCTTTGGCGTCGAGGTGGGTATCGAGCTTGGCTTTGTTCTGTTTCTTCTTGGCATCGAATATTTTTTCAAATTCTTCCTTCTCAATCTCCAGCACCACATTGCCGAACATTTGAATGAGGCGGCGGTAAGAATCATACGCAAAGCGGGGGTTGTTGCTGCGTCTCGCCAGCGCTTCGACACTTTGATCGTTTAAGCCGAGATTCAGAATCGTATCCATCATTCCCGGCATGGAAAACTTTGCGCCCGAGCGGACACTCACCAGCAGCGGGTTTTCGCCCTTGCCGAGCTTCTGGCCTTGCAGTTGCTCGAGGTCGGCCAGCGCTTCTTCCATCTCCCGGTCAACTTCTTTCGAAACTCCGCCGTGCCGCATGTATTCACGACAGGCTTCGGTTTGGATGGTAAAGCCCGGCGGCACCGGCAGGCCTGCGTTGGTCATTTCGGCGAGGCCCGCGCCTTTTCCGCCGAGTTCGTCTTTCATCTTGCCGTTACCATCGGCCTTGCCGCCGCCGAAGAAATAAACATATTGAATGGTTGGCTTCTTGCTGGTTACGGCTATTTCCGCTTCCGGGAGAGTTTGTGTTGCCATGAGATTAGTCCTTTACTGTTTCGAAGATTCTTTGGATTCCTTGCCTTCCGTCACTATTTCTGAAAAATCTGCAATGGTGGAGAATTCTTTTAACAACGACTGCAACAGCGCCAACCGATTTGCGCGGACGCGTTCATCGTCGACCATGACCATGACTTTGTCGAAAAAACGGTCCACTGCAGGCCTGAGTTTTGAAATCTCAATAAGAGCCTTTTCGTAATCTCCCTGTGCGCGAAACCCATCGACCGTTTCAACCGCTCGTGGAATTTGTAGGGCCAATTCCTTCTCCGCCGCTTCCTGAAACGCATTCGCATCGATGGCAGGCGCTACTTGCTTTCCGGTTTCGGCTGCCTGGCGAAGAATGTTCTTGATGCGCTTGAATGCGACCGAAATCGATTCGAAGTCAGCGGAGGGTCGGACTTTAGTCACCGCTTCGGCCCGAGCGATCGCGCCCACTACGTCGTCGGAGCCAACCGCCAGCACGGCGTTCACGACATCGTACTTAAACCCGAGCACATCTCGCAGATAAAACTCCAGCCGCTCACGGAAGAAGGTTCGCAGAGCGCCGGCGTAATCAATCTCACCTGAAAACTTTCGTTCCGCCGACGATCCACGATAGGCTTCGCGCGCGTCCGCAAACAACTGTGTCAAGCTGAGCGGTAACTTCTTCTCCGCAATCGTTTTTACAATTCCGTTTGCCTGCCGCCGCAGGGCAAACGGATCCTTCGATCCAGTAGGCTGCAGGCCAAGCGCAAACATTCCGGCAATGCTGTCCGCTTTATCAGCGATCGCGAGGACCGCGCCCTCGACGGAGCGTGGAACCGAGTCGTCCATGGATTCTGGCTTATACTGATCGTAGATAGCCTGCGCGATCGCCTGACGAGTCGCATCCGGCATACCAGTATCGAGTTCCTGCACGCTGGCGTAGAGTCCGCCCACGATTCCCTGCAGTTCGGTAAATTCCTTTACTAGTTCAGTCGTGAGGTCAGTCTTGGCCAGCGAGGCAGCTTTATGTACGATCCCCGGACGAACCTGCACGCCTCTCTGACGGATGATTTCGCACAGCCAACTGCATAGACGCTGCACCCGCCTCGTCTTTTCGTAGTAGCTGCCCAAATCCTTTTGAAAGGTGACGTTCTTGAGCCATACCGTCCGCTCGCGCAACGGATGCTTCTGATCGGTCTGCCAGAAGAAGCGAGCGTCATTGAAACGTGCTCGGAGAACGCGTTCGTGGCCGTGACGAATGATGCCGCGTGGGTCGCCATCGGTGTTCAGCACCGCGAGGAAATGTGGCAGCAGCTTGTCGCCTGCGTCTTCGACTGCGAAATACTTCTGATGATCGCGCATCACCGTGATCAGGACTTCCTTTGGCAGTTCCAAAAACTGACTGTCGAAACCTCCCAGGATCACCGAAGGCCACTCAGTCAGATTGACGACAGTTTCCAGGAGGCTCTTATCTTCACGCCAGCGTGCGCCGGGAATAGTGCGAGTGGCGGCGTCGAGCGTTTTCCGAATTTGCTGTTCGCGCTCGTTGCGACCAAGCACTTTCGCCGCGCGCAGGGATTCAACATACTCAGAACCGGCGCTTGGAATTACGATGGGGCCATCAGTTAAAATCCGGTGCCCTCGCGATTCGTTCCCGGCACGAATGCCGTCAAATTCCAGCGGAATCACTTCCCTGTCGAGCAAAGCCACAAGCCACCGTACCGGCCGCACGAACTTCTCGCTTGGCTTCCGCCAGTACATACTCTTCGGCCAGTAGATCGAGTTGATCTCTTTGGGAAGCAGTTCGGAGAGGACTTCTGCAGTTGAGCGGCCTTTCTTCGTGATCTTCGCGGCCAAATATTCACCTTTGGAAGTTGTCACTCTCTCCAGTTGAGAAACGTCCACGCCGGCCTTTTTTGCGAAAGCATGGGCGGGTGGTGCGGGCTGTCCATCCTTGAAAGCCACGTTGACTGAGGGCCCGGTAACCTGCTCCGTGACATCGGATTGGGCTGCTGGAATCCCGGATGCGAGAACTGCCAGACGACGCGGAGATTCGAAGCTAGAGATTGCTCCCGTCGCGGAGAGATGTTCCCGTTCCAGCAATTTCTGCACTCTCTCACGCAACTCAAGCGAGGCGGGGTCAATCATCCGCGCTGGAATCTCTTCGCACCCGATCTCTAGTAGAAAATCTGGCATCGAGAACCTTTAATTTGCAACTTCAGAGCAAGATTACGAAGCTGCCGGCACCAACTCCTTTTTCGCCTTCGGACGCTTAGCCACGGGTTCTGCTTCGTCCGCACTCTCCGATGTCTCGCCTTGTTGCTGATCCACGTACGCCTTAGCGATCCCCACGGCCAGGGCACGCACGCGCGCAATCACTCCCACACGCTCGGTCACTGAAATGGCGCCGCGGGCATCCAGAATGTTGAACAGGTGCGAGCACTTCAGGCAGAGATCGTATGCAGCCAGAACTGGAAAACGCTCCTTGTTGCCCTGCCAGCTGTCACCAGCATCTTTTTTACTGCTCAGCGCAGCGTATTGATCAAGCAGCGCCTTGCATTCTGCTTCACACAACTCAAAGTGCTTCCACGCTTTTTCGACGTCAGCCAATTCGAAGTTGTAAACGGAGAACTGAATCTCGTCCGCCAGCCGTACATCGCCGTAGGTCGTTGCCTTGCCAGTTTCCGGATCGTGTGCCCACACAATGTCGTAAATGGAATCGACGTCCTGGAGGAATGCCGCGATGCGTTCCAAGCCGTACGTCAGCTCCGCAGATATGGGATCAAGATCCACTCCGCCGCACTGCTGAAAGTAAGTAAACTGCGTGATCTCGAGTCCGTCGAGCATTACCTGCCAACCCACACCCCACGCGCTGAGTGTCGGCGCTTCCCAATTGTCTTCCTCGAACTTGATGTCATGCTGGCGCAGGTCAATCCCCATCGCGGCCAGCGATGCCAGGTATAACTCTTGTACGTTCTCCGGCGGTGGCTTAAGAATCACTTGCAGCTGGGTGTGCTTATAAAGACGATTGGGATTCTCCCCATACCGCCCATCGGCAGGCCTGCGGGATGGCTGCAGGTATGCCACTTTGTACGGACTCGGCCCCAGGACGCGAAGAAATGTTTCCGGCGCCATGGTTCCTGCGCCGACCTCAACGTCATACGGCTGTTGCAGCACGCATCCCCGCTCGGCCCAGAAGGTCTGGAGGCGCAGGATGAGTTCCTGAAAGGTGAGCGGATTGGAGTTGGTCTGAGTCAAAGTGTGAGCGAAGCATTTAGCACCTGGCATTTAGCGCTTGGCATGAACATCCGAGCAATTCTCGGAGGCTCAACCCGAGATCCAACGACCAAATGCTAAGTGCCAATTACTAACCGCTAACCGCTGATCCTCTCCAGCATTCCTGCTGTTACCAGCTTTTTCTCCATGTGCCGCTGGAGAGCCTGCAGCAGAAACTTACGCAAGTCGGCGCTTTGGGATTTGTGCGCCGGCGTTGCCGTAAAACTTTCCACCGGTGCGCGCAACATTTTGCTCGCGAGCGTCCGCGATTCCACGGAAATTTCGGATGACGCAAGCCGCTTGTCCTCGGCACACAGCAAACCATCGCTCAACGCATGAAAGAATGCCCTACTCCCATTCAGGGTCCGCCCGCAGGCTATACACTCGGACAGTTCCGGCAGATAGCCCATCAGCCGGGTCATCCACAAGTCGAAATACGTGATCGGCATCCAGACGTCAGTCCCGCGCAATCCCGCCAGGACCGCCAGTGCAAGCCGGAAGACATCGTCGTTGACTTCGCGATCTGGAAGTAGCTCGTCCAGCAATTCGGCTACATGGCCCAACGCGACCGCACGAGGATAACTCACCTCGAACGCCATCGGCGATTCCAGCACTTCGCACGAATCCAGACGCGCCAACTCCTGCCGTTCGCGATCCTCGTAATAAGCTCGAACGTAGGTCAGAGGCTCAAGCGCTCCACCAAATCGCCGCTTAGATTTCTTGGCGGCGCGTGCGACTCCTCGAACCTTCCCTTCCAAGCGAGTAAACAGCGTGACCAGCAGGTCGGTCTCGCGCAACGGATACGTCCGCAAAACGATTGCTTCCGACTCCTTCAGCGCCATGGAAGCTCAGCAGGTAATCTTTGATTGTAATTGAGCGGTCGAGAGATGGAAAGGAGCGACGGCCCACGGGAACGGCGATCTCGCCCATCTTCGAAAAGCAAAAGGCGCGCGTCGATGGATAAAAGACGCGCGCCCAGCGGAGAACGGGGAACTCCGGTTTTACCGGCCAAAGTATTTGGCGTTTCGCTCCGTGAAAGCCTTCCACTTTTCCGGCAGGTCATCCAGCGCGAAAATCGCCGACACGGGACAGACGGGAACACAAGCGCCGCAATCAATGCACTCAACCGGGTCGATGTACAACATTTCCTCTTCGGGGAACGCGGGCGCATCCTTCTTAGGATGGATACAATCGACTGGACAAGCGTCCACACAAGCAGTGTCCTTAGTGCCGATGCACGGTTCTGCAATTACGTATGTCATAAAGTCTGTGTCTCCTGAGATGGTTGCGGAACTTAACAGAACCGCTAATTCTAACAAGAATGCCGCCAGCGGTACAGCGTTCCGCAGGGTTTTCTACACACCCACTAACTCTCGCTCCGCACTTGGCTCGTACTCGACGATGTGACCCGCCACCGCACTAGCCGCCACGGTCAGCGGACTGGCCAGGTACATCTGTCCCGGCCCACTGCGACCCGGAAAATTCCGGTTCTGTGCGCTGATTACCACCTGCTCCGGGCGCGTGGTCACGCCCGGTCCCGCGTTGATGCAGGCTCCGCAACTCGGCTCGATTACGTGCGCTCCGGCGTTCTGGAAAATCTCGAGATAGCCCTTGCGGATGCAGTACTCGCGAGTCTCCTGGGATCCGAACTGGATGTAGAACTTCACCGAGTCCGCTACGCGCTTGCCATGCTTGAGCGCATCGGCGAGCACCAGCGCATACATGTCCATGTCTTCGTTCTTGCCCGCGGTGCAGGTTCCGCCATAAGCGAGTTCCACCGGCACCGGCGTATTCAGTTCACGAATGTACTTGCCATTTCCCGGGTCGCCTGGCGTTGCCACCATCGGCGTAATCTCGGCGGCATCCAACTCGATGACGTGCGCGTATTGTGCATTCGGATCACTATTCAAGCCCTCGATCATAGCCTGCGCCTTCTTGCGGTCCATGCCACGTCGCTCGACCAGAAAATCCACAGCCTTGCGATCGGGCGCCACGATGCCGGTGAAGCCGCCAATCTCCGCAGCCATGTTGGTCATGGTGGCACGTTCGTCGACACTGAGATCCTCAATCGCCTCGCCGGCGTATTCCATGACCTTGGCCAGCGCTTTGCCATCGCGAACATAATCGAGACTGAGAATATTTAAAATGAAATCCTTCGCGGTGACGTTTGGGTGCTTCCTGCCGCCAATCACAATCTTCACCGATTCCGGCACTTTCACCCGAACATCTTTTGTGATCCACGAATTGAAGACGTCGGTTGTGCCAATGCCGAAGGCGACGCATCCGATCGCACCTACGTGCGGGGTATGGGAGTCGGAACCAATGTTCAATTGCCCAGGCAGCGCGTAGCTTTCCAGAACGATCGAGTGGCAGATCCCTTCCGAGCCCTTACGGTCTTTCAATTCGCCGTGCAGCTTGATCCCCTGTTTCACCGCGAAGTCCTGCTGCTTAAGCTTAAGTTGGGTTGCAAGATCGAGGAGACCGAGTTTCTTCTTCTCTTCCGAGATTACTTCGTCGAGAAACGTGAGGTGGTCGCGGAAAAACAAAATGCTCGTGGGATCGTTTACCTTCGCGTCTTTTCCTACGTAACGCTCGAAGAAAATGGCTGCCATAGGTGTCACGTATTCGTGGCTGAAACGCAAATCGGCGCGGGCAAAGCCTGTGTCGCCCGGCTTCACAAACGGCACCCCGACATCTCCTTTCACGTCGAGCATGTGTTTTGCGAAGATTTTCTCGGCCACAGTCATCGGCCGCTTTTCCGTTTTGATCGGCGGCAGAAAAACTTTCTTTTGCATGCGCGCCACGTTAAAGGGAAACAGGCCGCCATACTCAATCACCTGCCGCGTGATCTCATCTTCTCCGGCGGTGAATTCGCTGAGCGGGATTGCCTGACCGCTGCGAATCTGGTCAATCAAGGAAAAATTGGTCGAGGCCAGCAGACCGAGATTCTGGCAATTCTGCTTATAGATGCGCTCGATATTCTCCGCGATGACCATTCGAATGCCAGCGCACATTTCGGCGTAAGGCGACTGCTCGCGGCTCGATCCCTTGCCCCTTCGCTTACCGCTCACGGCGCAAACGAAGCCACCCTTTTTTACGTCGGAACGCCCGACTGGGAACACACTCCCGCACTTGAGTCCCAGATAAGGGATCTCGCCCAGAGTCTCATCGAAATAGAAGCAGTAGTGCGCCGGAGTAATTTCGTCGGTCGAGATATCGTCACGCAGCTTGGGATTGTTGGCGGGATTCTTGGTGTCCCAGGGTAAGTCTTCGCCAGCAAACTGCCGCTTGATGAGCTCAGGATCCTCGGTAAGAAAAAGAATGCGGCCCTGCAGCCGAACCTGATCCTGCCGCTTTTCGATTTTGCGTTCAAGAAGTGAACTGATCACGATTGATAGCCTGGGTTAAAAGTAGCGATCCACACAGCTTCTATTGTAACGCGCTCAACGGGAGTCCTCCAGGCAGGGACTAGTGGTGCCCGTGGGCCCGATCGTATTTCTCTCCCGCTGGGATGGCAACCGTTAGACGATTCTCTTTTGGCGCAAGTGGGCAGGTGGCGTAAGGCGTGACCGCACAGGGCGGATTGTAGGCCCGGTTGAAATCGATCACAACGGTTCCGTTCACAACCGGGTCGGTCTCCAGGAAACGTCCTCCCGGGTAGGTATCGGTTTTGCTGGTCAGATCGTTGAATACGAAGGAGAGCCCCTTCGACGGATCGCCTCCCAGGGCCGTCAGCCGCACTTCCTCGCTGTTGATCTTGAATACAACGGTCCCGGCCACCGGCGTGGGTGTGGTGTCGCCTAGAACGTTGGGAACATCCACCGTTTTCTTCCCGTCAGAGGGCACCCAGCTCGCAGTCACCCGATACGTCAAGTCGAGCGGAAAGAAAATCGGGCCATGGTAATTCTTGACCTGCTCGCTGTCGACATCCTTCAATCGAATGCCAATGCGCTGACCCCGCACGATGACTTTGATCCGCAGACTTCCCAGTTCTACAACTGTCGGGCTGGCTGAAGTATCTGGCTGAAGCTTGACCGTGGTCACGGGTTTGCCATCGCTGATGGCGTGGGCGTCGGGCGCGAATTTTGCTGTTACATCCGTCCCCTGCAAATCGAAAACGCCAGCATGAGCCGGGCCTTTTGGAAATGCGATCGCGTTGCCCGCATCACTGCCGAACGAATTTTCACCCGGCTTGAGCCAGAACAACCCCGCCAACGGCAGCCAGTTTGTCTTGAGATCGTCGACCAGGTCAGCCTTCCATTTATCAAACGACTGGACGTATGCCACATCGGGCGCAGAAGGCGGGGGATTTTTGTCCGCAGAGGCTACGCCGATCGATAGCAGCACGCCTGCTGCCAACATAAAGAGAAAGTTACATTTGCGCTTCATAGCAAGAAATCGAATCGCCATCTTCTTGTTATCGTCTGAATGCGGCCAGATCGGGCAATGGTTCCAGGTCCTGTCCGCTGAAAATCTGTTCAAACTCGGTCAGCAATGCCGGATGCACCAATCCGTTGGAAGCCAGAGTCTCGCGACTGTGCAGTTGGAATGGCCCACCCTTAAAGTCAGTGACGGTTCCTCCGGCCTCTTGCACAATCAGCACGCCTGCAGCGGTATCCCAGGGGTTGAGGTTGAACTCCCAGAATCCGTCAAAGCGCCCGCAGGCCACACAGCAAAGATCAAGCGCCGCCGATCCGGCTCGCCGCACTCCATGGGTGTGCAACGTGATCTGATGGTAAAAGAAGATGTTCGGGTTCTTATGCCGCTTATGGCTGGGAAACCCCGTAGCCAACAGACACTCAGCTAAACTGGCGGTCTTTGAAACATGAATCCGCTGCTGATTCAAATAAGCGCCGCTTCCCTGCTCGGCTGCGAATAATTCGTCCCGCGTGGGGTCGAAGATCACGCCGGCAATCCGGCTTCCTTTGTAGTCCAAACCCATTGAAACGCAAAACACCGGGAACCCATGAGCGAAGTTCGTGGTTCCGTCCAGGGGATCGACGTACCAGCGGTAGTCGCTGCCCGTATCCTGCAATCCGCCTTCTTCGCCGAGTATGTCGTGGGTGGGCCAGCGCTGGCGCAGCCGCTCCCGGATCAACGCCTCGGAATTGCGGTCCGCGACCGTAACCAGATCCGCTTCCCCTTTGTATTCCACTTTGACGTGTTTGTGGAAGTAACCCATCAGCAAGGCACCGGCCTCGCGTGCGATCTCCGCCATGCCCGGCAGGAAGTCGTGACTATTCGAGGAAGATGTCATTCAGAATCGGTTGTTCTTCGTATGCAGCTTCTTGGACCAGTCACCTGTGCTTGGAGCCGTCCTCGGCGATGTACATGATTTCGTGTTTGAAAATGAAGAGATTCGGTTTGTCCTCGCGCGTTAGTCTGACCATGTTCTTGTCGTAGTATTCGATCCAGCCGTTGACGATTTCGCCGTCCGCCAGCTTGATGCTCACTGGTTTTTGCTTTTCGCCCAATAACTTCAAGTACGCGGCCTCCTGCGAGGTTTCCTCAGGAGGAGTGATCTTCGCTTTCCGCGGTGCGCCAGGACCTGCTTGTCCGTTGAATGCCATGACTAGCATTCTACATGTGCCCGCGAGTGAACGCCGCGTCATCCAGGGGTGGAAACTGAAGCCTAAATAAAAATGCGCAGGGCCTTACGGAATCGAGGTAAAATACGTGCCACCATCTGCTTGGGAGGTTTGTCATGAGAACCTCAACTCTTCTGTTCGCTTTTGTGCTTTCCGCGTCCGTGGCCCTCGCACAACACAACGGTCCCACGGGCCAGCGTCAGGCTGACAGAGCCGAGGACCAATTCGAGAAAAGCGTGCCCCCTCCGATTCATCAACAAGCTTCAGTCGATTTCGCGAAACTCAAGAGCGATGCGGATGAACTGGTCATCCTCTCCGAGTCGATTCATTCCGGGATCGGCGATGTAGAGAAGGGCATGCTTCCCAAGGATTTGACGGAGAAGCTGAAGCAGGTGGAAAAGCTTTCCAAGAGACTGCGCAACGAACTCACCCCTTAGAGTTTAGATGGACAAAAAAACACCAGCCCCTGGTGGAGCTGGTGTTGGCTTTTGACGGTAACTTCCGGCTAGAAAGTAACCTTCATCCCAAATTCAATTTGGCGCGGTGAACCCAGTGTGTATACGCCGGTGCCGACGCCTACCCGATTCACGAAGTGCCCAGCGTAATTCGTACCATTAATTGTGCCTGTCGAGCCGGTCAGAAGACCGGACATCATGCTCGTCGGCAGGTCAAAGTTAACGAAGTTGGGCAGGTTGTAGAAGCTGACTTGCGGCTTCAGGGTCACTCGCTCCTTGATCGTGTATTGCCAAGCAATGGTGGTGTCGAGCGTCCGCAACCACGCGTAGTTGACTTGGTCGGGAGGAGCCAAGGGAAGGGCCGGAGCGACGCCGCCCAAGGCTACCAACTGGGCCTGAGTCATCAGACCATTCTGAATAAGCACGTTGCCTGCGGGGGTTGGCTGGCCAGCCACCGTATTGTTGTAGTTGCTGATGACTGAGTTGATGTTGCTGGCGTTGATGCCGCGATCAAAGTTCCCCACGTGAGTTCCCGGAATCGGGTCCTGCGTGGTGCCATCTCCGCTAAAGTCGGTGCGGAAGATTTCACCGGCGCCAGTCGCGGTGTTAGGAACAGTCAGAGTGGTCGAAAACGGACTGTAGAAATGGGCCATCATGCCAATCTGGAACCCGTATTTCAGATCCAGATAGCCGCCGAACGATATCTGGTGTGTGCGATCCAACGTCGAAGGCCCGAAATAGCGGTTGACGTTTGAGTTGTCCAGCGACGGGACGATGAAATCCTGGTCGCCGCTGGCCGCTGTGACTGTTGCGTCCGCGCCTACGCCTCCGCCCGTATTGCTAAAGCGGGACAAGGAGTAGGACACCGTGAAGTTCAAGCCGGTTGCGCCCTTAAACGGATCCTTAACGTTGTCCGTCCACTTCATCTGCAGTCCGTCATACGTGGAACGTCCGACGGGCGAGAGGAAGTTGAGGGGCGGGGCTTTGGGATTGATGCCTCCGAAAGCGCAAGCATAGCCGAACTTGGCCATGCAACTGGTGCCTCCCAGGTCGGACGAAGAGCCAAGGCCAAAGCCAGCAAAATCGCCCATAGTGGCAGCTCCAGCGGGCGTACCGGGACTTGCAGGGTGAAGACCGGGACAGCCACCGGCGGCGGCTGCTGCGTCGATGCTAGAAGCTCCACAGGCCGAGAGCGTGGCTGCGATAGCCGATTGCGCTCCAGCCAGATTGAAGTAGTTGATGTCGCCAGCGTGGTTTTGGTCCACACCCAATAGGTAGTGAGTCTGGACGTTGCGCACGAAGTCGGCGCTGAACACCATGCCGCGACGCAGTTCACGCTGGATGCCGAAATTCATCTGCACCGAGCGAGGTGATTTGTAGTCAGGGTTAAACATCGCGAGACCCGACGGGAAGAAGCAATTCGGGTTGTTCGTGACGCAGTCCGCTGCCGTGTTCCCGACGTAAGACGGGTTGGGCGCGTTCAGGTTCAGGGGTGAGGAGGCCTGATACAGCTTCTGGAACGCGATGATCGAGGGCAGCGCATTGCCGATTAGAGAGGCACCGCTGGACGTACCGCACACCGATGTGGGAGTGCCGGAACTAGGAGTTAGAGTGGTGCCGCCCGGGATTTGTATCGTATTCGGCGCACCGGGTGCGGCGCAGACCGATGGGCCCTGGAAAAATGCGCCCGTGGTCTCACGATTTGGAGCATCAAAGAGCACGTTGTTCCAGATCGCGTTCTCGTAGAACAAACCAATGCCACCCCGGATGGAGGTCTTGCCGTCTTTCAAAGGATCCCAGGCAAAACCGAGTTGCGGAGCCCAGTTGTTGTTAGGCTGGTTGACAGCATTACCCAGTCCAGGTATTAAGCCGCTAAGCCCAGGAATCGGCGCGAACTGGCTGTCGGTGCGGCCCGTGTCACGAGCCCATCGGATACCGTAGGTGAGCGTAAAGTTCGGTTTGATCTTCCAGCTGTCGCCGAAGTAGAGCAACACCCGGTTGTCGGGTCCGAGGCCACCGGCCGGGAAACCGAGAGCCGCCTTGGTGCTGGAATACCCCAAGCCGTTGCCTACCGTAATCGAATCAGCGGGGTAATTGAGCGGGTTGGAAATGCCGCCCGGGAAAGGCCCGGTCGCAGCTCCCGCGATTTCCCCCGTATCTACCGCCGAAATGATCAGCGGCCCGTTCTTGAAGAACGACGCGAACCCGCCGCCTTGGATATGGTTGTACGAGGCCCCGTAGCGAATCACGTGCGAGCGGATGATTTTGCTGCCGTCGTACTTGATTTGATGGTCGCTTTGCGGAGTGCTCTGCGGCGCTAGGTAATTAGGTCCGGCGATCAGGCCGGTGCCTCCCATAAAGATGATCGCGCCCAGGTTGGCGAAGGGCAGCGTCGTACTGCCGGTTGTTGCATCAACAATCTGGTTCTGGAACTTCAGGTACGAGAACCGGATGGCGTGGCTGAAGCTGCCAGTGTTGAAATCTACGCCGCCCACAAAATTGCGGGTAATGTCCTTATTGTCATACACGGAGAACCCGAGCCCGAAGGTGGCGCCCAGAACGTTCTGAAAATCAGAGAAACGAAAGAACGCCCGCATGTTCTTCGTGACCTGGTAATCCAGACGGCCCAGTAAGTTGCCTTCGTGGAACGGATCTTGAAACGTCCCCGAGTAAGTGCTGAAAGGAGCGGAGATGGGCACCGGCACGGCCGTGTGCTGAATGGTTCGCTCACCGTCCATAAAGAAAAACAGCTTGTTCTTGATGATCGCGCCGCCGAAACTGCCACCATACTGGCTGCGCTGAAAGGGCGCGCTGAATCCCGGAGGCACGGGCAGCGCCGCCGAAAATGAGCTGTCACGCAATTGACCGAAAGCTTCACCGTGGAAGGCGTTGCTTCCCGACTTCGTGGTCACGTTCACGGACCCGGAAGAGGTCAGCTCAGTGGACATGTCAAGGCTCGACTGGCTGATTTGAAATTCCTGAATAGCGCTGGATGGGATATCGGTCGTGGTCGTTCCTACGGTCTCATCAGAGACATCCACGCCATCAACCTCAATGCGGGCGGTGCGGCCGAAACGGCCTCCGAAGGAAATCGATGAATAGCCCGCTTTCGTGGGATCGAAGTTCTGGCCGTCCTGAATCTGCACGCCCGGTTCAAGCTGGGCCAGGTCAAGGAAGTTGCGTCCGTTGACCGGCAGGTTTTCAATCTGGTTCTCCGTGATAACACCTTGTACAGTCGCCTGCTCGGTATTCACCTGAACTGTGCTGGCCTCAACCTCAACCACCTGACTGGTCTGGCCAACTTCTAATTTCACATTAGCGGCCGCGGTATTGCCGACTTGCACATTCACCGGCACCTCGCTCACCTTGAAGCCGCCGGCTTCAACTCTGACGACATAACTTCCCGGAATCAAAGCACCCGAGGTATACGAACCTTTGGAGTCCGAAGTCACGACGACCGATGAGCCTTTGGATTTCTCCGTGATCGTTACTTTGGCCCCGCTGACGACAGCGCCGGAAGGATCCGTGACCGTTCCTTGGATGCTGCCGTTACCGACGTTCGTTTGTGCTAACAGAAACGAGGAGGACAGAAAAAAGGTTATCGCCAGAGCGAGCCCTACAAATATTCCGGCGGGACGGAGCGGGCGGTTGAAATTCAGGGACATCGTCCACCTTCCTTTCAGAGTCTGTTCAGAATCAGTAATTGCCAGTTGAACGAACGCTCTCGGTCGAGTCAGGTAGGACGATTGTCTATTGTTTGTTCACGGCAGGTCTTCACGGCATAACCTCCGTCAGCAAACAAAAAAGCCGAGTGTCGCCTCTCACAGAACCCGAACACAATTAGCTAGCCTCAGAGCAATTGACCGACCAAGACAATTAGGGAAGACACTTTGTCACGTCAGTCCAATTCTGTCAATAGGTTAGTGTAGGGTTGGGTGTACTGCGCCGCTGTGAGGTGCAGTTTATAAATTCCATATTCCGTAGATTCTTACTGAAAATGAGATCAGGAAGCACGAAATATGAACTTCAAAACTTGGACTTGGTTGTGTAGTACCCCGTTCGGTGTCGCACCGTAAAGGGAGAGTTGGTTGACGCTCCGTCGACCTTCACTTCAATGCGGCGGAAGTTCGAATCGGAAAGCCGCTGCGAAGGATAGTAGGCAAGCAGGTACTGCGTCCGCAGTTCATCACTGATTTTCCGGAAGGCATCATCGAGCTCGGGCACGGACGTGGCATAGAAATATTTCCCGCCGGTGTCTTCGGAAATCTGGATCAACGCGTGTTCACCGCCAATATCGCGCCCCGCGCTTGCTTCAACGGGAACGTCAATGATGCTGTAAACGATGGCTTCGGCTTCCTGGGCCGAACGAACCGCTTCTTTGTAGTCCACGCGACTTACCGTGTCACCACCGTCCGTGATTACAACCAAAACCTTCCTGCCCTTGCGTGGCTCGAGCGCCTGCGATCCGAGGTATAGGGCATCGTATAAAGCGGTGGCCGAGCCCATGCGAACCCGGTCGACCCCACGGTCGATGGCCTTGAGATCGGAAGTGAACGGTACGACTTCACTGACGATCTCGCTGAAACTATAAAGCGAGATCGCATCCACGGGCCGCAGGATAGCGCGCGCGAAGCGACGCGCGGAAGACAGTTCCAGTGGCAAATCCTTGCGCGTGCTCAGGCTGGTGTCGATGTCGAGCACAATGGAAAGCGGCAAAGCCGATTCTTTGTCGAACACCGAAATGGTTTGCGGCTTTCCGTCTTCCAGCAGCGCGAAGTCTTCTTTTTTCAGACCCGCGACAGGTGCGCCGTGCGCGTCCGTAACCGTGACGAATACGTTTACCAGCTTGACGTCAACCTTCAGCGTAGATCCGGCATTCTGAGCTGTACTCGTGCTCGCGCTGTCATTGGTCTTCGAACTATCAGTGGAGGTAGATTTCGCAGGGCTGGTTCCTCCGGAGGCCCAGGGTGGCTTGGGCACCTGAGCATGTGAAACTGCGACAGTCAGCAGGATCACCAGGAATCGCAGTCGCAGGCTGAAATTTTCCTGTGAGGAGGACTCATCGTCGCGAACCTCGGGGATGAGCCCTTTCCGAGAGAAAGACTTTAACCGCAAAATCTGCAGAAAAACTCCGACGCAGGCACGAAGAGACAGTCTGCTCACTTAGATGCGGACCTTCCCGAATGGCTGCCTTCGGCCCTGGGAATCCCGGATGGAAAGGGCTCGCCATCGGCCCAAACCGCGCCATCCTCAAAATGTTCCTTTTTCCAGATGGGTACGGTGCGCTTGAGCGTGTCGATCAGCCAACGGCAGGCATCGAAAGCGCCCGCCCGGTGGGCGGAAGCGACCACGATCAACACGCTAGTTTCGCCAATTTCCAGACGGCCTAAACGGTGCACTATAGCGACGTCGCGGATGGAAAACTGCTGAAGCGATTGCTCGGCCAACGCGTCCATCTGCTTCAGAGCCATCTCTTCGTAAGATTCGTAATTCAGATAGAGAGTTCGCCGCCCTCGCGTGTTGTCACGAACGATGCCTTCAAATATAACCGCGGCACCGTCCGCTGGTTGCTTTAGCCTTGTAAGCACCGCCTGGGTGTCGATTTTCTCGCGAACAATCGAAGCATAACGCCGACTCTGGGCGGGCATCTCGATCTGTCGATCCGTTGAGCCTCCGCTCACCGGCGGCAGGAATGCCACCTCGTCTCCTTCTCGGAGGCTCGAATCTGGCCCGGCAAATTCCTGATTGACGGAGATCGCCATCGAAGCCGCAAGTTCCCCGAGCCGGGGATTCATCTCCTCGTAATGCATGAAGACGTCGCTCAGCGTGGCGTGTTCGGGCAACTGGAGGACTTCACCGCCTCGCCCCACCAGATCCTTCAACATGCCGAAAAATAAAACGCGAACCTGCATAAAATTCCAGCGGCCGTGATTCTCAGACCGTTGTCAGTAGTGTAACGCGGCTACCCGTCGCCAGCTTTCTTCAAACAGAAAAAAGCCAGTCCCCTTTTTGAGGACTGGCGGCCGTACTTATAGCAGATCAAAAGCTCATCATTTGTGTTTTTCTTCGTGCCCCGCAGGTTGCGACGCGCGCGGCGCCGGCGGCCGCGGCGGCGGTGAACTCTGACGCTGCTGCTGCCACGCGTTGAATTTGGTCTGTTCATTCTGCTGGTGCTGAGGGCTCTCCTGCACCGGCGGAGCTGGTCTCACCAGCGGATGTCCGTTCCCGCCCGCGGGTGGCCGCGGTATTGAAGGGGCGGTCGGACGTGCCGCTTCGGGTTGCCGTGCTGATTCCTGAGGTGGCGGCGTCGCCGTGCGCGGCGCGCTGGGTGAAGGTAAGGGCGCAGGGCGGTTATTCGCCGTATTCGTGGGCTCTTGTGGATGCGCAGCTTGCGTCCCAGGCTGCCCGGGCGTTCGAGTAGCGGCTTGAGGTTGTCCCGGAGCCTCCGTGCGCACGTTCGGCGCAGCCGCTTGACGTTCTCCCAAAGGCGCTCTCGGCGCAGGGGGCTGTCGGACGGCGATTACCTGCCGATTTATCAGCGCGGCAGGAGGCTTCGCGTTTGAGGGCCGGCCAGCTCCGATCACACTCTGGCGGACCGGCTGCGACGGGATGCTGTGAGAGACGGGAGCATTCGCGATTTCCTTTGCATCCACCTTTGCCAGATTAGCCTGGACCGGACGCGCGTTCACGAACGTGTCATGGGAAACCGCCGTCACCGCGTTGTTCACATGTTGATTGGCGTAGGTAATTCGGGTGACATTCGTCGTGTTGTTGTTGATGATCGTGGTGTTGTAAACGTTGGTCACCTGAGTCACGTTAACCCGCGTGTTAGTGATGTTCACGTTGTTTACGTAGCCAGGGCTGGTTCGATACCAAGGCACGAAAACCTCGCGCGGAGCCAGCGGGAACCACGCCACGCCGGCGCCGATGCCAACTCCGAAGCTAAAACCACCTCCACCTACAAATGCGACGAGAGCAGGTGCATACACCGGACGGGCGTAAACCGGACCTGGCACCCAGCACCAGGAAGCTCCCACGAATGCCCATCTTCCGTAGTGGAACGGAGCGAAACCCCAAGGCTCGTCTTCGACCCAGGTCCAACCCCAGGGAGCAACCCAAACCCAGTGACCGTAGCGATAAGGAGCCCATCCGGGAGCAACCGCGACCGGGGTCCACACGGGACCGTAGTCGGCCGCATAACTCCAGTGGCCATACTCGTCCAAGTCAGAAGCGCCAGTCATGTCGGGCGAAACGTAATTGGACGATTCCGCGTGATCGTCACGCTGGTCGCGGTCGAACGCGAACTGGTCGAAATCGTCATTCCCGGGCACCTGGTCGATTTCGTGATCCAGTTGATCGGTACCCGTGAAGCGGGCTCGCTGGCCGGCAACCACGTCGTAAGAGTTCCCGCCACCAGTGGCTTCGCCGCGACCATGCCAGACCGTGGCGTCGGTCTCGTTTCCATCTGCACTCACATCAACGCGATATTCCCCGGTGCGCTGTATCTGAAACGCCAAATTCGGAGTGTCGATTTCGAAGTGATCGTCGTCATCAAGATGCCGCACGCGCACGATAATGGATCCCTGTGACAGCTTCAGTTGCGTGGTGTGGTCGTCGATGTCGAGAAATGTGACACTGGTTTCTGAATCCATTCGAATCGCCGTCGAACCGGTCTGCAGTTCAGCCCGCGAATCTTTGTCGGCCCACAAATTGTCGCCGGTGGTCAGCGGACGATTAGCGACCGCTTGTACCCAGTCACCTTCACCGCCTGGCTGGAAGGATACCGATCCTACAGAGTAGCTAAGACGCGCGACGCGGCCTGGCGGATCTTGTGCCGGACCCTGCTGCTCCGACGGCTGCACTTGATCCTGCGGCGGCGGTTCTTGCGCGGCGACTCTGAGCGGTACTTGCAACATCAGCATCCCCGCCAGGACAATCCCAACTGCCAACACTTTGTGCATCTTCATGGGTTTATATTCCTCGTTTGCAACCGCTATCGGCACAATCTACATTCTCTATTAACCCCAGCCCGGGTCATAAGTTCCATACCTTAAATACTGCACGGAAGTAACCTTACCGCTAAAAAACATGCCAGCTTTCACTTTTGAAAGCTGGCACCATGTTTGTCAACTTTTGTATGTCGCTACCCGACGGGCTGCTCGCTCAACACTTTCTCTCGCTCTTCCGCATCCTGCTTTTCCTGCCGAGGCGAGGAGGGCAGCGCCAGCTGCAGAACTTCACCAATGGTCTTGACATAATGAATACTCAAGTTCTCGAGTTGCTCAGGAGTTAAGTCCTCTTCCACATTCATCTTGTTTTCCGCGGGCAAAATCACATCGTGCACCCCGGCTCGCTTGGCCGCCAGGACTTTCTCTTTGACGCCGCCAATCGGAAGCACATTCCCGCTCAGCGTGATCTCGCCCGTCATTGCGGTGAGCGGACGCACCGGATGTCCAGTAAGCAACGACACCAGCGCAGTCGCCATGGTCACTCCAGCGGATGGCCCATCCTTTGGAATCGCCCCCGCCGGCACGTGGATATGAATATCGTGTTCCGCGAAGAAGGTCTCGGCAATTCCAAGCTGCTCCGCGTTCGATCGCACCCAGGTTAGAGCCGCTTGCATCGACTCCTGCATCACCTGGCCGATCTGTCCGGTCATGGTGAACCCGCCCTTGCCCTTCATGGTGTTGGCTTCGATGAACAGAATGTCGCCACCCGATGGAGTCCACGCCAGCCCCACAACGACTCCTGCGCGCTTGGTGCGTTCCGCGATTTCACCTTCGCTGCGAACTTTGATACCGCCCAGGAATTCCTGGACAATCTCCGGTGTCACCACCAGTTTTGCGGTTTTGCCTTCCGCCAGACGGCGCGCCTGCTTGCGGCAAACAGTACCGATGTTCCGCTCCAGATTGCGCACGCCGGCTTCGCGGGTGTAGTGCCGAATGATGTTGCTGACGGCCTCTTCCGGAAACTCGATCTGCTCCGGCGTGATTCCATTCTCTTCAATCTGCCGTGGAATCAAGTACTGAAACGCAATGTGTATCTTCTCTTCCTCGGTGTAGCCCTGGAGTTCGATAATCTCCATGCGGTCGCGTAACGGCTCCGCAATTGGATCGAGCATGTTCGCCGTGGTGATGAAAAGCACCTTCGATAGATCGAACGGCACATCGAGATAGTTATCGCGAAAAGTGGCGTTCTGCTCGGGGTCGAGCGCTTCGAGCAGTGCCGAACCGGGATCGCCGCGGAAGTCACGGCCTACTTTGTCGATTTCATCCAGCATGAAAACCGGATCCTTGGTTTCGGCCCGGCGAATCCCCTGGATGATCTGCCCAGGCAAAGCGCCGATGTAAGTGCGCCGATGGCCGCGGATCTCAGCTTCGTCGTGAACCCCGCCCAGTGAAACCCGCACGAATTTCCGCCCCATTGCTCGCGCTATGGATTTCCCCAGCGAAGTTTTGCCCACGCCCGGAGGTCCGACAAAGCAAAGAATCGGTCCCTTCATTCCAGGCTTCAAACGACGCACGGAAAGATAATCGAGAATACGATCCTTCACTTTTTTCAGATCGTAGTGATCCGCGTCGAGCACTTCCTTGGCTTTGATAATGTCCACGTCGCCGCCGGAAGTTTTCGCCCACGGCAGCACCGCCAGCCATTCGATGTAGTTGCGCGTAACCGAATAGTCCGCCGCCATGGGTGACATGCGCGACAGCCGGCCCAACTCTTTCAACGCCTCTTTCTTCACTTCATCGGGCATCCCCGCGGATTCAATTTTCTGCCGCAGTTCTTCCGTGTCCCGCGCCCCTTCATCTTGCTCACCCAGCTCTTTTTGGATGGCCTTCATTTGCTCGCGCAAATAATATTCGCGTTGCGTCTGTTGGACGCGATCCTGCACTTCGGACTGAATCTTGTTGCGCAGTTGCTGAACTTCGAGCTCTTTGGCTAAGTGTTGATTGATCTTCTCCAGCCGAACCCGAACATCCGTAGTTTCGAGTGTGTCCTGCTTGTCTGCTGTCGAAAGAGACGGCAGCGACGAGGCAATAAAATCCACCAGTCGACCCGGCTCTTCAATATTCATCGCCACTGTGGACAGCTCATCCGACAAAGTCGGCGAGCCAGCCACAATTTGCTGAAACAGGGTCAGAACGTTTCGCTGCAGAGCCTCGACTTCGGAACTCTTCGGCGGAATGGCCTCAGGGACAGAATCCACTCGCGCCCGCATGAAAGGTGCGAGTTGAGCAAATTCTGCCAACCTCACCCGCTCCAGACCCTCGGCAAACACAAACAGGCTCTGGTTGGGCATCTTCACTACTTTGTGGACCACCGCCAGAGTTCCAACCGTATAAAGGTCCGTAGGCTGTGGCGTGTCCACGCGAGCTTCTCGCTGCGCGACCACAACGATGGTCTTGTCCTCACCCAGCGAATTGATCAGCTGGACGGAGCTCTCCCGACCCACCGTCAGCGGCAGAACCGCATGGGGAAACAGGACCGTGTCCCGTACTGGCAGAACCGGCAGCGCCCGGTCCTCGGGCTCGCTATTCGTTGTGTTTTCTTTGACTTCTTTCGTTTCTTTCACTTCTTTTGTAGTGCGCTCAGAGCGCGATGACTGTGCCATGATTTCACCTTGAGTGTAGTATGCTCAAGTTTGATGACATAGGGAGGCCGGAAGATGCAACCGACCCTCCAAAAATGATCCCTCGTGAACGAATTAAATTCTAAACCTTCCCGGCCCGCTTTGCACTAAACCAAAGGTACAGGACGTTCGCTCCGACCTGTTTCAGGCCGACCTGTACACTCCCAGCACTTTTACTGGACTCGCAATCTCCGCCAGATGCCGCAGCGCGTTGCGCGCGACTTTGTCGTCCCCACACAGTAGGTCGGCGTAGAAGACGTATTCCCACGGCCGCCCCCGCATGGGACGGGATTCAATCTTGGTCAGGCTGATGTCTCGCAGCGCAAAAACACTCAGCGCCTTGAACAGCGCGCCAGGCACATTCTTTACCCGGAATGCGATTGACGTCTTTTTCCCGCCGGGAACGATGCGGCGGCCTTTGCGGATGAGAAAGAATCGGGTGAAATTCTTTTTGTCGTCTTCAATACCAGCCGCCAATATCCGGCCTTTGTAAACAGCCGCAGCCTGGCGCCCCGCGATCCCGGCTGCGTCGTTCAATCCATTCTCCATCACGTGCTTAACGCTGCCGGCCGTGTCATAAAACGGCATTGCCTCAATCTTTGGACGCGCCCGAAAGAAATCCCGACACTGATCGAGCGCCACCGGATGCGAGTACACCCGCCGGATATCCTTCATCTTCGCTCCTGGCGCAGCGATCAGGTTATGGACGATCCGCAAACGGTATTCCCTCTGAATAGAAACATTCCGCGCCAATAACAGATCGAAGTGCTCCGCTACCGAACCCGCCAGAGAATTCTCAATCGGAATCACGGCCGCGTTGACGGAGCCGCGCTCGAGCCGATCGAAAACCTCTCGGGAACGCGCGCACGCCACGATACTGCAACCCGGAACCATGCGCTTCGCTGCTTCGTAGCTGAACGAACCCGCTTCACCTTGGATTGCAACTTTCATATGGCGGGACAGACGCGATACCGCAACTATCTTACGCCGCCAACGATGGCTCGCGGTCCGCCGGAGAAGCAGAGCCGAGCGTCCTAAAGTTCCTTCTCTAGTACGAACGCATCCACTCCATTCGTGTAGTAGCGCGGAATGGTTTTCACCACGCAGTATTGATGCCGCTTATAGAAAGCCAAAGCGCCTGCATTATCGACAGCCGTTTCCAGCTCGACACTATGGCACGCCGCCACGCGTAAACGCTCCTCAGCCGTCGCCAGCAACCTCGAACCGACTCCGAAACGCCGGCTCGCTGATGGCACATCAATCGTAAGGATATGGCCAACGCCCCGCCGCGTGACCTGCGCCACGATGAACCCCAGCAGCTTTGGCGAATTTTCCGTGGATCTTGGGCCACTGTTCCCCGGCTTCTTGAGTCCGCTGGCGGCTGGCTCTGCAACCAAAGTAAAAGCTCCCCGCAACCGAATGTAGGCGGCAAGTTCCAATCGGGAATATGCGATCCCGGGCGCAAAGCACTCCTGATCAATGCGCCACAGACTCTCAAAGTCCTCACGCCGAAACTCCCGCAATGCAAATTCCACCCCGTTATTGTAGCCGTGTCGCTTCAGATATTCCGGCCTTCCCACTGATCCCGCAAGGGTTAAGTTTTCCTCAAAAATAGTCACCGAAACTGTTGCCTACTTGCACCTTCGGACGTACCATTCGCATCAGAGACATTTGTGGGCCGCCTTTTCCTCATTGATGCCGCAGCCGCGGTTGCCATGGTCGGCTTGTGGTTCCTCTGCCTCGCCAGCTACAACCGCCGGCGTGGGGCGAAGGCCTTGCACTGGGTGGAAGCGGCCTGCTCCCATCGCGGTCAACTGTCCGACGCCCGGTGGGTTGGAACCTCCCGCGTGCAAGCGCACTTGCGATTCGCCACCCATTGGTTTGAGAACGCCCGGGTGACCATCCGATTGCTGCCCCGCCCAATGCCGATCCAGTGGGTGTTGAGTATCTGGCACAAACAAAAGGAAACGCTCACCTTCGAAGCCGATCTCGACTGCGCCCCCGGCATCCGCCTGGAAGTACTTCGCCATCGTTGGCTCACTCACAACGATAACAAGGTGATTCGAAAATCACGCAACTGGACCATCGTGCGTCCCGGCCCGGTTGTACTGACCACTTGCACCCAATGGAAACAAGAGCTTCCGCCCGTCATCAATACCCTGATGACCTCACGCGGACATAACCTGCTCAGCGTGCGCTTCCGTCCTGAATCCCCGCATCTAGCTGCCACCATCGACCTCGAAGCGCTCTCCGACGAGCAAGCGGCCGCTGGCTTTCTAGGCGTACTCAGAGACCTGGCCGCAGGTGCCTCAACCTCTCGCCAGTAGAAGGTCTTCCATCGTGCAGGGACAGGCGAAGCCGTGCATCGACAAAAATCGTGTGGGGACAGGCGCCCTGTGTGAGCCTGCCCTGAGCCCAGTCGAGGGGTCCAAGCGGAGCAAAAGCTCCGCAGCACATTGAGTCGGGAATAGCACCGCAAATCCCCAACGCACATTTTCCTTGACTTACCCGCCAACCAATCTCATATTCTGCCATTCAAGAATCCGTCCAAGCTTCGATCGGTCAACGTCACGGAGAGGAAACATGGAGTTCAATGGCGCCGCTCTCTTCATAACCGCATTCATCGCGGTTCTCGCGCCACTGATTTCCGAAATACCCATCGGGCTGCGCCTGCCGATGGTCGTCGTCGAAGTCGGACTCGGCATTGTCGTCGGCCCGCACGTCCTCGGATGGGCTTCGCCCACGGGCATGCTTGGGATGTTGGGCTATTTCGGCCTGATTTTTTTATTCTTCCTCTGCGGAATGGAACTCGACTTTGAAGCCATCCGCGGAAAGCCCCTGAAGCTTGCGGTCACAGGTTGGGGACTCTCGGTCGTGGTGGCTTTTGCCATGTCCGCCCTCCTCGATTGGACCCACCTCATTCAAGCTCCTCTCTTGATCGCGGTAGCTTTGACCACAACCGGCATGGGTACCCTCATGCCTATCCTGCGCGATTCCGGCGAACTGGGCACGCGCTTCGGAACCTACGTGGTCGCCGCCGGAGCCATAGGAGAATTTGGTCCAATTGTGCTGCTGTCCGTGCTTCTGACCCGCGAGCACACCCGCTGGATCCAGACTGCACTCATGCTGTTCTTCGTAGTACTCGCTCTGCTGGCTGCAGGCATCGCGCTGCTTCCCAAGACCCCACGCATCGTCTCTTTTCTCGCAGACACCATGAATTCCACCAGCCAATTGCCAGTTCGCATTGCGATACTCGTGCTCGCGCTCCTCATTGCCATTGCCGAGAAGTTCGGCCTGGACATGATCCTTGGCGCCTTTACTGCCGGAATGATCGTCTCCCTGGGCAGCAAAGGAATTCAGGGGACCAAGCTCGTCCATCGTTTGGAAGCGATTGGATACGGCTTTCTCATCCCCATGTTTTTCGTGGCCAGTGGGATGCATTTCGACATTCACGCGCTAGTGGCGAGTCCGCGAGCTCTGTGGCGGCTGCCGCTGTTCCTGCTGCTGATGTTCGTTGCCCGCTCAGTGCCCATTGTTTTCTACCGATACGAGTTGGCCAAAGAAGACCGAATACCGTTCGTGTTCTATTCGGCGACATCTCTGCCACTGTTAATCGCCATCGCCGAGATCGGCGTCCAAACCGGCCGCATGATGCCTGACAACGCCGCCGCCATCGTCGGTGCCGGGATGTTGTCGATTCTTCTCTTCCCCATCACCGCCCTGCTCTCCCGCCGCTACGCCACTATTCCGACTGCAATCGTGACCACGCGCGCTCAGGAGTAGAAGTCGAGGGTTGCCGGTTTCACCCGGCGCGTCGATGCGACCGGCAAAATGCAGAGATCTTTCGTTGCCCGGGATGACAGGGGCTTGGTCTCAGCGAGACTTCGTGACCTTCGTAATCTTTCGCGAACCTGCGCCGGCAATACAAAATGAAAGTTCATCGGAACATACCAATCTTGTCCACGTGTCCGTGCCGGAACTATCTTCCACGGCTTGGATAGTGAATTTAGGTTAGAAAAAGCGGCAGGGCGATCCTCATGAAGTGTCGGATCATCGCGGTCCTCGGCACGAGGCCGGAAGCAATCAAATTAGCGCTGGTGATTCATGCATTACGTCAGCGTTCGCAAGAGTTCGAAACCGCCGTGGTTCACACCGGTCAACATCGCACGATGCTCGACCATGCCCTGCAGTTTTTCAAGATCAAGCCTGACTTCGATCTCGACGTCATGCGTCCGAATCAGACGCTGAATTCCCTGACCGCGCGAGTGTTGGATACGGTGGAGAATGCGTGCCATCGCTTTGAGCCCAACATGGTGCTGGTGCAAGGCGACACGACGACGGCGTTTGCCTCCGCCCTGGCGGCGTACTACTGCAAGATTGCGGTGGGTCACATCGAGGCGGGCCTGCGGAGCCACGACTTATACAATCCGTTTCCGGAGGAAGCCAACCGCCGGCTGGCTTCCGTTCTGACCGAGATTCACTTTGCGCCTACGGCGTTGTCGAGGGACAACCTGCTGGCCGAGGGCGTACCCGACGAGAAGATCGTGGTTACGGGCAATACCGTCATCGACACTCTGCGCGCCCTCAGCGCGCTGCCGCATTCGTGGGAGAACACGCCGCTGGCCGACATTCCCGACGACAATTCGCGGCTGGTGCTGGTGACTTCTCACCGGCGTGAATCCCTGGGCACGGATCAGGAGAACATGTGCCTGGCTCTGAAAGATCTGGTCAAGCAGCATCCTGACATTCGTGTCGTCTATCCCGTGCACCTGAATCCCAATGTGCGGGCTACGGTGAATGCGCTCCTGCAGAACACGGACAGAATCCACTTGACGGAACCACTCGACTACATCACCTTCGTCAGCCTGCTGCGGCGTTGCTTTCTGGTGCTGACGGATTCCGGGGGAATTCAGGAAGAAGCGCCCACGTTCGGAAAGCCGGTGCTGGTGCTACGCAAGCTCACGGAGCGTCCCGAAGCCTCGCAGTTTGGCATGGCCAAGATCATTGGCATGTCGCACGAGGCCATCGTTAATGAGACCAGCCGCCTGCTCAACGATGCGGAAGCCTATCAGGACATGTCCGAGGGAGAGAATCCTTACGGAGACGGTCACAGTTCGGAAAGGATCGTGGAGGCGGTCGCCCGCTGGCATGCGAAGAAGACGCCCCTGTTAGAGGCTGACAAGCAATTTAAGCTGGCGCCACGTCCGCAGCCACGCCGTCGCAAGAGCGACGCCGAAGAGAATGCGCGCAAGGCCGCAGCAGGTAAGGAGTGACCCGGAGAAAACCGCATCCGGGCAGTGGTTGCGCGCCATGATCTATGTTCTCTACATTATTGTTTTCGTTATTTGCCTCTACACTGCCCGCCACTACTGTTTCACGCTGAATCGCCTCTTCGGTTTCCAGCGCCATCCTTACATCGACATTGACACCGCCGACTGGCCGCCGGTCACCGTGCTGGTGGCGGCTCACAATGAAGAGAAAGTCATCGCGAATATTCTCGATGCCTTGATGACGGTGAAATATCCCGTGGACAAAATGCTGGTGATTCCGGTGAACGATCGTTCGACGGATCTTACTCGCGAGATTATTGACAAGTTTGTGGAGCAGTTTCCCGGACGGATACAGCCGTTTCATCGCGTCGGAGGCAAAGGCGGAAAAGCGGCCGCGTTGAAAGATGCCATGGAAAATGTGACGACCGAGGTCATCCTGATTTTCGATGCGGACTACATTCCGGGAGCGGGATTGATTAAGCAACTGGTTGCGCCGTTCTTCGATATCGAAGTTGGCGGCGTAATGGGACGAGTGGTGCCGATGAATGCGGGCGCCAATTTGCTAACACGTTTGCTGGATCTGGAGCGGTCGGGTGGTTATCAGGTCGATCAGCAGGCGCGGATGAATCTCCGCCTCGTACCTCAGCATGGCGGCACGGTGGCGGGGGTCCGGTTGAGCGCGCTGCGGGAAATAGGGGGCTGGAATGAGAATTCGCTCACCGAAGACACCGATCTGACTTATCGCCTATTGCTGAATGGCTGGAAGACCGTCTATCAGAATCGGTCGGAATGTTACGAGGAAGTTCCCGAAGTCTGGCCGGTGCGAATTAAGCAGATCATGCGCTGGGCCAAGGGACATAACCAGGCCATGGTTACCTACGGCCTGCATCTGCTCGTGGGCAAGCATCGCGCCACGCTGCGGGAGCGGATTGATGGGAGTTTGCTGCTGGGAGTGTATGCCATGGCGCCGATCACGTTGGTAGGTTGGGGACTGGCGCTGGGAGTGTTCTACCAAGGTGTGGCGCCGCTGCACGGAGTCATCGCCCTGCTTTCTCTGACGGCTTATGCGGCCATCGGCAATCTTGCAGCCTTTTTCGAGATCGCCGCGGCGGCTCGGCTGGATGGGACTCGCAAACGAATTTGTCTGCTCCCATTCCTGATTCTCGGATTCGCTGTGAGTATTTTCTCGGTTTCGCGCGCAGCGGCAGTTCAGATGAGCGACTTCGTTACCGGTGCCGAATTCCACTGGGACAAAACCGAGCGCTTTCGGAAGGTCTTGTGAATCCGTACCTCGCAGTCGCCGCCCTGGTTTGTACGGTGGGCCTGATGTTCGTGCTGCCTCTGATTCCCGCACTGGTGGAATTGCGCCGCAAGTCGGACGCACTGCCGCTCAGCGTAGTGCAGCAAAATGCGGGAGAGATCCGCTATTTTTCCGATAGCTTTCGAGCCTACATGAATGGACTCGAACCCATTATGCAAGGCTGCGTGGTGGCTGGGACTACGGCAACCGGCGCGCTTCCCGACGGCGAGGAATATGTGGTGCTCGGCCGCGTCGACGAGCCGCTGGTACTGGCGCTGCAGCAGCGCGACACAACCCACCTGGTAATGGGATCCGACGTTGACCTTATCTTACCTGCGGAAGCCAGATTCTCAAAAGACATTTATGCTGGCGGCCAATTCATTGGTGGCATCAAGAACAACTTTCGCGCGATTCTGGGAGAGAAAAATGTTCACCTGGGCGCTTCAAGTCGCGTGCTGCGCTGGGTTCATGCTGTGGGAGAGTTCACTGCGGACGCTGGCTGCGGGCTGGATGGGCGTATATCTTCGGATTCGCTCATACGTCTGCAAAACGACTGCAACTTTCGAAGGCTGAACGCTCCCCGGATTGAAATTGGGGCTGTCGTTCCCAACCCGGAAGCACCCGTTCCGCAGCTTCACAGCCTCCCGAGTTCCGGCAGGCCTCCCCGTTTCCTCCACGACGGCGACTTCGAGGTTCAGGCCGGTCAGGTCATCGTTGGCGACATCCTGATCAGAGGCAAGTTGCACATTCACTCGGGTGCGAGAATTTGCGGCAGCGTGAAGAGCGTTGAAGATGCAGTCATCGCGGCCGGAGTCGCGGTGGAAGGAAGCCTGATCAGCGCACAAAAAATGCGCATTGGCGCGCACTGCGCGATTCATGGGCCGGTGATTGCCGAACGCGAACTAGCCATCGCAAGGGGATCCCAATGCGGCACCTTGGAACATCCTACGACGGTGAGTGCGCCAAAGATTGAAATCGAAGAGGGTGTCGCAGTGTTTGGCACGCTGTGGGCGCGCGATTATGGGCAGGTGGTGGCTACCCAATGACGCGCACACGAATCATTTTGGCGACCAGTTGTCTGGTTCTCGGGGCTCTGATCGCATGGTCGTGGGCAACTCACGACGGTTCCCGATCCACGGCCGACCGCCTGCTACTGCTGGTTCCCGACGGCACCAGTTTCTCCAATCCCAAAGTCACGATGTGGCTTGACGCCGGAAGCGAAGAAGGACTTCATGTGATTCCGGTTCATGACTCCGAGTTTCTCCGTCCTCTCTGGGGCGAGTCGAAGTGTGCAGGAGTGATTCTGCCGGACTCCATTCACCAACAGGCGAGTGATGTTTTCATCGCTACTCTCCATCGCTTCGTAGCCGATGGCGGGAAACTCATGCTGGTCTACGATGCCGGCACGTTCTCTCTGTCTGGCACTTATGCCGCGGGACGTTCCCGGCTATCGGACCTGGCGGGGGTGGATTACGCTCTTTACGACAAACTTGGCGATAAGACCATCCAATGGAGCAAGGTCACGACCACCGATGCCGTAGTTGGCCAAATGGAAATCCCCCCGGGAAAGTACTATCCGTTCCATGCGGAAAGTGCCTCCGGTCCAAAGGGTGGCCCACCAATTGTCCCCGGCGGAAACTTTGAGGTCGAACTCAGGCGATACAAATATGGAGATCTGCAATATCCCAGCTTCGTGACTTCCGGCAACTACACCGGTGATGTTTTGTTCCACTCCAGCAACGGACTCATAGCCGGTCAACAGGCTTATCAAAAGGGTTCTGCCCTGTTCGTGAATTTGCCGCTTGGATATTTGAAGGGCAGTACCGACGGATTCTTGCTCCACGCTTTTCTCAGGTATTTCGCCAGCCATGCCTTGTCGTTGCCTTACTTAATGCCGGTACCGGACGGAGTCGGTGGGCTGGTGTTGAACTGGCACATTGACTCGAACGCCGCCATCAAGCCACTGCACGAAATGAGTTCGTGGACTCTTTTGCAACAGGGACCATACTCAATTCACATCACAGCTGGACCCGATGCCGGAACATTTGGCGACAGAAAAGGCTTCGATGCCGACCACAATCCTGTCAGCCAGAACCTGATCCGCCAATTCGTCCACCAGGGGTATGAAATTGGCAGCCACGGCGGCTGGATTCATGATTACTTTTCTGCCCACGTCGATACCGACAATCCGAAAGATCTGGAGCAGTTTCTCGCGCTAAACCAAAATTCTTTGCAGCGGGCCGCGGGGAAACCAGTAAAAGAATATTCCGCTCCGAATGGCAACCAGCCCGCGTGGGTCACGCATTGGTTGGAGGCTCATGGCTTCGTCGCCTATTACTTCACTGGAGATACCGGAATGGGTCCGACGCAAGGCTATCGCAATGGCGAGCGCGAGGCACGCAATGTATGGGCGTTTCCAATCTCTCACCTGGATCGGGCTGCGGGCTTCGAGGAAATGAGCACCGAGGGATATTCCAACTCTGAAATCGACCGCTGGTTGGCGGCGATCACAGACTTTGCAGCCGAACACCAATTGGTAAGGCTGGTCTATTTCCATCCTCCCGGAATTCTGCAATACCACGATTTGGTCGATCGGTGGATGGAGCAAACCGGCCGGCTGAAAGCTGACGGACGGTTTCGCTGGTATACGATGACGGAACTTGCCGACTTTTTGAATTCCCGCAAACAAGTGAAATGGAAAGTCTCGGACAGCAATGGCTTGATTACGTTCGAAGCAAGTCATCCCCAGAGCCTGGATCACGAGACGTGGAGAATTCCCACCAGCAGCTTTACCCAGCCGAAAATTTTGGAAGGCTCCGCCAAGGTGGTTCGGGACAACGACGCGTGGATGGTCATTGCCGGCGAAGGAAAAGATCTTCGCTTTGAATCCGAGGTTCTATCGAAATGACGACCATTCACCATCGACCGCGTCGATTCGCAGCCACGCTCCTGTTCTTGAGTGTTGCCATGGTTTCGGGGGCCAGCGCTCAGGAGGGTGGGGCTTCCGGCACCGCTTCCGTCAACCCCGCTTCGCTTAACTCCGCTTTGATCAGTCCGGCCACATCGAGCGATCAGCAGGATTCACCCCAACAGCCGGCCAGTGATATCCCTCCGCAAACCGGACCGAAGCAACTGACCAACTTCATTGAAGCTGGCGGCGACTATCTGACTCTGACTAACGGCTTCGGCTACTGGGCAGGCGGATACGCTCGTGGCGTGGTTACGCAGGGAAAAAATATCTGGAACGCGGAGGTCAACGGTCAACACGAATTCGGCGACGCTGGCGTGTACTTCGCCGCCGGCGATACTTATAATTTCAATCCCGACTGGTACGGTTCACTCACGGTTGGTTCGAGCGTCGGAGGCTTTTTCTGGCCCCGATTCCGCGGCGATGGATTCCTCAACAAGAAATGGATGGCTCACAAGCAACTGATCACGACCCTCGGCTTCGGCTATTACGCCGCGAAAGACGTCCATCTCGATCACAGTTTTTTTGTCGGCACCACTTATTACTTCACAACACCCTGGATTCTGGAAGAGGGGATTCGTTTTAACGTCAGCAATCCGGGATCGGTGTTCTCGCCTGCGGGCTTCGTCGCCGTAACCCATGGACGAAACCAACGACAGTACCTTACGCTGCGCGCTGGTTTCGGCGTTGAGGCATATCAACTGGTCGGGCCGACCGTGAGTCTCAACGATTTTCAGAGTCAGACGGTGACCGTAACCTGGCGGCGGTGGGTCGGTGAGAGCTGGGGCATAAATCTGGTGGGGGACTACTATCACAGCCCTTACTACGGAAGAGGTGGGTCCAGCTTTGGATTCTTCCGCGAGTTTTGAGCTGCCCCAGAAATCCGCCCGCCGAGTTAAAGTCTCGAAGGCGGCGAATCCCGCACCCACCCGCGGACATCGCGGCGGTGTCATTCCTATGCACCGAGCGCTGGCTCACTTCCGTCTCGGCCCCATGAATCTGGTTACCGCCATTTTTCTCTTTCTATTCTTCACATCGATCTGGCTTGTGTTTCTGCCAAGAGTCTGCCAGGTATGGAAGCGAGTTTTAGCGTTGGGGATCGGGGTCTTGCCCCTGCGTGCTGATCTCGGGCTTGCCGAGCATCATCTAACGCCTTTCATCCGCTTCGACATTCCCTACCTACGCATGGAGCCGATGCTGCCGAGCGCGCAGACCTGGTGGTTAACCTTTGCCGCCACGGTGGCACTGTTTGCCGCGAGCTTTCTTCTGTCCGCCAAGTTGATCCCCGTCATGTACCTTCTGCGCGGGATTTTGGTCGTTCCTGGCACAGCTCTTATATATTTCGCGCTTCTGCCTGCCCGTTTTCCTCACACCCCCGACAGCTATATGGAAGGGTTGGTGACCGCTGGAATCGCGTTGATTTCTACCGTTCCCCTGTTATTCGGTCTGACGTATTACATATTCGATTTCGGTTTGCTGAAAAAAGCCCTCCTCACAGCGATCACAATGACTCACCTGGCATTATTCCTGCCCCTGCAGATTCTTCTGCAAGCTGTGTTTCTGCAAAAAACGATTTTGTTTATGCCGGTGCTCTACATTGTTTTCGGCATGCCCGTAAACATTCTCATCATCATCGCCTTCTATTCGTGGGGAATGACCTGGTTCTTCCGCTCGGCGTAGAGGATCCGTGATTCACTGAGTCCTGTGGATGGTTTTATAGTGTGCCCAAAGCGTGGGTTGACAAAGGCACATAGAATGGGCATACTGGCTAAGCACATATGAACACCAAACGCGCCCACGTGCTGTTGCCAGAAGACTTGCTCCGGGAGATCGACGCCTTGGTTGGTCCTCGAGGACGCAGCTCGTTCCTGGTCGAAACGGCGCGCGAGGAAGTTCGACGGCAAAAGCTGCTGCATTTTCTGGACAGTAAGGACTCCGCATGGAAGACCAAAGATCATCCTGAATTAGCGGGTGGCGCGGCCTCCTGGGTGCGGAAACTGAGAACTGAGAGTGAAGGCCGTAGGACAGCACAGCGCAAAGCCAAGAAGCCGGGGCGGTCGCAACGTTCGACCTGATGCTGATTGATGCACTTCTTGCTCGATACATCGGTACTTATCGACGTACTGCGGTTGCGTCGCGGACGGCGCGAACTGCTCGCCGAACTCGCTCGTCGCGGGCACAGCTTTGCCACTACAGCTTTGAATATCGCCGAACTGTATGCGGGCATGCGTCCAGACGAGGAGGCGCGAACCGAGGAGTTCCTTGGCCTCCTTGATTGCTACAAACTGACTCCGGCCGCAGGACGGCTAGCGGGAAATCTCAAATACAACTACGCAAGAAAGGGACGTACTCTTACTCTGGCGGACACCATTGTCGCGGCCATTGCAATAGAAGAACAATGCACGCTAATGACGGACAATCGTAAAGACTTCCCCATGCCAGAACTGGATTGCTACGACCTGCCAGATGGGTAGGCATCGGGAACCACCGCTCAAGAAATTATGCAGCCGCGAGGGTCGCGATCAACGTGCTATCGGCGACTTGCTCGACCCGCGCTTTCATCCACTGGTTCGGTTGGTGCTGTCCCTGCAGGAGTAATTTCAGATAGTTGTCAGTCAGCGCTTCGGTGGACCTGCCGTCGCACACATTCAAAGTAATCGCTTCCACGGTCTTCCCCACAAACGACTGCATGAAGGCCAGTTTTTTCCGCGCGGCTAGTTCGCGCAGAATGCGATTGCGTTCACGAGCAACTTGCACCGGGACTTGCTCGCGCATGAGCGCTGCCGGCGTCCCCGGACGCGAGGAATAAGTGAACACGTGCAGGTAAGTGAACGGCAGTTCTTCGATCAGTAGACGAGTTTCTTCGAAATCAGTTTCACCCTCCCCGGGAAACCCCACCATCACGTCCGCGCCGACAGCCGCCGAGGGTAAGGCCCCACGAATTCTTTGGAGCTTCTCTCGATAATGCCAGGGGCGATACTTGCGGTGCATAGCCCGCAGAACGCGATCGCTGCCCGATTGCATGGGCACATGAGCGTGCTTGGCAATGCGCGGAGAGTCGGCCATCAAGCCAATCAGTTCATCGCTCCAGTCCATCGGTTCCACCGACGAGATGCGCAGCTTCTCCAGACTGGTTCGATCGAGAATCTCACGAATCACGTTTTCGAATCGCTGAGGTTTGGCGAGATCGCGTCCCCATCGGCCCAAATTGATTCCAGAAATCACGACCTCTCGATAGCCGGCGCTGACCAGCGCGTTTACCTCACTGACGATTTGGCTTAGCGGCAACGAACGGCTCTGTCCGCGCACGTGGGGAATCACACAGAAAGAGCAGCGGTTGTCGCAGCCATCCTGCACTTTCAGGTTGGGACGAGTGCGATCGTTACTTGTTCCAAGCCCCACACCGTCGAAAACCGGCGCGGCCAGCAATTCCGTGTGAGCGAAAATGTCGGAGACGAAGATCTCGCTCCGCACTTCAGGCATCAGGCTCGACAAAGAGACAAAGCCAGCTTGTGAAGTTATTCTTTCGCGGCCATCGCGCCGGCTCGATGCGACAACGATCTCCGCCAACCGATGTTTGTGGGAATTGCCGACAACGCAAGTAACCCCCGGAAGAGATGCAACCTCCTCGCTCGCGCGCTGGGCGTAGCAACCCGTGACAACAATTTGGCAGCCTGGGTTTTCCCGACGGATACGCCGAATCGCGGCCCGTGCATCCTGATCGGCCGAAGCGGTGACAGTGCATGTATTCAAGACCACGATTTCAGACCGGGCAGGCGCAGCGGCTCGTACCAGGCCGCGCTCTTCGAACTGGCGCTCAATCGCAGCGCCGTCGGCCTGCGTGGCGCGACAGCCAAAATTCTCTACGTAGAAGCTGGCCACGATTCCTTTGCTCAACGAGGGGTCGGTGTTCTTTTCCGCCGAACGAACCTGCATTCTATAGTAACTCCGCCTGAGCAGAACTTCATCGGGAAGCACCGAGCTAGCGGTTTCCTGGCTCGATGGCGTCGAGGGATTGTCTTGCTTCTGCGAGTGTAGGGTCCAGTTTTCAGGGCCTATTGATAAGCGATGCGCGCATCAGGGATCCGTCCGGCAACCTCTGACAGCATCCCAAGAAATAGATATCCACCGCCCGACGGGTTTGCAGCGAACGCCCGCGAAAGGTTACGAATCATTTCATCGCCAAGTTGGGGATCAATCCGCACTACTTCGCGGTAGCTCTCGCGAGCCTTGGAGTATTCTCCGAGCTCGCCGTACAAAATTGCGAGGCTTCCGTAAGAGCGAGCTTGACTTGCAGGCTCTCCAGTTAAACAAATGGCCTCTTCATACGCCGCAACCGCCTCCGGCACCCGTCCGCACTCTGCGAGATCCTCGGCCAAGTCAATGTGTCGAGCTGGATCGGCAGACTGCATGGTGGCCGCATTCTGTAAGTGGGCTACGGCATCGTCGGGGCGCCCGAGCACATGCAGCGCATCGCCCAAGTTTTTCTCAGCGATCGGATTCGGCCCAATGACGGCCAACGTGTGAACCCACACGTCAGAATTGCTCCGCCAATAGCCGCTCGTGGAAGCCTACGAGGCTGAGACCACCATCCTGCGCACGTCAAGATTTTGAGGTTGCCCGGCCTTACGGAGCTCTCTCCCCACTGGTATCCTTTTCTCCTGCGTTGGCTTTGGGAAAGTATTGTTCGTTATATTCCGTTTTGACCGAATCTCTAAGCGCTTGCCTCGAATCCCTCATTCGTAGCCATGCCGCGAATTTCTTGACGTCGGCTGCGGGTATCGTGTGCTTCTCGGCGCATTTGAAAATCAGATATTCGTGATCGTCCTCGGTAACCTGGGAAACTTCCCCGGATTTCAAGTCGAATATCAACTTACGGTATTCGATTGGAAGTTGATCGGGCACCTGTTCACCCAAGTCAGTGTCCGGAACGGAAGGATCCCCGGCAATCTTGTAAGCCTTCTCTTGAAGTTTATCAATGTCTCCTCCCGCCGCGGCCTCTTTCTGAATTGCCAAAGCGGCTTCGTGCATGGAGGCTTTGTCCGCCGCGGCTACACTTTCCGCCACTGCTGTTTCGTGAACCTTCGTCTTTGGCACAGCGATTTGAAGCAGTTTGATCTGCACAAATCTTTCCGGATGCTCCTTGAAGAACTTTTCAGCATCCGCATCGCTGATCTCTTCGGCTTGCTGTTGCAAGCGCGCAAGCGTAAATGTATCCAATGCTTCGAGGTAACTGTATCGAATCTTTTCCTGGAATCTCGGATCCTTCTCGACTCCCAACTCGCGGCCCTTTGTACTGAACAAAAGCACTTCCGAATAACGCTTCGCAAACTTGAGACCGTGATAAGCGCTCGGCCGACCGCCAAGCACATCCATCAGATACTCATATTCCGCGCGAGTGATAACCGTCTTGCATCCGGGATCGACGGCTTTGCCCGGAGTGGCAGGCGTCGCGGCGGGTGTCGAGGAGGAAGTAAAGCTACTCGCGCACAGACCATCAATCGTGATTACGGCTGCATCAGGGGGAACCTCGGACCCGGATTGCGCCGCCGCAGCAGGGTTCTTCGTGGATTGATCTGTTGCCTGGCCACCCTGTGCCTGGCCCAGCGTGGTTTGCAACGACAGTACAAAGAAAACCATCAAAACCAGCCACCAATACCGCATTCGCGTCATGCCCCCGAGAAGAAATGAATCATGAATACTAGCATAATAATAACTCAGGAAATATTGAGCCGCGTCGTCCACGGCGAGAGTAGGAACTGCGGAGTTGAAGCGAAACCTGCTCGAGCTCAATACAAGAAAAAGGGAGAAGCCCGGAGACTTCTCCCGAAACCCTCAACGCACGACTTCAACAAAATTTCTGTTGGAATCGAGCCTGCTTATTTCGTTCCCGTCAACGCGAGCGTCAACACATCGCAGCCCAATCCGCCGCAAGTTCCGCTGGAACCATAGACGGGGGTAGGAGTGTCGTAGCCGAGCTGGGTATAAATGATGAAGTCATCGTCAGTGACGTTTTTCCATCCGCGATGGTTCGGGGCCGGACTATCTTCCACGTCCGGTACAAAACCCCAAGTAGCTCCGTCGCTGTAGGTCGGCTGCAGGGTAACCCAATAATGCTTCCAAGCCGACAGTGCGCACGACGACGCGAGCGACTTGATGCTGTAGCTGTATTGAGTGATACCGAAGCCGGATTGACCGTAAACCGCCAGAACGGCTTTCCCCGAGGTCGTGCATACGGCTGTGCCATTTTGGCCTGATGCCACACCGGTGTAAACGGTGAATGGAGTCGGATTGGTTCCTACCACTGTGTTTTCCAGCAGAATCGTAACCGCTCCGCCCGTCACCGTAACAGCTTGTTGGGGTCTTACTGCTTCCAAAAGTTGGCAATCATCGGTGCCGTTGTTAATGGCGCAGGAGCCGTTGGCAGCAGAATTGGACGAATCGAAATCACCTGAATAATACAGGCAATCCGCCCACTTGCAGAACGGAACTGCTGCTCCCGGTACAGCGGTCGGATGCCAGTCTTTGGTCATAACCGGCGCGGTACCGCGTTGGGCAGGAACAGCAATATAGGGACCAATGGCGACAGGTTTGTGGTCTTCTGCTAACGCCGCGGTAGATACAAAGATCGCGACTAGCGCCGCTGCAAAAAGCATTTTTTTCACTAGAGTCCTCCTGAGTTTTTTTGCTTTTACCGACACCGGGTGTTTCCACCCAGCGTGAATTTAGCGTTGCCGGGTAATTTCCATTTGACGTGACCGACAGGCACCCGAGCCCGCGGAGACGTATCCTATCCCGATCACTGTGAATGTCAAGCGAAATGCTTCAAGCGTTCCACAAAACTCTACTTTTATTTTTGCCGACCGCGCGACAGGATGAAAATTTTCAAAAAAGGTGAAACAACTTGCAGCATCATCGCAAACTTATCGTCTTCTTGGTCCGAGATGTGGACCGCTGGTTTCTGGAAAAAAGAAGCGCAAGCTCTATTCTTGCAGGCTGTCGCGCGACTCCGCCACGATTCGTCCGAAGAGAAAATTGTCACGATCGTGACACTAGCATCCAGTTTAGGATATCGGCGACTTCCTGATCTTCTGCCACCCTCGTGTTCTATACTTGGTTGCACCGGCTGGCGCAGAGAAAGAATCCCGGCAAGAGCGTAACGCGCGGCCCAGAACTCCCGTTCGAAGGTTTTCGGTGAGGTGCTCCAAATGAAGCGGCGAATCCTCCTGGTCGATGACGACGTTGCGGTTTTGCTTACACTGAAGGCGGTGCTGGAGTTGCACGATTTCACCGTGGAGACGGCCGCATCCGCCGCGGAAGCTGTGGAGAAACTGACCTCGGGCGTCTACCAGATGGTGATCACCGATGCGCACATGGAGAATGAGAACGCCGGCTTCGAAGTAATGCGCGCAGCGCGTCGGCAAGCCTACCATCCTGCTACCGCCTTGCTTACCGCCTTCCCTCCTCATAACGGCAGTTGGAAGCTCGACGGAACCTCGTCGCTGCTGGTGAAGCCCGTCGGCACCGAGGACTTGCTCCGACAAATTGAAGCGCTCCTGATACTTCGAGAAGACGCGCACCAGCAAGACGAGAAACTCCTACCGTTTGCGCACACTCCTGGCAAACACTCCGCAGGTTTGAATCGGGAAGGCAGGAAGAAAGTCAGCTAGCCCGACGACTCAGTCCCCATCGCTGAGAGTTTTCGGCTCTTGCCGGTCGCACTGGAAACGCGAGATCCTCACGCCGACGCCGCTGGCCGTCTTTGCTGGAAACATTCCCGGCACAACACCGGACGTCCCTGCGTCGGCCTGAACGGAACCGTGGTCTCTTTGCCGCATTGCGAACAGACCGCTCGCGTCTCGGTTCTCGAGAAACCATGATGCCCCGAGTTTGCAGCTCCCAGAACCGCAACTCGCTTCGCTTTGCAGGTCTTGCACCGTTTGGGTTCGTTTCTGAATTGCTTATCGTGGAAGAACAACTGCTCCCCGGAGGTAAAAACGAAATCCGTGCCGCAGTCGACGCACTTCAACATCTTATCCTGGAATTCCATTGAGGATGCTCCTTCGGCCCATTCCCGCCCCACTCATGCGCCGATGAGCAAACAAAGCCCACCGCGCGCACAAGTGCGCAGAATTTTGACTCATCCCCCTCAATTGAACTGCCCCTGGATTCGGCCCGCCATGCCCTTGGCTAGGACATGGATTACTGCTGACGTACTAACCCTGAAGAAACCCCGTGGTTGCGCATATCCCAGACCAGGGAATGCACTGCGAAAAAGGGAAGAGGGCCGCGCCCACGAGGAGAAACG
>Ga0206956_1031_pt1 | contig 48798 bp, 48 predicted proteins | sample Alteio_BWOrgHeat_35_FD_153252 | JGI IMG/M metagenome (GOLD analysis project Ga0206956, IMG submission 153252) | Enriched cells from forest soil in Barre Woods Harvard Forest LTER site, Petersham, Massachusetts, United States -... | ecosystem: Environmental > Terrestrial > Soil > Temperate forest >...
GCAGCTATTTCACATCCCCCATTGCGTACCTGTTGCTGACCATGTTCGCTTTGATCTTCGGCTTTTTCTTTTGGAACTCATTGGGCGTTTTCGTCTTGATGGGGATGAAATCGCAGATGCGGGGTCAGATGATGCCGATGAATCTTAACGAAATCATCATAAGGCCACTGCTGTCGAATGTCGGCGTGATCGGGCTGTTCTTCATTCCGATGATTACGATGCGCCTGTTCGCGGAAGAAAAACGCAGCGGCACGATTGAACTGCTCGCGACTTCACCGATCCGTGACGTTGAAATCATCATTGGAAAATGGCTGGCGGCCCTCAGTCTTTACGCCTGCATGCTGCTGGTTGCGGCGGTGAATTTTGCGTTCCTTTTCAAGTACGGTAAGCCCGATTGGAAGCCGTTAGCGATTGGCTATCTGGGATTGCTGCTGCAAGCGGGAGCGCTGTTGGCCATCGGCACATTCATCTCGGCTCTCACCAAGAATCAGATCATCGCGGGAGCCGCGACGTTCGGAGTGTGCCTTCTGTTGTGGGTTCTGGAGTGGGTGAGCGGATACGAAACCGCAACCTGGGCCCAAGTTCTCGCTTATATGTCGATCATTACGCACTTCGAGTCGTTCGCCAAAGGCGTGCTCGATTCGAAGGATGCCATTTTTTACGTGACGGTGATTTTCCTGGGACTGTTTTTCACGGCGCGTTCCATGGAATCTCTCCGCTGGAGGTCGTAGGTGAATACACCATTGCTGAGAGCGAGACAGACGAAATATGCGGCATACGCGGTCGTCTACGTCCTTGTCGTCATAACCGCGGTTGTGATCGTGAACATCCTTGCCAATCGCTACACCAAGTCTTACGACGGAACGTCGAACAAGCGCTATAGCCTGTCCGAGCAGACCGCGAAGATCGTCAAGGGACTGAAAGAGAATGCCACCATTCTCTACTTTGATCAGAGGACGCGATTTCAGCACGCCAAAGATCTGCTTGACGAATATGCGTCGCTTTCCCCGAAAGTCCACGTTGACTACATCGATCCCGACAAGAATCCGCAACAAGCTCGCGAAGAAGGCATAAAGAATTACGGAACGGCGCTCCTGCAAGTCGGCGACAGAAAAGAAGAAGCCAAAAGCATGACGGAAGAGGGTATCACTGGAGCGCTGATTCGTGTGCTGAAGAACAAGACGCGCACGGTGTGCTTCGTAGCCGGCAGCGGCGAACATCAGATCGACGACTCCGACCGGAACGGGTATTCCGATTTCAAGCAACTCGTTGGCAAAGACAACTATGAAGCGAAGTCCATCGACCTGCTGCAAAAGGCCGAAGTCCCGAGCGATTGCACTGCCCTGGTAATTGGCGGACCGACTCGCGACTATCAGCAGCCTGAAGTCGATGCCATCAAGAAATATGTCGAAGATGGCGGGCGGGCCCTGTTCATGCTGGATCCGCCGCTAAAGATCGGGCGCTCTGACATCGCGGAAAACGACGCCCTCACGAGCCTGCTGCAGACTTGGGGCGTAACCATGGATAAAAATCTGATCCTGGACCTCAACCCGATCGGCCAGTTGGCCGGACTCGGCCCGCAGGTGGCCCTTGTCACCAGTTACGATTCGCAACCCATTGTGAATGGCATGAAGGGCACAGCGACTGGCTTCCCGTTGTCGCGTTCGATCCAGATCAAAAACGGCGACAAGACCACGGTCCAAAAATTGTTCGATTCTTCGACCACGAGCCTGGCGACGACCAAGTTGAACTCTCCGGCTGTCGACCCGAATGACCCGAAGAACAAGAAAGGACCAATGACGATTGCTGCCGCTGGAACATACAACACCGGAAAGCAGGATTCGCAGGGCCGGTTCGTAATTGTAGGTAGTTCGTCGTGGGCAGCCAACTCGTTCATCAAATTCAATGGCAACAGCGATCTGGCTCTGAACACCATCGATTGGCTGGCGTCCGACGAAGATCTGATTTCGATCCGTCCCAAACAAGAAGAAGATCGCCGTATCACCATGACCAATGCTCAATTGAGTTTGGTTCGGCTCACCAGCCAGTTCCTGCTGCCCCTGGTTGTCGTCTTCGCGGGTGTGTCGGTGTGGTGGCGGAGGCGGTAGATGAAACTAGGTGGTCTTATCGTCGCCGTCGTCGTCCTGGGCGGGCTCACTGGAACACTGTATTGGTCGAATCATCACAAGCCGGCGGAAAGCACCGAAGCTTCGGCCGATACGCCGCCGAAGATTCTCGCGGTTAAAGAAAAGGACATTTCTCGGTTCGACCTCAAGAAAAATGGCGCCGACCAGGTCGCGGGCGAGCGCACTAGTTCGGGCCAGTGGCGCATTATTTCTCCAACATCCCTCGCCGCCGATCAGGGTGCAGTTTCCAGCTTGCTCGGTACTTTTTCATCTCTTAACTCGCAACGTCTGGTGGAAGACAAGGCCGCCAATCTCGCTTCCTACGGTTTGGACGCGCCGAAGCTTGAATTTGATCTGTCTGAAAAAGACAACAAGACCCAGAAGCTCTTGCTCGGCGACGACACTCCCACGGGCAATGGAATCTACGCCAAACTCGACGGCGATCCGCGCATCTTCATCATGCCCAGCTTCGACAAAACCAGCATCGACAAGACTGCGAACGATCTGCGGGACAAGCGCCTGCTGACGCTAGATCCCGACAAAATCAGCCAGGTCGATCTGGTCGCCAAGAAGCAGGAAATAGCATTCGGCCGCAACAAGGACGAATGGCAAATTGTGAAGCCCCGACCGTTGCGAGCGGATGGCTCGCAAGTGGATGAACTGGTCCGCGCTCTCACCGATGCGAAGATGGAGCTCAATGTATTGGGTGATCCGAAGAAAATAGCTTCAGTGTTCGCCTCCGCGACTCCCGTCGCAACGGTGAAGCTGACGGCTGAGTCCGGAACGCAGGAACTACAAGTCCGAAAGAATAAAGACGATTACTATGCCAAGTCGAGCGCGGTCGATGGTACTTACAAAGTTGCAAGTACGCTTGGTCAGGCGCTCGACAAGAATCTGGACGACTTCCGTAACAAGAAGTTATTCGACCTCGGCTCCGACGATCCCAACAAGGTCGAAATTCGCGATGGCACCAAATCCTATTTCCTGACGCGGAGCGGTGAAGATTGGTGGTCGGGCAGCGCGAAAAAGATGGACCCCGTCACCGTTCAGGACCTGCTCGACAAAATCCGCGATCTTTCCGCCAACAAGTTTGTCGACACCGGACTCACCTTTGCACCCTCAATCGACCTGGCCGTCACATCGAACGACGGCAAGAGGGTCGAGAAGGTCAGAATGGCCAAGCTTGGCGACAACTACGTCGCGATGCGGGAAAACGATTCCACCCTATACCAGATCGATTCCAAAGCAATCGACGACCTCCAAAAATCAGCTGAAGATGTGAAGCCCGCCACCCCGCCCGCCAAATAGTCAAAACTTGCGCTACAGCCGTTCTGTGCGGACAACAACGCTTCATTAGCTCCGTTCGCGAACCAACGTGTGCCCTTGCGTGATTTCTTTTGTGCCTACCCTGATGGTAGTCTTCTTGAACGATGAAAAATCTCACGCGTCGCCGATTTGGTAAGACCTTGGCAGGCACTGCCGCAGCCGCCTTTGCAAGCGCATCCTTGCCGCGGATTGCATTCGCGCAAATGGCCACGCCGGAACCACTGCGATTTCCTCCCAACTTTATCTGGGGCTGTTCTACCGCGTCCTACCAGATCGAGGGTGCAGTGAACGAAGATGGACGCAAGCCATCCGTGTGGGACACTTTTTCGCACACTCCGGGCAAAACTTTTCAAGGGGACACCGGCGATGTCGCCGACGACTCCTACCATCGTTACCGGGAAGACGTGCAGCTGCTCAAGAACCTGGGCGTACGCGGCTATCGCTTCTCCGTCGCGTGGTCGCGCATCTTTCCCGATGGGACCGGCCAGCCGAACCAGAAGGGTCTAGCCTATTACCAGCGCGTGTTGGACGAACTGCTCAAGAACAATATTGCCCCGTACATCACGCTCTTTCACTGGGACTTGCCGCAGGCTTTGCCCGGCGGCTGGCAGTCACGCGACACTTCCAAAGCGTTCGCTGATTATGCGGGCTATGTTTCCAAACAGCTTTCGGATCGGGTGGGCCACTTTTTCACGATTAACGAATTCACCTGCTTCACCGATGAGGGTTACAAAACCGGAAAGTTCGCTCCTGGCCTGAAGTTGCCGGATGCTCAAGTGAATCAGATTCGCCACAACGCTGTACTCGCGCACGGCATGGCGGTACAGGCGATTCGCGCTAACGCCAAGCCCGGAACCCAGATCGGCCTGGCCGAAAATGCCAAGGTCTACGTGCCGGTGATTGAGACCCACGAGCAGATTACAGCTGCGCGGCTCGCCACTCGCGAAGAAAACGCACCCTTTTTGACGGCCGTCATGGAAGGCAAGTACACGGACGGCTACTTGCAGCGCCAGGGCGCGAACGCTCCCAAGGTTGAACCTGGCGACATGAAAATCATCGGCAGCCCGCTCGACTTCGTCGGGCTCAACGTTTATGCGCCAGAATATGCGCGAGCAGACGCGTCACCGGCCGGTTACGTCGTGGAAAAGCGTCCGTCCTCGTTTCCGCGCATGGCCTCGGATTGGTTGTACATTGGCCCGGAAGTGATCTACTGGGCGGTTCGCAACGTCAGCGAAGTTTGGAAACCACGGGCGCTCTACATCACAGAAAACGGTTGCTCGTCGGATGACGTAATAACTGCTGAAGGCCGGATCGAAGACACCGACCGGGTAATGTATCTGCGCAATCATCTTACGCAGCTGCATCGCGCGGCTTCGGAAGGCTACCCGATCAAGGGGTATTTCCTCTGGAGCCTGCTTGATAACTTCGAGTGGGCTGACGGCTATAGCAAGCGCTTCGGCCTTCACTACGTCGACTACAAAACGCAGGTCCGTACACCCAAACTCAGTGCCGAGTGGTATCGCGATGTAACTTCACGCAATGCGGTCGAGTGATGCGGTAATTGTGCGTCAATAATCCAGAGTAGGCTGGTTGTCACACGCCGATTACGCCTCTGATTCCAGTTCCTCCTGTTTTCGTAAGAACCGATTAAAGTGAAACTGGGCTGATCGCTGACGCTGAGAGAGCCTCTACTGCACGGTGACCCTTACCGTCGCCTGGGTGCGTCCATACTGGTTGGTCGCGTAGAGAGTGTAGGTGGTTGTCTGCATCGGAGTGACGGTTGCGCTGCTGCCGCGTACCGCTCCAATTTGCGGTGAGATGATGACGTAAGACGCGCCACTGGCTTGCCAGCTAAGCGTCACTTGCGTTCCAGAACTCACACTGGAGGAACTCGCGGCAAAACTGGCGATGGTCGGAGCCGCCCCCTGCGGCACGTTTGCTGCGGTATAGATTGGGCTCATCTGAACCACTTCGAACGCGGACGCCGGCACTTGAGAAAGGTTGTGCAGGTCGTCGTTATTCCAGCGTGTGTCCGGAGCGCCGCTCAGATACATGGGGCTGCCATTGTCGGCCATGATCATCCCATAGGTCTTCAGCGCGGTCAGAATAACTTGAACATTCGCGGAGAATTGGGAGATGTCGTAGCCGGCCTTGAGCCGCAGCTTCATTCCCATGGGTGGAGCGATCGGGTTCGAGGAAGTCGCTGCCCAGTGCGACGCTGGCGGCACCATTGCGGCCTGACTCTGCGGCAAGGTGAAACGAATCGCGTGCTGAATCTTTCCGGCAGCAACTTCGTCGTAGCGAACCAATCCGGGGAAGATGGGCAGTCCCGCCGCATCGGCGGAAGTCCATGTCCACGGGCGTTGTTCACCATTCAACAGATCCCACACCGCCGCCGAGCCCGCATTCCAACTCCCGTCGCTATTAGGCGACGCGCTGTAGAGTTCGTACAGAAAGCAGTTGTTGTTATCAATCACCAGCACGTGCCGGTCACCATTGCCAGGATTGGGATAGCCTTCGATCTGCGCATTCGCCGGAATTGGCATCGGGCCGGGATCGCTTTCGTCACCATAGGCCGTGAAGTCAATGTTCACCATGCCCTGCGACGCGCCAACAACGCTATAAGGAATGCCCATGCTGGATCCGTCGTAGAGGCCGGCTCCGAAGTCGGGATGCAGGCCAACCGTCGGGCCGATGAAATTGATGATCGCATCCGAGTTCGGATCGACAGTGGCGCCCGAGATATCCTGATTCCACGCATTGCTGGAAGGAAACGGTACGAAGCCGTTTAAGCTGGCTCCCTGGCCGGTCGAAATGACACTGCAGGCATTGTTCTGTGATCCGCCTCCACCACCGCCGGATTGCGATCCTCCGGATGAGACGCCATTGCAACCTGCCAGCATCAGCGAGAGCAGCATGGTTAGAAAGAATACGTTTAGTGCGGAAAGTTTGGTGCCCAAGCGAAAGATTCCCACGAACCATTGTCGTCGGATATGGCATCGCCACAACGGGCAAACAGTTCAATTGCCATACGAATTTGGGACATGTACGCACGATTGCCGGCCGAGAACGTCATATGAGATTTGCTGAATTCGTCGAACTTTCGAATTCCGTCAGGCTGAGTCGAACCAGGAGAAAATATAAAGTGGGGAAAGAGTATAAATAGGAGAAGTAACGCTGGTGATTGTTCTCTGAACAAGCCTCACCATCGTCCTCTGAGGAGGTTGTATGGATCGCACGAAGACTTCAATTGTCGTGATCGGATTTCTGCTCGCCAGTTTGGGAGTGTTCGCGCAACAATCGTCGGCCCCGCCTGGAACCGCCAGCGCGCCAGCATCCAACCTCAGCAGGGTTCGCGGCTGCCTTGACGGCCAGCGCGGAAACTACATCGTGGTCGAGGACAAGACTGGCCTGGTGTACGTCCTGAAGGGAGTGGGCAACAAGCTCGACGCTCAACTGCACCATGAAGTCGAAGTGAAGGGCCGGTTGCGGTCTGGGACCATCAAGACCGGCGTAAATCCGATGAAGTCGGGCAGCAATCCCAGCGATACAGAGCACGGGGTGGATGGCGTGCCGCTCGAGGTAACAAATGTGCAGACAGATGTCCGCACCATTTCGAAGCACTGCAAAGCCGCAGATGAGGACTAAAGCGGCGGCACAGTTCATGCCAGCCGTCTTGATCCCGCCTCAGGAGTAACCGCGCTCGCACTATTCCAAACTGTCCAGTTTCGTAAAGTTATGCAAAGATTATGAGAATCCCGCTTTTTCCCGCAACTTCCGGTTCATAATCCCATTCATAGGTGTAGAAAGATCGTTTTGAAAGGAAGGTTTTCCATGCTCAAACAATACCTGCTAGTTCTCCTCGCGGCGGGAGTGATCTTGATCAGCGCGCCGTTCGTGGCGGCCCAGGATAGCTCGTCCAACGACCAGCAATCTCCGCCCGCACAGGGTGGTCGCGGGCATCACGGCATGTCCGATCCCGCTCAGCGCACCCAGGAATTGACCAAACAATTGAATCTCACGGCTGACCAGCAAACCAAAGTGCAGGGCATACTTACATCCGAACATTCTCAGATGCAGAGCCTGCGCCAGGACACCTCGCAATCGCAACAGGATCGCCGCAGCAAAATGATGGACATCCACAAGACCAGTGACACGCAGATTCGCACGCTCCTCGACTCCACGCAGCAAAAGAAGTGGGACGAAATGCAAGCCAAGCGCGAACAGTGGATGCAAGGTGGCCACCACGGACCGCCGGGCGGCGGCGCCGACCAGCAAGGTGCGCCACCTCAGTAATCGTTAGTCCTGACCAACCCCAAGGCCGAAGGCCCTCTCGCGGGTAACACCGCGAGAGGCGTTAAGGAACGACTCGGCTCCCAAACGCGAGGCACTGATCTTTCCTGCTTCCTCGCTTCGCGCCACGTATAATCCAAACCATGCAAAAGCTGTATGCGCGGAACACGGGGTTGGGCAATGCCCGAGTCCATTGACTGGCCGCGGGCGTATCCGCCGCGCCGCCGTCGTAGTTTCCTTCTTATTCTCGCCGTACTTATCGGCATCGCCTTCGTCGGACGAACTGCGCTCTCATATTACGTTGATGTGCTCTGGTTCGAATCGCTCGGCTACGGCGCCGTGTACTGGAAAACACTGAGCCTGCAGTGGGGAATCTTCGCGGTCTTTGCAGCCGCAACTTTTCTCATTCTGTTCGGATCGTTCCTGGCCCTGAAGCGGGCGCATCTGCCGGATTTGCCAAGTGGCCACACGATATTCATCGGCCAACAGCCAGTGAGATTGCCGGTCGAGCCTGTCCTGCGGCTCATCGCGATGGGTATTTCGCTGGCTATCGCGCTTGCAACCGGCGCTGGGATGATGGCAGAGTGGCCGACGCTCGCGCTCTTTTTGTACGTGCCGCCTGCCACAGGCGGCGTGGTGGACCCGATTTTCGGCAAGCCCCTGAATTTCTTTCTGTTCACTTTGCCGGCATGGCAGCTCATGGCTGGCTGGCTCGTTACGTTGGCCGTAATTACCTGCGCGCTCGCGGTTTTCTTTCTCCTTGTCACAGGTGGAAGCAGTGTGCTCGCGCGCCGCAGCGCAGTTACTTTGCCCTGGCGCGGATTCTCCGTCACCTTTGCGTTCCTGTTGCTGGTCCTGGCGATTCTGTCCTATCTCGGGCGCTTCGAGCGTTTATTCGAAGATCACACGATCTTCGGAGGTGTGACCTACACGGATGCGCACGTCACGCTGACCGGGACTCTCGTTGTGTGTGCGGCGCTCCTTGTCGGCGCGGTGATCGCAGCCGCGAACGCTCTGTCGATGCAGCGCGGACGCTGGCTTATCGTGGCAATCGTTCCTTCCGTAGTGTGTTATTTCGGAGTTCAGATCGTCGGCTGGTATGTCAGCAGTTTTATCGTCAAACCAAACGAGCTAGTTCGCGAGCAACCCTACATCGCCCACAACATCGAATTTACTCGGCAGGCGTACGGGTTGGACCGCGTCTTGCAGCGCGAGTTTCCCGCGGAGACGACCGTCGAGGCCGCCGACCCGGCGAACAATCAGGCTACGCTGCAGAACATCCGGCTTTGGGACTGGCGCGCGCTGCAGGACACGCTTCGTCAGATCCAGGAAATCCGCACCTACTATGATTTTCCTGACATCGACATTGATCGCTATGCAATCGACGGCACCACTCGCGAGGTTATGCTGGCCACGCGCGAGTTGAACGTTGACAAGATCCCGGAGAGCAGCCGCAACTGGATCAACGAAAAGCTGATCTACACCCACGGTTACGGCATCACTATGAACCCAGTCAATGGATTCACTCCGGAAGGGTTGCCCACTCTTATTCTGAGCAACATGCCGGTGCAGAGCACGGTGCATAGTTTGAACGTGACCCGGCCAGAAGTTTATTTCGGCGAGTTGACGAACACCGACGTCTACGTGAAAACACGGCAGAAGGAATTCAACTATCCGCAAGGCCAGACCAACAATCTAAACTCCTACGAGGGCAATGGTGGCATCCTGCTCGGCGGTTTTCTCCGGCGCATCATTATCGCTCTCGACCGCGGCGACCTTGCGAAGCTTCCGTTCAGCGACGACGTGACTCCGGACAGCCGCTTGCTGATGCGGCGCAACCTCCGCGATCGTGTATCCACATTAGCGCCGTTTCTGACCTTCGATCCCGATCCATACATCGTTCTCGGCGACGATGGCCGGCTGTCGTGGATTATGGATGGATTTACAGTTTCAGATAGCTATCCATATTCGACCCATTATCACCCCGACAGCACCACGCTTAACTACATGCGGAACAGCGTCAAGGTCGTCATCGACGCTTACGATGGCACGACCACGTTCTATGTATTTGATCCGGAAGACCCGATCATCGCAGCTTACCGTCGCATCTTTCCTGGCCTGTTCAAGGATGCGGCGGCAATGCCTCCGGACCTGCGCAAACACGTGCGCTATCCGGAATTGTTGCTCAAGCTGCAGGCCGAAGTTTACGGCCTCTATCACATGACGGATACAGAAGCGTTCTACAACCGTGAGGATCTATGGACGGTCGCGACCGAAGTTGGCATGAGCGAAGGCGGTGAGCAGACGACGCGGACGATGGAGCCGAATTTCGTGCTGATGAAACTGCCCGACGAAAGCGGTATGGAGTTTGTGGAGATTCTGCCATTCACGCCCTCGAATCGGAACAATCTGATTGGCTGGATCGCCGGGCGCAGCGATGGCGCACATTACGGCACGTCGGTCGTCTACAACTTTCCCAAGACCAAGCTGGTCGACGGACCATTGCAGATCGAAGCGCGAATCGATCAGAACGCGCAGCTTTCCGGACAATTGACGCTGTGGAACCAGCAAGGCTCGCACGTGCGCCGCGGCGCTCTGCTCGTAATTCCGACTGGGAAGGCGCTGTTATATGCGGAGCCGATTTATCTGCAGGCTGAACGAAGCCCGATGCCAGAGTTGCGTCTGGTCGTGCTCGCTGTGCAGGATCGGCTTGCGTATGGACCAACCTTTGAGTCGGCAATGGCTGCATTGTTTGGAGGGGCGTCGTCGTCGCTGACTGCCGCGTCGAGTGCTGCACCCACTCCCGAGGCGGCGCGAAATGCCCAGCCGTCTGTTGCGTCACCGCAGACCGGAGAGGATCTCAACGCGCTGATCGTGCACGCCGCCAAAGATCTCGCGGACTACCAGCGCCTCACGGCCGAAGGCAAGCTGGGTGAGGCTGGACAGAAGCTTGAAGAGCTAAAGCGCACTCTCGACGAATTGAACAAACGCAAGAAGTGATCGGCCGCCAACTGCCGGTCACTTTTCGTCTGACGACCTCCCTCGAAACTGAATAATTCGACGCCGATCGCGCTTGTCGGGTCTGCCTGCAGGTAATTGTTCGAATTGCTTCATCGCCCTACGCTCCGCTGCCACCTTCAGTCGCAGCTCGCGACTCGCCTCCGTCTCGCGATAAAGAGTTTGCGCAACCGACGCGGGCCCGCGAACTTCGCTGAGGCCCAAAACTTCCACGTGAAAGTCGCCGCCTTCGTTGGTCACTTGCAACATGTCGCCAACCCGCACCTCGCGGGCAGGCTTGGCGGGCTGCCCGTTGGACTGAATCCTGCCAAGTTCGCAGGCTCGCCCAGCCAGACTGCGCGTCTTAAAAAATCTGGCAGCCCACAACCACTTGTCGATTCGAACGCTGGCCATGATCTATCTTAGTAGTTTGCCCAGTGTAGTTCGCCCAGTAGCTCGCTTGCAAAAGCGCAGTCGAGCACTGCAAGCTACGGAACATGCCGGAACTGCCAGATATCGCCGCTTACATCAGTGCGCTCGAACCGCGGATCGTCGGCCAGGCAATTGAGCACACCCGATTAGCGAGCCCGTTTCTGCTTCGTACCGTTCAACCAGCGCTTACGGATGTCGAAGGCCGCATCGTGCGTGAGTTGCGGCGCATAGGCAAGCGCATTGCAATCGGAGTCGAAGGCCATCTCTGGCTGGTGCTGCACCTGATGATCGCCGGCCGCTTGCACTGGCGTCCGCGGGGAGCAAAGCTGGCGGGACGCAAGAGCCTGGCAGCTTTCGATTTTCCCAATGGATCTCTCGTGCTCACGGAAGCCGGCACCAAGCATCGCGCGTCGCTATATCTCTTCGCTGGCGAGGATGCCTTGCAATCCGTGGACCCCGGCGGAATCGACATCTTCAGCAGCAATCTCGCCTCGTTTCGCGAAGCGCTGACCGCCGAAAACCGTACGCTCAAAAGGGCGCTCACCGACCCGCGCATCCTCAGCGGCATCGGCAACGCGTATTCGGACGAGCTCTTGCACGCTGCTCAACTGTCTCCGATCACGCTGACGCAAAAGCTAAAGCCGGAGGAATGGGAGCGCCTTTTCGCAGCGACCCAAAACACTCTGCAGCTTTGGATCGACCGGCTGCGCGCCGAAGCGGAGACTGGCTTTCCGGAAAAAGTGACTGCGTTTCGCAAGGAGATGGCGGTTCACGGACGCTATGGAGAACCGTGCCCGAGGTGTGGCGAGAAGATTCAGCGAATTCGCTACGCGGACAATGAAACCAATTATTGTGCTCGCTGCCAAACCGGAGGAAAAGTTCTTGCGGATCGAAGTCTGTCCCGGCTCTTGCGATCAGATTGGCCGCGCACGCTGGATGAGCTCGAAGCTCTTAAGCGCCGCTAAAATTGATCGGTGCCTTCAGAGCTATACCAACTTTACTCCGGTGACGAATAGAAGCGCGGCCACGGCGGGGCGCAAAGTTCCCTCGGGAATGCGGCTGGCGATATAGCTCCCCAGCCAAACTCCAGGAACGGATCCTACGAGAAGGCCCAGCACCAGCGGAAGGTTCACATCTCCCAGGCGCCAGTGTCCCAGCGCGGCCACACCAACAATGAGAACTCCGTGAAATACATCGCTGCCCACCAACCGATTCAATTTCTCGCCGGGAAATATGAGCAAGAGAGTAGTGACGATGAGGCTGCCGCTTCCAACCGAAGTCAAGGAAACCAGAACGCCGACAACAAACCCGAGTAGTGGAACTTGCCAGCCTTTGAGGTTCTCGTCAGTCGCTGATCGAGTGGCTGTTGCCGGAAGCCAATGATGAATGTACGCCTTGAAGATGATTCCAACTGCTACCAGAATCAGCGTTCCGCCCAGCAGACGAACGATCAGATGGTCGACAAACTCCAGCCCGGCAGACTTTTTCAACGAACCTAACAAATAGAGGCCAACCAACGCTCCCGGAACGCTTCCGCTCGCCAGCCGCCAGACCAGCTTCAAATTCACATTCCTATGGCGATAGTGAACCGCCGCGCCCACGACTTTCGTCAGAGCGTTCCAGACCAGATCAGTCCCGACCGCGACGGTGGGCGCAGCCCACCCCGTCCAAAGCAACAGCGGAGTCATCATGGCTCCGCCGCCCATTCCGGTTAGACCAATTAAGAAGCCCACCAGTAATCCTATGGCTGCTGCACCCCACGGCATACATCTTCCCCCACAGAAATTTCTTTAGGCCGCTTTGCCTACGGCCTGAGCGCCTTCTACTTCGATCAGCTTTCCGGACTGCACGTCATATATAAATCCATAAATCGGAATCGACTTGGGAATCAACGGATGAGTCCGAATGCGTTCGACATCATCGAGCACGGCTTGCTTTTGATCTCTGATCGTTAACCAATCGATGTGCTCGCCGGCACTGGATCCGGGCCCGCGGCCGACGTCACGAAACCCACTCGGCGTCAGTTCGGCGGTCTCCAAACTCGACGCCAGCAACCCGCGCATAACTTCATTCGAGAAAAACTCCATCCGCAATTGGTGTGATGGATAACGAAGAATTCCCGCGTCCCCAGCAGCTTGTAGCTGATCACCAGAGAGCGGATGGCGTCGTCGCTGGCGCGGCCGCCCGCGTTGCGAATCACGTGTGCGTCTCCTTCGGAGAGGCCGGCATATTTAGCGGGATCGAGCCGGGCATCCATGCAGGTAAGAATCGCGAAGCTGCGGGCGGGCGGCAAAGCTAACTTTCCTCTGTCTCCGAAATTCGCACTGTACTTTTCGTTTGCGTCGAGCACTTCCGACAAAATCTGGCTCATGCGAAGCTCCTTTTGGCGAATGAGGACGCCGATACTAATCAACCCTCATGATTCAACCTGGCCGTCACCTCTTAAGGCCGATACCAAAAGACTGGCTAGGCTCGAGAGGCCAACGGACCGGGAATGCTGTGCTCATGCTTGTCGCGTTTCGGCGGATACTGGGTATCCCCTGGATCAACTACGGCGACGGCGTGGAACCAGCGCAGAATGACCACGCTTGCAAGCAACCACCACAGGAACCAGGTCTTCGCGAAGAGTGCAATCATAAAGTCTCGTTTCCTCCCCCGACCGCGTGCCCCATCCAACATATCGGGGAGAAGCATACCATATAGTCTATCAAGATACTATGGATTATTTATGAAAAGATGGAGTGGTCCGGCTATACCGGAATCGGTTTCGGTATGAGGAAAATCAGGTAAACCAGAACTCACTGGGTGTTGAGCAGGACGGAGATGTAGTCTGCCCCGTTAGGGGCAATCGCTAAATCGGGAGCATCGTCATTGTTGAAATCGCCCGCCGTTAGAGAATACCCGCCTCCCAGCCAGATATAGATGGGAACTGCATTGTCCAACTTTCCATTTCCCTTGCCGTAATAGAGGACCATTTTTTGGCTGTAATCCACGCCTGCCACGTCGAGATTGCCGTCGAGATTGAAGTCAGCGATCACCACCGCGAACGGGCCAGGATTACAGCTGTACTTGCAGTTCGGATACAAGGTGGCGTCCCCGAATTTCCCGCCGCCCTGATTCAACAGAACGTCGATTCCGGCGTCGACATTGGCCACCACCAAATCGGGCTTGCCGTCATGGTTCAAGTCTCCGATGGCCACACCCATTGCCTCCCCCGCTCCCACCCCATAAGTTGCGTCGAGATGGAATTTCCCTGTCCCATCGTTGAGCAGGACGGCAACCGAATTCCCCGTGAATTCGGTCACGGCCAAGTCGGGATGGTCGTCCCCGTTCAGATCGCTAGCTGCAATTCCCTCGGGGGCGTTAGGGATGGCGTAAGCTCTAGGCTTCTCCAAGGTCCCGTCTCCCTTCCCGAAGAACACCATAACGTTTCCGTGTTCGTGGTTGAGATCCCCCTTGTTCGTCACCGCAACGTCGAGGTGGCCGTCGCCGTTGAAGTCTGCCTCCACAAGGGACACCGACTCTAAGCCGAGCGTATAGGTGGCCTTTTTCCGAAAATGCCCGGTTCCATCGCCCAGAAAAACGGCCAGGGCACCGTTCCCCGTCCCTCCAGATTCGATAATGGCCAGGTCCTCGTTGCCGTCCCCGTTCAAGTCCCCAGCTGCCAAAGCAATTGGGGCGGGGGCCGGGAAGGTGATTGCCTTCTGAAAGGTTCCGTTGCCATTCCCCAGCAAGATGCTAACCTCACTGCTAAGATAGTCAGCCACCGCGAGATCCAGATTGCCGCTGTGCGTGAACTCAGCCGAGATGACCTGAAACGCCTCCTGCTGGTCTCCGAGTTTGTAATACCCGGCCTTTTTGAATTGCCCGGCTGACGCGGCAGGGGCGATGCTCAGCGCAGTTACTGCAATCAAGACGATCCAAATGATGCGTTTCATTGCGATACCTCACACCACTCTCGTGGTTCCTTGGGACGTCCGTCAAGATGAAACATATTGCAGCTGAGAAGCGTCGTTCGGTTTCCGTTTCTCTGCGAGAGAAATCCCAACTGAAAGGCGAGATGTTTCCGAACTTGTCTTGGACTGCGGATTAAACAGTGGCCACGTGAACCGGAATAGAAACGGGAGCGACGATGACCGCAAGCGGCGTCCAAGAGTGCTTGCCAAATGAGCGAGACGAAAAAGTCTCGCGGCCCCGTCCGTCGTCGCTGTATCGCTCGCGACTGTTGCAACCGCCGAGGAGGGATAATCCGGTTGAACACTCGCTGTGATTGACGAACTGTCCACGCTCTTCGTCATGTGTTCACTATGCCGGGGAGCGGAGGCCATCTTGATGCACGTATTTGATGACTTCCACATCGGACATTGCGATTAAGCCATCGTTCACCATCTGCTCCAACACCGGCAGGAGTTTGTTGACGTTCTCGTGCGTATCTACAACCGACACCATAATCGGGCGGTCGGAAGATCTGAGAAGATGGGCTTTGTGAATCAGAGTGCTGGCACCGTAGCCTTCTACGCCGCGATACACGGTCGCCCCGGCAATATCGAGTTCCCGGCACTTCTCGACAATTGCCTGGTAGAGCGGCTTACCATGCCACTTATCGTCTTCGCCGAAGTGAATCCGGAGCATCTTGGCCTTGCCTTCGAGTTTCATGCGCGAGTCTCCTGACGCCGCTCGGTTTTCTCGTAGTCGGGCGTGTACTTGATAACATCCACATCGGAGAGCACAACCAAACCCTGCTGCACCATTTCATCCAGGATGGGCATGAACGCCTTGAGCTTCTCTTCCGTGTCCACGATCGAGAGCAGGATGGGCCGGTCATGCGAAAGGCTGAGCGCTGCATCTTTGTGGATTCTCCGATTCGCACCGTATCCCAAAATCCCCCGGTAAACCGTGACACCCGCAATATCGTGAGCCCGCAAGCCTCCTACGATGGCTTCATACAAAGGCTTGCCATTCCACTTGTCGTTTTCACCGACGTAGATCCGCATCAATTTGGCTTTAGTTTCACTCTTGAGCGCGGGTTTCCCGGTTACAGCCGTTTGCTCTTTTTTGGTTTTTGTCTGGGCGGGCTTCACGATGGTCGTATCGTGCATTTCAATCAGGCCTGTCCCGGCCATCGTTTGCAGCTTGGGCAGCAACTCCTCAACTTTCTCCGCAGTTTCGATGAACTCGATCTTGATAGGCAAACGGGTTGCGAGATCTACGAGTCGAGTCGTGTGCATTTGGTGATCGGAGCCAAAGCCGGCAATCCCTCGCGTTACGGTCGCGCCCGATACACCCCGAAAGAACAGAAAATCGAGGATGGCCGCATATGCCGCACTGCCGTGATAATGCTGGTCCTCTGCAACGTAAATGGCGACCTTCTTAGCTGGTCCAGATGTGAGCACTTTCCCTCCTCCGCTCTACAGCCCTCGCTTGCTGGCAAGAATTTCAGCCACACGTCCTAGTATCCCACCACCAGTGTGAATCACTGCCAGGGCCGATGAAATTCCTTGAGCAAGCGACAGATCGAACACGCCCCTCTCATCCACGCCTGACCGACATTGATCTCGTGCGCGAATGCGGCAGCCTTCATCCGATCGCCCTCCCTGCAAGCACCCCGACCCAGACAGCTACAAATCCAATGACCACGCTCAGAGTGATGTTGAGCATCGCCGTAAGTAGCTGGCCGTCCTGAAAGAGTTGAAGGGTTTCATATTCAAAAGCCGAGAAAGTCGTGTATCCACCGATGAAACCGATAGGGATGAGATACCGCCAATTCGAACTCCAGTGTGCTTTCGTGGCCAAGACAGCGAGAACCATGCCGATCAAGAATGAGCCCGTAACGTTGACCACAAAAGTGCCGTAGGGAAATCGAGCGCCCATCCTGCCCCCGATAAAACTTCCGAGCCAGAAGCGCAAGACTGAACCTAGAAATCCTCCGATTCCAACCATCAGATACTTGATCAAGTCGTTGTATTCCTTTCGTTCTTGCGAAATTCTTCTTCCGGGAATGCACCTGTGTGTACGAGCGGACGCAGAAAAGCGCGCGGCCCGCTTAACGTGAGACCGCCTGCTCGTGCTCACATGAATCTGGGAATCTCTTGGAATTAGAAGATGGAGGGGAAAACTCTGAAATTAACCCCTACCAAGAGAATTCCTTCTTCTTCGTAGGAGTCATCTGCCCAAGCAGGGCGGTTAAAGGTGAACTCCAACACCCAATCGAATTATGCCAACCCGGGGAGGTGAAGTCAATTGCGGATAACGCCGCCACGGACGTTGGACGCGTTATGAGGCAGGAGAAGGCCTTTCTCAAGTGCCGCGGTCATTCTGTATCTGGTTCGATTCCTATTGTCCAGTCTTGGTCATGGCTAGTATTCTCCCGAAAAGGAAGGAGCGGTGGTGATCGCGCATGGCGGCTCGACCGACCTTGCCTGACAAGCTTCTCGTGCCTGCTCAATCGAAACGACCAAGGAAATGGCTACTGTGAAGAAAAATGGCTTCAGAGCGGTGATCGAGATAGGATTCATCATCTTCCTGTTTTATTCCAATCTTTTGATGGGAGAATTTGAACGCTCAGGCATGGGACAGAAGAGAGGGATGGTTTGGGCAATCCGAGATGTTTTCACCACGGCCAATTTTGAAATTGCTACCATAGCCGCGCTCACCGGTTACGTCTTGTTTGAATCTCTTCGCAAGAAATTCTAGGTAAATGTGGTTCTGATTCTAGGCTGCAAAAGAAACCACAGGAGCGCACCAGCGATAATGAAACCGGTCCAACCGCGTAGCCAGTCGTCTCTGTCCGCATCCGCTGACTGCTGATCACGTAGCTCCAGCAAAGCCTGTGCCACGCTGCGAAACACAACTTGCGTCGTTGCCGAGTTCTCGGAATAGAGAGCGGCTGGCACCTGCGGCAGCAGACTGCGGATCAGCAGGGTCTTGCCAACACCGGTTGGCCCATGAAGAAGGAACGGCCTTCCTTTTCAGCAGACGCTGTTTCAGCGCCCGCATTTCTTCCACACGTCCGAAAATAAAGTCCGACGTTTGCATGGCGTGTCTTTATTGCAAGCATTGAGAGCCGAATGAAGCTGATATTCCAGCGACCTCCCGGAGGAACTCTCAGTTGGCGACGTGGCGGAGAGTGAGGGATTCGAACCCCCGATACCCGTTAAGGTATGCCGGTTTTCAAGACCGGTGCCATCAACCACTCGGCCAACTCTCCGCACCCTGACGTCAATAGATTATCAGAGAGCGAGTTTGATCCCTTACACTCTGAAATGCAGGAGAACAGATCGGATGCTCCGGATCAACAATTTCACAAGATCGAACTGACCACGAAGGACCGTCAGCTGATCGTGGCTAGCAGAGATGGCTGCTTCGCCAAATGCAGCAGAAAATCATGGCCGCGGAAAGCGGCCATGGGCTGTGACTATTTGGCTTGGGAAAAGACGTGGGCAATTATTGTCCCAGCACTGCGAGTGCTAGTCCTGGTGTTTGTTGAACTGCTACCCACTTTCCGTTGTTTTGACGGCACTGTCCGCCCGTGGAGTAGCAGCGGGCTGCGCTGGGCGCCGGATCGATTTGATCGGTATCGTTGACATTCCAGAAGAGGAAGGCGTCTTTGTCGTCGGCATTGGTATTCACAGTGATCCAATATTGCACTCCACTTGTAACCGCAATTCCAGATTGATCGGTGATTACCGCGACCGTGCAGCAAGTTCCTCCGGCTACCAGGTTCTTCACCTTCCAAGTTTTGATTGCGGTTCCCGGGATACCATTGGCATCGTTGTTGACACTCACAATAACTTCATTCGTCCCGCCGAGGTATCCAAGCGCTAATTTGATCTTTGTAACAACATGGTTGGCGCTGGGCGTGAATGCCACGCCGTCCCACCATTCAACGTTGCCGGGCGAGTTCGGACCGGAAATCGTGGCTCCCTCGCAGCACCAGTAAATTCCCTTGGGATACGCGGCGCCAAGGTTGTCGTAAATCTTGACCAGGTTGGCGTCAGACTGATCCGTTGCCGTGGCTTGCTGGGCGCGGGCTTTTACCATCACGGTTCTTCCGTTGTCGCTCACGATCACCCCGTTTTTACTGGCGGTGAAAGCCGCCACACTGACGAGCAGCAGCAAGGCCACTCCCACGATGACACGTTCGATAGTTCTATTCATGGTTATCTCCCCTTTTAGAAAAACTGGTCTGCGAGGTCGTCCTCTAGGATCACATCGCCGTAAAACTATACCGCGTTTTCCCCCTGTGAATTAGTCTGAAGGCCGGAAAAAGAGAACGTGCTATGCCTTCGCCAGAAAACCTGGAATGGCGGTAAACTGGTTTCTGGAGCGAGGTTAGGAGCGTGTTGATCGAGGTCGCCAAGCCGGTGGCTTTCATTCTGTGCGTCGTCTCTTTGTACGGCCTATTCATTCACGCTTTTCTGCTTCCATCCAACGATATGCACGAGAAGATTTGCGATTGTCTCAGTCTATTGATGTTGGCGGCTGGAATGTCGCTGATCAGCGGATTGATTTTCCAGCGCGCAGCGCCCAGACCAAGTACGCGCGGCACACAGCTCCTGGCCACACTTCCTGTTCAACTCTTTTGTTGGGGTTCGAGCATCATGCTCGTTCTCTTCCTCGTTTCCTGGTACTTGGAAAGCCACTGCATTTTCTATCGAGATGTAAACTTCTGAAACCCGCGGCGAGTGAGGCGCCGTTATGGAGAAATCTTCGGTCGAGGCTAATTCCTGTATGCGCGCGGAGTGCTTGACGTGATCGGGGTCTGGGCGCGGCGACTGGGCCGAGTTGCAATCGCACTCGTCGTCCTGTTGGAATTGCTCTTTGTAGGGGACCGGGTGGTGCTGCAGTTTCGTATTTCGCGTAGAACAGCGTACGGCGTGGTCGAAGTCAATCAGTTTCTGGCAACGCCCCTGAAGGGCAGCAAGGTTGAATATGATCTGATGGGTACGGTGCAGAAGACGTGCACTCGGTCAATTTTCCCGCAGAAGGGGAATCCTTCGTGCTGGTGGCTGGAACGGCATAAATCGCAGTGGGAGTGAAAGCCAGCGGCGGAAAACGCATCCAAGTTCCGAAGGCTCGAAGGAAATCATAAACCCGGTCGCGAACGAAACAAGAATTATGATGGCGTCCCTTTTGAAGTCAAAAAGAAAGTCCCGGTCCGGAGGGCTGGGGAAACTTTCCGCCTTCGCTGCGGTCTTCCTAGGGCTATCCGCAGTCTTATTCACCTGCCCAACACTCGGACAGAGCGCGTCCGCGGCCCTTGGCTCGTCGGATGTCGTCGAGTTCTTATCCAAGACCATCGATTGGTATCGGCAGACCAGTTCCGCTGAGCAGCAAATCGCCACGGACCCAGTTGACCTGGCCTTCGGAGATAACAATCGTCGCACCGCCGACGACGTTGTGCGCATGGCGTTTGATTTTGCGCGCCAGCAAGAACAACTGCTCTCGCCCCAGGCGACAGCCAACCAGCCACAAACTCCGAACAACAAGTTGTCTCAGTATCAGGGTCTGGTTCAGGCGGCAGCCAATGAGGATCAACAGGTCCAACAGACCCGGACGGAACTGTCGCAGCTAGAGCAGAAAAAAGAGGCCGCAACGGGGAAAAAACGCAAGGATTTGGATTCACAGATTGCGGAGTTGAACAGTGAACTGGGCTTGATGCAAGCGCGCCGCGATGTGCTCCACAACATGATCGATTTTGTGGGACAAGCCAACACTAGTGGTTTGGGAACAGTAGGGCTGCGGGGGCAAATCGAACAGCTGGCACGCTCAGTGCCGGCGTACTTAAGCGAGCCTCTGAACAAGGGTGGCAATCCCCAATCTTCGCCTCCCCAGCAGTCAACTTCCAAAACCGAGACACTGAAACCCGCTCCCACAGGAATTTGGGGCTACATAGCTGATCTCTTCCACCTTTCTCGCAAAGAAAGCACTCTTAAGCGAGAGATCGCTTCGACAGATGCGCTCGATCAAGTGGCCAGCCAACTCCGCAATCCGTTGCTCGCGACTCTCAAAACCATGATCCAGAATGGGGATCAGCTCGAACATCAGGCGGATACGAGTGATCCCGCCGCGCTGGTGCAAGAGAAACAAAAGCTCGATCAACTCACAGCCGAGTACAGGCAGATCTCCGCAGCCCTCGTGCCTTTGAGCAAGCAGGCCATTCTCCTTGATATTTACAAACGCAGTCTGAGCGCCTGGTACGACACCGTCAAGAATGATTATCTGGAAGACCTCAAGAATCTCCTGGTGCGGCTCGGAGGCCTCGTCGTTGTCATCGGAGTCGTCCTCGGCATAGGTGAACTGTGGCGGAGAACCATTTTCCGGTACGTCCAGGACACCCGCCGACGTTATCAATTCCTCCTGTTGCGGCGCATTGTCCTTTGGACTGCGATCGGGATCATTTTGGTTTTCACTTTCGCTACCGAACTGAGTTCGATAGTGACCTTCGCCGGCCTGATTACGGCAGGAGTTGCGGTAGCACTGCAAAACGTAATCGTTTCGATCGTGGGCTATTTCTTCTTGATCGGGAAGTATGGAATTCGGGTTGGCGATCGCGTCCAGGTGGCGGGGGTGAAAGGCGAGGTCGTTGACATTGGCATGGTGCGGTTCCATCTTATGGAACTCGCCGGGGGAACGATGGATTCCGAGCCGAGTGGGCGGGTCGTAGCGTTTTCGAATTCGATTGTTTTTCAATCCACTGCGGGCCTCTTCAAACAAATTCCCGGAACCAGTTTTGTCTGGCACGAAATCAAGCTCACATTCGCCGCCGAAAGCGACTACCACATAGTGCGCGAACGCGTAAATCACGCGGTGGATGCCGCGTTTTCCACGTACCAGGACAATCTGGAACGGCAGCGCCAGGAAATGCAACGCAGTTTGACCTACGTCTCAGCGTCCGCACTGAAGCCGAAAGTTACCCTGCATTTTGCGACGTCGGGAATCGAAGTTCTGATTCGCTACCCCGTAGTGCTGCAGAAGGCGGCTGAGATCGACGAACATCTGATGCATGAATTGTTCGCCGAAGTAGATCGCGAACCAAAGCTTAAGCTGATTGGAACCGAGGTTCCCGAGACCAAGGCAGTCGCCTAGCTTCCAGCGGCAAATCGTTCCGCACAGCAGCCGTCACGATCCGGCCGGGCGAATGCGATTGTCGTTCGAGCGGGTAGCGTTTCGACAACGTTGGCAGAATCGACGGTAGTCATGCCTGGCTGGAACCGGTTTCGCAAAAAGGTTTATTCTTGGACATGGAGCCCCGGCGCAAAATGCGACCCCGTTGGCAATCGAGCGCGAAGCATCATGAAATCTAATTATTTTCTGCTTATCGTTTTCTCGGTCTCTCTTTCAATCTCTACGCTGACCCAACCATGTGCACACGCGCAAGCCCAAAGCAACTCTGAGGCTTCAAGCCAATCGTGGACGGCGACGACCCAGGAGCAACTACCCAGCAACCAGAATCCCACCCGAACATCAGAAACTCACACTGAGTCCGGCGGTCGCACTCTCGATAATCAGCATACAGAGAACATGGGGATGGACGGCCATTATCAGCCTTATTTGGATGTGCAGAAAGAATCCGTCAAAGTTGATGCCAACACCACTCGAACCGTTCAGCGCACGTTTGGCCGTGATTCCGATGGCCGGAAAACCCTGGTTCAGGTGACCGAAGAGGAAAGCCGCACATTGCCGGGAGGTGAAGTGAAAGTCGTGCGCACGACATCGGATCCCGACGCTAACGGCGCTCTGCAGACCGTTCAGCGAGAAGTTTTGGATACGCGGCAGATAAGCCCCAACGTGCAGGAGACCAAGAGCACGCTTTTTACGGCCTCACCGAACGGCGGTTTAACCCCGTCCGTACAGACTACGGACCGCGAAACCAAGACTGGCGATCACAATATTGACTTTCGCAAGTCCACTTCGCTGCCTGACTCCAACGGCAACTGGCAGGTCAGCGAAGTTCGAGAGGGCACAGTCAAGGACGACGGCAAGGACCGCACCAAAACCAAAGAAGAGCGCGTCCTGCGCCCCGGAACTGATGGGAATCTGTCGGTGGTCGAGCGAACTGTAAGCAAGGAGTCGGAAAATGCCGCGGGTGAGAAACGTGAGACCGTGGCAACCTACTCAACCAACCTTCCTGGAACTCCGATTGACGACAGCCTGCACTTGGACCAGGAGGTTACGACGGTTCATCGCAAGGCCGATGGCGTCCAAACCACGCAAACGCTGGTAGAACAGAGAAACCCGGCAGAGCCAAGTGGCAGCCTTCGAGTGACACAGGAGGCTATTGACATCATTCGACCCGGAGGCGCCGGAACAACTCAGGAGACGCAGACGCTGCAGTCGTTGGATTCCAACGGCGAGCTCGGAGTAGTCTCCGTGGATACTCGAAAACAAAACAATTCACCAGCAGTCCACGTTGATATAGCGCCGGCCAAAACTCCGCAGCCCGCGCCCGCTCACTAGCCGCAATCTACTTGGTTACCACGCCACAGGCAATGCGAGCGCCGGAGTTTCCCGACGGATCGGTCTTCATGTCATCCGCGTCGGCGTGAATAACCAGGGCAGTTCCGCCGTTGCTGAACAGCGAATGGCTGTTGCTTCCATCTCCCAGAACCACGTCACTGTCAGTTAGCTTGAGCTTCGCCGTGCCTTGGCCGGTGACGCTGAGGTTCATCATGTCACCCGCGTGATGTCCATCGGGACTCTGAAGGCCGTGCTTTTTTCCGTCTGGATTGAAGTGCGGTCCTGCAGACTTGAAATCGGGGCCATCGCACTTGGCGGTCTGATGAAAATGGATCCCGTGCGTCCCCGGCGGCAGGCCGTGCAGGTCGAGTTTGAGCCCCACACCCGTGCCCTTCGAACCGGTTCCGCTTTCCGATATCGTAACCGTGCCCACGCTATTGCCCTGGGCATCTTTCATCTGGACGACAGTTTTGGCCGCGCTGGCAAGCGACCAGAAAATTATCGCGAACGTTACGGCGGCGATGAAAAATCGTTTGTTTTTCATGGCCGAATTATAACCAAGCTGCGGGCCGCACGTCATTTCCTCGCGACATGCGCCAAGCGCGTTTTGGTTTACCTTGGCGTGGCGTTCGCATGAGACAACGGGAACCTCACAAGTTTTCCATTTTCCTTTGCAGGTCTCGCGCAATCCACTCGGCATCACTTCCCGGCTCGAACTGCACTGGCGCGCCGATCCTTACTTTGATCTGACCGGGACGCGTGAATTTCCTCCCTGCCTGCTTCACCTCGAATAATCCATCAATACGCATAGGCACGACCGGAATTTGCAGGTTGTTGGCTAATAGTCCGATGCCCGCGCGAAACGGAAGCAACTTGCCATTCGTCGTATGTCGGCCTTCGGGAAAGACGAGAACGCTGTAGCCGCGATCGACGGACTCCCCGGCGTAGGCGAAGCTCTCGCGGAATCCCGCTTCGCGCGGCAACGGAAAAAGATTCAGCAACGAAACACCCAGCGCCCACTTCACGCGATCATAGGCCTTGCCAACAAAGCTTCGCGTAGCAGGCGGAGTGCGCAGGATCTCAAGTGCCTCGCCGCCGGTCGCGATTGCCAGCTTATGCCGTAGACGAGCGGGAAGAGCGGTCAGAACAAATCCTGGATCGACATCGCCAATGTGATTGCAGATGACGAGCACCGGCCCGCGCAGTCCGTGCAAATTCTGTCGGCCCTCTACGCGGGGCCATCCCAATAGAAATACGGCCGGTCGCAACAACAGGTAATGCACCGCGAGACGGATCCACGTAATCGGCCAGCGCTGCACCCAGCGCGGATAGTGGTAAGGCGTTCGCGGTGGAAGCTTGCCCTGCAACATCCGCTCCAGCTCACCGACCGTATTCACGGCCGCAAACCGAGTCTCGCTGAGATCAATCTGATATCGATCTTCGAGCGCGCTCAGTAACTCGACGCGGTCGAGCGAACCAAGGTTCAGCTCAGACTCGAGGTTCGCACCCGGCGCGAGCCGCGATGGCAAACGTTTTGTGATTCGCGCAATCAATTCCGCCAGAGGACTCGAAGGCATCTGGTCAAGAGGTTTCTGCGCCAGCTGAGCTTGCACGGCCTGCTGAATTGCGTTACGGAGCGGCTTCTGTGTCAAAGTGCGCGGAAAATCTTCCTCTGGCCATACGATCCACGTGTGCATACGCTGGTACTCCGCCAGAGACTCGTTTGCGCGCTTCACAACGGCTTCCGGATCGGTGTCACTGTTTCGAAGAATGATCGCCGCGCATGGCTCTGCGTTTCCATTGCGCGGCAGCGCAACCACAACTGCGTCTTTCACCTCTGGCTGGCGGCGCAGCGCCGCTTCCAGATCGTCGGGATAGACGTTCATTCCCGCCGGCGTCACAATGACGTCTTTCTTTCGTCCCTTGAAATAAAGGTTGCCCTCCGCATCGAGTTCGCCGACATCGCCAGTGCGATACCAGCCGTCATCGGTCGCAACAGAACGCAGTTCGTTTCCATTCCAGTAGCCGGCGGCGACTCCGCCGCCGCGCACCAGGATTTCTCCATCTTCCGCGAGTTTTATTTCGCGTCCCGCGAGCACTTTTCCAATCGAGCCTTTACCCAGCCGAAAAGGGTGGTTCAGGCTGATGAGCGAAGTGGTTTCAGTGAGGCCATATCCTTGTATGGCGGCGTAGCCGAGGCGTCCCCAGAATTCTTCGGTGTCGCGGTCGAGAGCAGCGCCGCCGGAGATGAAAGCCCAGAACTTCCATCCGAACTGACGATGGATGCAGCGGAAGATCCACCAGCGGCGTAGAAAGTGCTTACCTTCGGAAGTTTGAAATATTTCGCGGAATTGCTTTGCGTCACCCTCGTCTTCGAGATCGCGTTCGATCTTCTCCTTCAGAGATTGCAACACGCGCGGCACCGCGACCAATACTGAAACGCGCTCGCGATGAATCGTTCCGATTACTTCCGCTGGTTTAAATGTGTTCTGAAAAATCACCGTTCCGCCCATGAGTTGAGGCAGAAAGATTCCAAGAAATTGCCCGAACACGTGGCTGAGCGGCAACAAGTTTAAGAAGCGAACCGGGTGCACCCATCGCTCGTATTTAAGATATTTCCGAATCTCTAATTCCAATGGTGCAATGTTCGCGAGAACATTGCCATGTGTAATCACAACTCCTTTGGGCTCGGCGGTAGTGCCAGAAGTGAATACGATCTCCAGCGTGTCTGCCGTTTCGATATCGACGGCGGGATACGCCGCGGTCGAGTGTGCAGCCAATGCTGCCGGCAACTCCTCCAAAGTGAGGGCTGTGATCGACTGTTGCACGTGGTCACGCGAGCACACCTGCAACTTGGCGTCGACCTGTTGATGCACTCGTAAAGCGAAGTCAGGGCTTGCCACGTCGTCCATGGGCACGACCACGACGCCACGCAAAGCGCATCCCAAGAACACTGCAACCCATTCGGCCGAATTCGGGCCCCATAGCAAAATCCTTTCGCCCTTCGTAATCGAACGAGCATCCAGTTCGCGGGCAAATTGGAACGCGAGATCCGCAACCTGCCGGTATGACCAGCGCGCGGTGCGATATCCGTGAGGCTGCACGTAGGCAGTCTCGTTCCCTCTTTGCAGAAAATGGTCGAGATATTCGAAAAGCGAGCGGCGCGCCACGTATCAATGTTAGCGCCTTACGGGCCGGTCGAGTTAGCAAAGCGAAGAAGGGTGGGTCTCCTGGCAGGGTGAGCTTCCCGGATTGCATCCGTCATGCAGGCAGCAGACTATTCACGCCCGACGCCCAGAGAATCTGCCACGCGATTGATGTAGTTGAACCACGATGCGATGAGTGTGATCTGCAAAATTGCTTTGTCGTCGAATCCCGCGCCCCGCAGGCGGTCATGATCATCTTTCCAGACTTTGGTAGCGTCTTTGGTAAGTTTGACCACGTAGTCCAGCATCACACGCTCTTGCTCGGTGATGGGGGCGGTCGTGTAGTCCCGCTTCAGCGCTTCAATCAGCGCTTCATCCAACGTTATTCGACGCAGAAACTCTGCGTGTGACTCGATTCAATACACGCACCGGTTGGTGACGGAAACCATCGTGGTGATCAATTCGTGCTGCCGGCGACTGAGCGGCAAATCGGGCGACATGAGCGTGCCAAAAGTCGCGAAGGCGTGGTAGAGCGCTTCCGGAATCAGGCTGTGGGAGGCAACGATCGAAGAACCACCGCCTTCGACGGGATGCACCGGGGTGGCGTACTCCTTGGGATAGAGCAATTTCTGGTCTTCCATGGCTTTGCGCAGCTTCTCATCCGCCTCAGAAAGAGGAACGGTGCGGATCCACGTCATAAAAAACTTGCCTCCAGTCGCGGGTCTTGCCTTACAATTCGTGGCCAGCAAACCTACATTGAAGCGGTGTGGTGTGCCAATACCCAAATTCTATTAGTCGGGCTGGGCAGGCAGATTCATTTGGCGGAAATCCCCCGCGCGGAGGATCGAGTCGATGAGCATCGTAGTGTGGAAAGTGCTGCGCCTGCTACCCAAGCCGTTGTTGCTGGCCCTGCTGTTCTTTGTGTTGGCCGCGGTGTGCCGGGCTTAGGGTGGATTTTCTTATTTCGCGTCTGTCAACCGGCAAGCATTTCCTCGCGCCGCCAAATGGAGAGCCCGCGTGCCCCAAGGGCCAGCACACCAAGAGTTAGGGGTTCACGAGAAGGCGCCGCGAAAGTCGGCTCTTCTATGGCCGTATTGTCGGGACCCTTTGTCTGTCCAGCTGTGATTGGCTTGTTCGCGATCGTTTCGTAGGCGTAACCGGTAAGCGTCGCGGTTATGATTTGTGGTACCTGGACCTTCACGTTCAGCCTAGCCCAACCGAAGTGCGTCTGACCTTTGATCTCGAACTTCACTCCCACGTAGCGATTGTTGACGTTGACCCAGCTTCCTCCCACAGCAGAAGTACCAAAGCTACCCAGCATGACCGCCATGTTTTGCAGGCCCCCGCGCAATACATTCTTGGCCCCGATCTGCATGCCGAGTTTCATGGCCACCGCTCCGTAGACGTTGTAGACAACCTGATTGGCTCCGGCCATTTTGACGTTGAGAAATTGGGTGCTGCTGCAAAAGCCGTCGCTCGTGCAGTGGTGGTGATGCTTGTTTTCGATAGTCAGGTCGACGGTTCCGTCGCCGGTGAGATCCAGGTTAAAGCTGGCGCCGTCGCCAATCACACGGTGGGTTTGCTTGTAGACGATCTCCGCCTCAGAGCGTGCGGTCAGCGCCAGGATACTGACTCCAGCGGCAGCCGCGGCGAGCGCGTACGCAGTCAACTGCTGTTGATAGGGTGGAGCGAGGTTCCTGACTTTCTCGGTAGATCGGACGCGTTGCCTCATATAATTTCCTTCATCATCGCCGTGTATGCGCCTGGCGGGTGATCTTAAACACCGTCCCACACCCGGCTTCATTGAAATTGTTGCAGCTCAAATCGCCGCCCACGCCTGTCGTGCCGTAGATGTTTCCAGCAGAATCAACGCTCACTCCGGCACCAGGAGTTGCTCCTTCCGTCCCTCCACTGAATTCGTGCAGGATGGTGTCCTTGCCTGTGGGATCCAGCATGAATACAGCGCCACAGCCAGAACCGCAATTCTGATTCCCGCCTTCCGGAGTAGTCCCGTAGATATTTCCTTTTTCGTCGAGCGCAAGAGCTGCGTAGATCGGCGGGAAATCAGCTCCGCTCCCGGTGAAGCTGTGCAGGATTGTCTCCTTGCCAGATTTATCAACTTTGTAAATGGTGCCGCAGCCGTTCTCCGCGGATGTACAGTTTGGACCTGTTCCTCCCTCAACGGTAGCGCCATAAAGATTGCCGTTGTTGTCGCGGACCACGCCCGACCAGGGGTGTTCTCCGTCGCCCCCGGTCCCAGTGAAAATGTGTAACACGGTTTTCTTTCCGGCCGGATCTAACTTGAAAACCGTCCCGCAGCCGTGAGGCGAATAGCAGTTGGGGTCGCCTCCATACGCAGTCTCGCCATACAAGTTTCCTGCCGCGTCACGCACGATGGGCCCCGAGGGATAACCGCCGTCTGTCCCTCCCTTAAAGGTGTACAGCACAGTCTCCTTGCCGGCCGGATCCAGCCGAAATACGATTCCACAACCTCCTCCGAAGCACCCGCCAGCCTGGCCGCCAGTCACGGTTGTGCCGTATAGGTTGCCCTGCTCGTCAAGAATCACTCCGTTGGGATTGAATCCGTAGGACTTGGCCGCTCCACGAAAGCTATACAGAACCGTTTCATTTCCTTTTTGATCTACCTTGAACACCGCCCCTTGACCGTAGGAACCGCCGTATGTGGTCGTGCCATAAAGCGTACCCTTGGCGTCTTGTATCACCGAATCCGGACGGTTTCCGTATCCCGAAAGAAAGCTGTAAAGCACAGTCTCTTTACCGGAGGAGCTGAGCTTGAATGCGGTCCCTTCGTAGGAAGCGCCGCCGCCGTAGCTGACGCCATAGATGTTGCCTGCGCCATCCAATAGAAGGGTACTGTCGGGAGCCTTGCCATCCGGCGGGCCTGCGAAAGAGTAAAGGACGGTGAAAGTTTGCGTCTGCGCGGAAAGCATCATGGAGAGCGCTATACATGCCACAAGCAGAATCTGTCGGCTGACGCGGGTGCAGCGTCGGCCCGTGAAAAATGGGAACGAGTCCATGACTGGCCTCCACAAGCGGGTAATCCAACCTCAACGCTCCGCCGTGCGCGCGCGATTATAGCCCATTCTGCAAGTGGCGCTCGATACGAAAGCGCACACGTCGTAGGCCAAAGCTGGCGCTGGCGGCATCTCGATCCGTGGCTGGCAGGCGTGTGTAAATCTGAAGAACAATGCCCTTGGGCCTCCAGAAACAACCAATTTTACGCCGCGCTACCTGACTGAACTCTTGCCATCGAGATCACGGCGCCAGCTTCCACACTGTCCCAACGTTGTCGCTGCCACCGTTGAAGGTGGTGCCGTAAAGATTGCCATTCGCATCCCGGATCACGCCTCCGTAGGGATTCACTCCATCCGTCCCCGCGAAGTTGTGCAGTATCGTGATCCCACCGCCTGTACTCAATTCATACACGGTTCCGTAACCCGGATTACCGCCCACTATGGTGACGCCGTACAGGTTGCCTGCGCCCAGAATCACGCCTGCGTAGGGAAATGCGCCGTCGTTCAAATCTGAATCGTGAAAGTTGTGCAGCACAGTCTCGATGCCTTTGCTGCTCACCTTCCATACCACTCCTTCGCTGAAGGCTCCGCAGGCTTCGCGGTGCCATAGAGGTTCCCGCTCTTGTCCATTGCCGGCGTTCCGAAAATCTCGCACCCATCCGACGTGCCCCCGGCAAAACTGTGCAGCACGGTAAACTTGCCGCTCTTACTCAACTTGTAAACCACTCCGAAGTTCGAAGCGCCACCCTGCTGCGTGACTCCATAGAGGTTGCCCTTCGCGTCCATCACAAGGCTCGTCAGATAGGGCAGTGCTCCGTCTGCGCCGGCAAAGCTGTGCAGCACGGTTTCTTTGCCAGTCGGACTCACTTTGAACACTGTTCCCAGTCCTGAAGTGCCGCCCAACTCTGTGGTACCGTAGAGATTCCCCGCTGCGTCCCGAATCAAACCTCCCGCAGGTCCTCCACCGTCGTTGCCTCCCGTGAAGCTGTATAGCAATGTAATTTTGCCAGTCGGACTCAGTTTGAACACCGTTCCTGTTTCGAAAGTACCACCCGTCTCGGTGGTGCCGTACAGATTCCCCGCGTTGTCTCGAATCAAGCTTGTATAGGGAAGCCCGCCGTCGTTGGTTTCGTCGGTGAAACGATGGAGTATGCTCTCATGGCCGCTCGCATTCACCTTGAACACGGTTCCGCAGCCGACTCCGCAGCCGTTAGTTCCGCCAGCCGTAGTGGAGCCGTAGAGATTGCCTGCAGAGTCGCGGAACAAAGGCGCATAAGGTCCTCTCCCGTCGCGCCCTCCGGTGAAATCGTGAAGCTTGGTGAATGTTTGCGCCTGTGCTGATGTGGTCGTTGCGACCGCTAGCGTGACTGCGAATATCAATGTCAGCACGGCATTTCGCCCTCTTACGGCGATTCTCGAAAGTCGGATGCAATGTTGTCCTGGCGTCGGCATGAGCGGCCTCCCCGCAAACGGCAATATCCTACCCCTTCGAAGTCCGATGTCAACGGAGACTTTCGGCCTATTCTCTGGGGACTATGTTGGACTTGCGTTTCAGGTTTCAATCGTATAATATGAACACGTATTCATGTTCATATTATGAACCTTCGACTCTTTCTCTTCGGCCTCGGCATCTGGCTCCCGGCCACCATCACACTGCGAATCGCAGGACAGCACATCCTCCGTCCCGGCGATTCGAAGGGAACGCTCATCCTGTTCGCGATCAGCTTTCCGTTGATGGCCTGGCTCGTACGTCGTCTGTGCCGCCGCTTCGAGCCCCGGCCCGAGCAATGGCCCGCTGGTGCGATCTCGATTGCTCTGCCAACCCTCTTGCTCGATCCGTTCTCCAGCGCATTCTTTCCAGTAGTGTTTCCGAATATGTCCCCGGAAGTCGCGGGCGTCTTCGGCGGCTGGATGCTGTGGTGCTGCGCCGGCGCTCTCGTCGGTGTAACCATTCGTCCGGGCGTCCGGGCGTGAGTGCGCGGCCGAACCTGCTGGCGGGCGAAGACCTTCCGCCGGAGCCGCGCCAGAAGCGCAGCCTGGAAAAGCGAGCCCGACTAAAAGCGGCGGGACTTGCCTGGTTCGGCGAAAAAGGTTATGAGAGCACTTCCATCGACGACATCGCGCGCCGGGCGAAGCTCGCAGTCGGAACCTTTTACCAGCACTTTCGCTCCAAGCGGCAACTGCTACTTGCGCTCATGAATGAGTTGCTGGAGAAGCTAAGCCAGCTTGATTTTCGTCCAACCGGCGCTACCGATGTTCGCGCCGTTGTCCATCAATTATTGTCGCGCGCTTTTTCGCACGATCTCCACTACCTGGGCGCATACCGGGCGTGGCAGGAGGCGGTGCTCTCTGATTCGGAGCTAGGGCGAAAGCAAGCGCAGATTCACGCCTGGACGACAACTCGGGTCACGACCGCGTTTCAGCTATTGCAAAACTTGCCCGGCGCACGGCCGGGAGTAGACGTTCCCGGGTTGGCCCGGGTGATGGACAGCTTCTTCTGGAGCCTGCTCGCGCAAGCCGTGCGAATGCCTGCGGTCGAACTGAATCAGTGGATCGATTCAACGACGCACCTCATTTACCACGCGATGTTTTTCGACCCTCCAAAGAACCGCGGAACCAAATGAGTTCTTGCACCGCCTCGCGGGTGAGCATGCCGGCGCCTACATTGGCAAGAGTTACCCGGTCGTACACTCCCTTTCGGTAACCCTTAGTAACCATACGATTCTGAGTACCCAGCCGTACAATTACCCTTGTCCTAAAGACCATCCCTGATACCAGGCGCAATTGCCGATGGAATGGTCAACTTGGGCACGTACTCTCGTGTGGTAGAGAAAGTTTTCGGACGAGAGACGAACCCGGAGCTGGAGTCCGCATTCTTATGGCGTTTGGTTTTGGCTTCAACAAGCAGAAGGTTCTCAGTGCTGCGGAGAAGTTTGTCCAGCAGGGCAAGCTGCCAAACGCAATTACTGAGTACGAAAAAGTTCTCAAAGCCGACCCCAAGGATCTCACGGTAATGAATACCGTGGGCGACCTCTACTCGCGTCTCGGCAATTCCGAAAAGGCCGTGGAATGCTTCAAGAGCGTTGGCGACGCTTACGCTTCGCAGGGCTTCACCGTCAAGGCGATTGCCATGTACAAGAAGCTGAGCAAGCTGCAATCGTCGCTGGAGAGCGTGCTCAGGCTGGCCGAACTTTACACCCAGCAGGGTCTTTTCAATGATGCGCGCGCTCAGTATTTGCAAGTGGCGGAAGAATTTCTGCGTGAAGGTCAGCTAGAACAAGCGGTACGAATCTTCCAGAAGACTCTGGAAATGGATCCCGAAAACGTTGCCATGCGGACACGGCTGGCTGAGGTTTATGTCCGCCTCGGCAAAAAGACAGAAGCCTGGCAGATCTTCTCTGCTGCGGCCGAAACTTTGCGCGCCAAGGGCCAGCTCGGTCCGGCGGAAGAAATTCTGCAACGCATGATCACGCTCGATCCGGGCAACGGCTACGCTTTGCTCATGCGCGGCCGCAATGCATTCGATGCGGGCGACATGGCAGCCGCAGTCGAGTGTCTCGAAAAAGTTGCGGACCTCGACAGCCATCCCGACGGATTACGAACGTTGCTGCAAGCCTACCTGCAAACCGGGCGTCTGACTGAGGCTGGCACGCTGGCAGCGAAACTGCTCTCCGTTCACAACGACATAAGCGCAATTCTGTCCTATGCCGACGCCCTTATCGCGGCGGGTCAGGCCGAGGATGCTCTGCGGCTATATCAGCAGCACTCTGATCGGCTGTTAGCGGCGGACTCGGCAAAGATTCTTGAAAACCTGCATTCCCTCATCGGTCCGGTGCGCGACAATCCGCCAGCCCTCGAAATGCTGCTCGACCTCTTGAACAAGGCGGGGGAAAACACCCATCTCACCGAAGTCTACGAACTCCTTGCCCACGCCTACGTGCAGGCGGGAGAACTGGAGAAGGCGCGCGATTACTATCTCAAGCTGACGCAACTTGAGCCCGAAAATCAGCTGCACGCCCGCAATTATCAGCAGGTTGTGGGCAAGCTCGGCACGCCATCCAGTTCGCACCTGATTACTCCGGAAGAAGGCGCCGTCATGGTGGACGAACTGGAAGCCACCGCGCCCTTCATAGATCAGCGCTACGCTGACGATGTCGCGCTTTTTGTTCGCGCTGCTCTGACCGATGCGGAACTTTTCATTTCCTACAACATGCCGGCGAAAGCGTTGGGCCCGCTGCTTTCTGCGTTGCCCCAGGCGCCTCGCGATCTGCGCGTAAACCAGAGGTTGGCCGCTCTGCACACCCGCGCCAGCCGTTTTACCGAGGCAGCGGTTTGTTGCCGCACCCTTGAGAGTATTTACCACGATGCCGGACACCCAGACGAAGCCACTCGTTACGGTGAACTCGCGGCGAAGTACGAAGAACGCGCCTCTACGATTCCAGATCTCAGCCTGCCAGCGGCAATGCATGTGGCGCCGCCGCCGGCAATTCCTGAGACTTTGATTGCCGATGCCGCTCCGGAACCAACAATTGCGGAAGTTGCACCGGCCGAAGCAGCGATGAGTGCGGCCGCGGGTACGGAAGTCTTCTTCCATCCTCCCGCAGCGCCTGCGTCTGGGGCGAAACCGCAAAACGCGGAGTTTGAAATACAATCCGCCACCCCAGAATCCGCTGGCCCGGAATCCGTTGCGGCAGAAAAGGAAATCGATCTTTCGGCAGAGTGGGAAGGTTCGCTCTCGGACGAATCCGAAGGCTCAGCTGCTTTGCCAGAAGAGCCCGTGGAAGTCGCCGCGCCTGTTGCGAAAGCGAGCCCCGCCACTCCGGAAGCGATCAACGAAGCCGTCGAAGAAGTTCGCTTCTACCATTCGAATAGGATGCACGAAGAAGCTCGCGCGGCGTTGACCAAGCTGGAGCGCTTGAATCCCGAGCCTTCTTTGTTGTCGGCCCTGCGCGACGAGCTTGAAGCTGGTTCGGCACAACCTGCAACTCAAGAGGCCGAAACGATCGAAGAGATTTCGGTCGCCGACATCCCCGCTGTTTCGGAGGAAGAGGCTACTCCGGCTCCCGAGCCAAAGCCGGGGGTCCTCGATGCACTGGTCAGCGACCTGGAATCCTCGCTCGGCGATGGGTTCCTGCCGCAAACCACTGTCCATGAGCCGACTCCGGAACCAGCACCCGAACCGCAGCCGGCGGAAGTTGCCGCAGCGGCCGCTGAACAGCAGCCTGTCGGAAAGCTGGACAGTTTCGTTTCCGACCTCGAAGCTTCCCTCGGAGACAGTTTCCTGGCCGAAGCACCCGTCGCGAAAGCCGAGCCCCGAAGCAAGCTGCGCGCCGTCCCCGAGCCTGAGGCGAAGCCCGAGCCGGTTGCAGCAAAATCCGCAGCTGCCATTCCAGTCAGCGCACCACCAGCGCAGGTTCCGGCTGCGATGGCGGCTGCCGCAACTCAAACCGGCTCAGCCCACGAACCGGCGACCGCACCACCAACTTTTACCTATCAGCCTTCAGCTGTGCGGCCTTTGAGCAAACCCGCGTTGGGTACACCACTGCCTAAGTTTGATTCCGGCGCCGGAGTCGACCTTGCCGATATGTTCGGCGAGCTGAAACACGAACTCGAGGAAGACTCCGCCGCGACCGACGAAGATCCGGAGACTCATTACAATCTTGGCGTAGCTTTCCGCGAGATGGGACTCTTGGACGAAGCCATCGGCGAACTGCAAAAAGTCTGCCAGGCTGTGGATCGCGGTCATCCTTTCCCGCAAATCATGCAGACGTACACGTGGTTGTCCCAGTGTTTCCTGGATAAAGGGATGCCGGAAGCTGCCATCCGCTGGTATGAACGGGCTCTCAAGTTGTCCACCATCGACGCGGAAACTCGCACTGCACTACACTACGAGTTAGCATCTTCTTACGAGAGTGCCGGGGATAAAGCATCCGCCCTCAACCATTTCATGGAAGTGTACGGCAGTAACATTGATTACCGGGATGTAGCCGAGCGCATTAAGACCCTGAAGTCGTAGAATGTCTGAATGGGTTTCTATCCTCTTACGCTGGGAATGTGCGTTCGCAGAACCCGGCCCGCAACGCTGGCTCTCTTCCGGAGCTCACGGTGACGGCGGATCCGAATACACCCCAAACCATTCCTCCGGCTTCCCTAGGGCCGAAGTTACCTTCCCCGGAGCGCGGGGATGCTTCGGCAACGGCGGTGGAAACAGCGCCGTCGCGTCCCGAACGAAGGCGCTATGTGGGCTTGGAGCTATGGCTGCATCGGATTACTGTGCTGACCTTCGGGTTGGTGTGCGCCGTCGTCGGCGTGCTTCTGGTGATTCTTCCCTGGAGACCGGAGTGGACAGATAACCATCTTCTCATGGTGTACCCAGGACTGCGGGCATTCGTCGCTGACGGCTTTGTTCGCGGAGTCTGCAGCGGACTGGGAATCCTCGACATTTGGATCGGATTCTCGGAAGCAATTCACTACCACGAGGAAAAACGTCCCTGAAGACGAGTAAGTCCGAGCCGGCGGATTTGCATTATTTCCACACGGGCCGCCGGATAACTAAGTCTCACGGAATTCACGGAATGACGCGACTATGAGTGAAAGTGATATGAAGCGTATGCCGCTGGCATACGAAAACGAAGCCTTTGTCAACAGCCCCGATGGGCGCATCCTGCGCATTCTGTCCGAGTACATGGAACCCATCGCCCGCTTTCGCCGTGAGCAGATTCAGGACACGGTCGTGTTCTTCGGCTCGGCCCGCTTCCACAGCCGCACCGTCTCCGAGGACGAACTCGCGGCACTCGAATCAAACGAGGCACAACTTTCCGGCGGCCAGTTCGAATCCCTTAGGAAACGGGCGCTTGCGGCCGTGGACATGGCGCGTTATTACGAGGAGGCGCGCCAGTTGGCTTTTCTCTTAAGCAAATGGTCAGTTCAAATTCCCGCGCGCCGTCGGCGCTTCGTAGTCACCACCGGCGGCGGCCCTGGCATCATGGAAGCGGCCAACCTCGGTGCGCAGCAGGCGGGCGCGAAGACCATCGGCCTGAACATCGCCTTGCCCTTCGAGCAGAGCCCCAATCCTTACATCACTCCATCGCTCAATTTCGAGTTTCATTACTTCTTCATGCGCAAATTCTGGTTCGCCTATCTGTCCAAGGCCCTAGTGATTTTTCCGGGCGGCTTCGGCACCATGGACGAGCTCTTCGAAATTCTTACGCTCGCTCAGACCCAGAAACTGGCAAAAAAGATCCTCGTCGTCATTTACGGGTCCGAGTATTGGAACCGCTTGATCAACTTTCAAACCATGGTGGACGCGGGAACCATTTCTCCCGAGGATCTGGAACTTTTCAAGATCGTGGACTCGCCGGAAGAAGGTTTTGAGTTTCTGCGCGACGGCCTGACTAAGTACCACCTCGTGCAGGAAACCAAGCACAAGGGCGAATCAACCGAACGAGTTCCCGAAATCGCGAAAACAAACCCGTAAGCGTTTGCTCCTTCTCTACATCACCGATCGCAAGCAGTTTCCGGGAGACGAGACGGCCCGCCAGCGCGCTCTGCTTGCCAAGATCACAGAGGCCACTCGATGCGGCGTAGACTTCATTCAATTACGCGAGAAAGATCTTCCCACGCGCGAACTCGAAACTCTCGCCCGTGCCGCCCAACTAGGAACTGAGAACCGGGAACCGACAACTCGTTTACTCATCAATTCGCGCAACGACGTTGCCCTCGCGTGCGGCGTCGACGGAGTTCATTTGCCGACTTACGATCTTTCACCATCCGAAGTAAGAAAGATTTGGGCGAAGGCCGGATACGCGACTCGACCGCTAATCACCGTCTCTTGTCACTCAGTGGACGAGGTAGCCCGAGCCGCTTCCGAGCAAGCCGATTTCGCCATATTCGCCCCAGTCTTCGAGAAAAAGGGTGCCCCACGCGTGGGCCCGGCCGGTCTCGACCAGTTGCGTGAAGCTTGTCGTCAGAGGATCCCCGTCCTCGCTCTCGGTGGTGTCACACTCGAGAACGCTCGTGCCTGCGTGGATGCGGGCGCGGCCGGCATTGCCGCCATCCGTCTATTTCAGGAGAACGACATCGCCGAGTTAGTACGCAGGCTGAAAGCCTAGCCGGTCCACTTCTTGCCTGTGTTCAAAATATCCATCACCTTCGCTAGCCGTCGCACACGAGTTTCTTCCTGCTTGGCTCCATTGATCGAAAGCACGATCTCCTTCTGACTGGTAAACGAAAGCTTTTCCCAATTCGCCTGCGCCGTCTTGCTCTTGCCAAATTCTTTCTTCAGAATCGGCGGCACTTCCACGGTTCGCTCAGCGTCGTCACGCTCCATGACAACGCTAACCGTGTCGCCGCCTTCCACTTTCGCTCCTTTGCGCAGAGCCTGGTTGATAGGCATCCCGTGGCAACCGCCCATCGGCATCAGCGACGAGCGAAATGGAAACCCGTTGATCGTTCCGCGAACCGGTACTCGCGCACGCGTACCGAATACTTCCACCACATCAAAGGGCGGATTCAACCACGACACAGAAGTGCCTCGGCCTTCCAGCTTCACCGTGAATTCCACCTTCTTCATGCGACCACCTCGGCAACCGCGAACCTAAGCCGCTCCCTTGGCAGCGCTCTTCAAGTAAGTCAGCACTTCTTCGGCATGGCCTTCGGGTTTCACTTTGTGGAAGATGTGTTTGACCTTGCCATCTGGACCAATAATGAATGTAGTCCGAACCACGCCCATGACTTTCTTGCCATACATATTCTTTTCCTGGACCACTCCATACGCATTGCCAACTTTCTTGTCGGCATCGCCAAGAAGCGTGAACGGCAGCCCAAACTTGTCTTCAAATTTCTTCAACGCCTTCGGTTCATCGGGAGAAACACCTAGAACCACGGCACCGAGCTTTTCCGACCTTTTGAAGGAATCGCGGAACTCGCAAGCCTCGATGGTGCATCCCGGCGTGTCGGCACGCGGATAGAAATAAAGCACCACATACTTCCCCCGAAAGTCTTTCAGCGAGACCTCGTCGCCATTCTGGTCAGGCAAAGTAAACTCCGGGGCTTTATCATTGATATTGATATCCATGCGTATTTCTCCTTTTCGGTCAACTTCTCGATCAACGTTATACCGCACCACCCAGTGGCGCGTCATCTTGGGCTTTTGCGCTCTCACCATTTTCTTACCAGCAGCGCTGCCGCCAATCCTGCCCGCGCAAGTGGGACACGCAGCCAAGACCAGCAAGGGACCGCGAGCTCTGGGTCTACTTGAACTCGGTCCCAACGGAAACGCGCGCCTGATTCCAATCGCCATTCTGATCGACGGCAAATATTACGATGCTAGCGCATACAAGGCCGCTCCGGTGCCCATGGCGCTCTGGTCCGACACGGTTTATGAAGGGATACGCACCGGAGTTTCTCTGGGACTGTTTACCGTAACCGCCCCGCAGCAAAGGAAAGATGAAAGCGGAGCGACTGTATGGTGGGCCGACGGCAGATGGCAGACGGCGGATTCCATCAAGGCCATGGCAGCAAAGAAGAGACCGGCGCCGTCGACCCCTCGCGGGATCAACGACGACGAGGGTCCTCCCGTATTGCGGCGCGCAGGAGCCGAAAAACCCAAGCCACCGGAAGCGCCGCCTGCTCCAACAACACAGCCAGCGCCGGCTATCGCACCTGCGCCGACGCCCACCGCGACCCCGACGGCAGCGCCTGCCGCGTCGGGATCGTCTTCACCAGCTACTCCGCCACAGTCGCAAGACGACCAGGCCCCAGCAGACAAAGATCGGCCGACTCTGAAACGTGGCCAGGCCGGCGCCATCTCCGCGGAGGAAGCCCAAAAGAAAGTCTCGACTTCCGCCTCGGTCAAAGCGGGTACTCCGGCCGCTTCTCCAACAAGCACGCCAACGACGTCCGCGTCATCCGGGGCTCAGCCCGCAAACCAGGACCAGCTGATTCCCGCCATCTCGGATCCTCACCCGTCCGACTCGCTGCCTTACAACTACAAAATGACTGCGCAAGAAGAAGAACAGTTTCGCAAAAAGATGCTGGCGATGGCCGCCGACGAAATCCGAGCCCGTGCTGCACAGCTGACGCCCGGCGGCGCTGCGGCAAAACCCGTTCAAGCTTCTTCGCCCCGAAGCAAAGCGACCGCAGCTAAGCCAGTGCAGCCCACTTTCGAAGACGTGCAACTTTACGTGTTTGATCTTGCAGATATCAACGAGCCTGAACTGGTGCTCACTGCGAAAGCCCGTATGCCGCAAAGCTCGCACGGAAAAGACAGTACAAATCCCGGCCTGCAATACATGATCACCTTAGTAGCTCGCGACGATGTAAACGGTGAGCTTCACAAATCGCTGGCCAACGTAACCGACACTCAGCATCTCGACGTCATTCCCCGCCTCGACCTGATCGATGCCGTCGATGTCGATGGAGACGGCCGAGCCGAGCTTCTTTTCCGCGAAGTCTCCGATACCAGCAGCGCCTTCGTCGTCTATCGCGTGATCGGGAACCAGCTCTATCCCCTGTTTCAAGGCTCCCTGGGAGAATAAGAGCTCAGCGAGTCCACGAATTCCAGCGCTCCAATCAGTTCTCCGCTTTCTCCTTGATTTACCCCGCCCACCTTCGATAACATGGGAACGTATAGGTTATCTCAGAGATAATCCTTAAATCTTTGACAACTTGATCGAGTGCGCAGCTCTGGGATGTTGCGAACTCGAATGTCGTGCCGGATCAGTGCCGCGCGCGGTTCCGAAGCGGGACTGGAGCCGAGGAAAATGCACCGTAACCCCAATGTCTCCAATATTTTGCCTCTAACTACCTTTAGAACCATAGATCTAGCGGGAAGAAAAAATCCTGATCGTTTGTTTTCTAGATTTTGGGCGGAATTAAGAGTTTTTTTTGAGGTAAATGCTGCACCAGAATATGTGCAGACGCGAGTCACGACACGACCCTTCGCCAGACTATTTCTGCGTAGCGACCAGTTGGCCGTTCTCGACTTTGATATTGCCCACGTCATCTGGCAGCTTCAAACGGTCGCGCTGTTCGCTTAGCTTCTGCTGCAAAGCGCTACTGACCATGGACACCGGAATACTCAGGTCTCCAACTTTGAATTCGGTGGGATCGAAGGTTGCATAGCCATCCTTGGAGCCGAGATGTCCGGCAAGCGTGACATAAACATCCTTGCCACCAATCTGAGTCACGAACTGGCCGCGCGCGACGTCGCCATCGAAATTGACTTTGTAGTCCTTGACCTGAGGCTCACCCTCTCCGATTACCGCATCCGCCGAAGCGGGAACCGAGGTTGGCGGGCCAGTCTGCGCCGCTGCGCCCGGAGCGGCCATCGCCGCCGATGCGGTCATGCTCTTGGGAAGCGCCGCTGCTGCCTGCGCCAACGCGGCCGTGATTTCGTCGGAGTTGAAGCGAACCTGCGCGGGGGCTTGGCCAGGTTCTTTGGGCTGATCCAACTGTTCCAGTTTCTTCTCCACCGACTCAACATTTGCAGCTGCGGCCGCAGGCGATTGCGCAGGCGCCACAGGCGCCGGCTTCTTGAGTACGAGGACTAGAGCCGCCACGGATGTGACCAAAGTGGCCACGCTGATAATGCGGTCGAGCTTCCATTTCATCGTCTTTGTCTCCCCATCCGCGCTGGTACTTATGCTAGCGGGAAGACCGGCCAGGGATCACGTGACGGAAGGCACTGGTCCGGGAGTGACCTTTGACAGGATGTTTGGCCCCGAAGTTGGCGGCCGGAGTTTTTGAAAGGACTTTAGTTTGAACTTTCGGTGGACTTGACGATCGCGACTGAGCCGGGAGTCCAGTGATAATGCTGCTTGCATTGGATGCACTCCGCGTCCAGTTGATCGTCCTTGGTATTGAATTGAAGTTTTACGTCGCTCTCTTTTTCGTTGGTCACCATGAGATTCAGATTCTCGCAAAGAGTGCAGCGAACGAAAGCCGACTCGCCCGGATTGAGAGTCAAAATGTACATGCGAGTGCAGCTTAGTTGATGAGAAATTGGACGGCTTAGTTGCCTGTTCGTTAGGCCCTGGCACGACCTACAGACGATGCGGACGTCTTACGAAGCGGCGATGTAAATACTCAAGACCCAAGGGCAGAATAAACGGACCGAGATCAGGAAATCAAATCGGTCAGACGCTGCTGACGGAAGTGACGATTCAAAAACGAAAGCTACTTCGGTTGCACTTAGATGGATTGTTCCTAATTATGCTGATCTTACTTAGGCTGATCCATGGTGATGCCCTGGGCTCCGGGCTGCTTCTCGGCTTTGGCCTTTTTCGTCGCCATGGTCTTGTCGACCCATTCATCGGCCGTTTTCAAATCCGCTGCCCGGGCCGCGAGATCGTCGCATTCCACGTCCGCCTTCTCGCGATACATCAGATTCATGTAGGCCATGGCATCGTCATAATCCGGCCGCAACTGCAAAGCCTTGTTGAGAGCGTCGATGCCGTCTTGAATGTTAGCCCAGTTCTTCTGTTTGAGCTCGTCACAACTTTTCTTTTGATTCTTGTCCTTCGGATTCAGCTGCTCGTCGGGCTTCATACCCAGCTTGGCGCGTTCTTCCATGCGCGGCTGATACGTCTGCGTCCAGTCGATCACGCCCACTGAATAGTAAGGTTCGGGATCGTTGGGATCGATCTCAAGAGCTTTGCGATAGTAGCTCTTGGCGTCCTCAAACTTTTTCATCTGCAGATAGATGTACGCGATTCCTTTAACGCTATTGATGCTCTTGGGATCGCGCTCCAGCACCGCCTTATATTGGTCGATGGCCTGCTGTCCCAAACGGTTGTTATCTTCGGCGTCGACTCCCGGAATGTATTGTTGGGCGTAGGCAGTAGCCAGGTAAAGACGGGCATTCAGCAGACTGGGATCGAGGGTGACGGCCTGCTGGAAATGATCGATGGCTTCCTCATAACGGGCATTCTTGTAGGACGCGACGCCCTTGTTGAGTTGGTCACGAGCTCTCAGCTTGTCGCAACCCGCCGCAGACAATAAGAGTAATCCGACCGCCATGAGTGCCAGCAACCGCACACTTTTTTTCATTGCTTTATAAGTCTCCCTCGCCAGGATTCCCCGGGGATCTGACAAAACCCTTCACGCACGAGCCAGCGCAGAACCGCATGGGCCGAAGCCGGTTTGAAGTCACACCGGCAGCGCATCTGAACTCTGTAAATGAAAACTCTGCCCGCGTCTAGCCGCCGGCTTCAATCTTGGCGGTGATCAGACCAACCTTGTCTACGCCTGCCGCGTGCGCAATGTCAATGACATTAGCAACATCGGCAAACGGAACATTGTCGTCGCCCTTGACGAACATCACCTTCTCGGCGCGGGTCTTGAAAATATCGGTCAGGCGTCCCTGCAGACCATCCCAGGTTGTATCTTCGTTATTGATTTTTACCCCTGGCTCCTGGCCCGATCCGCGATCGATCAACTGCACCACGATGGTGCGATCCGGCGTATTGTTCTTGGGAGCGTTGGGCGGTGGCGGCTGGGGCACCAGAGCGTCCAGCCCCTTTGGGGTCAAAGGTGTGATCACCATGAAGATGATCAGTAAAACCAGCAGCACGTCAATCAGCGGCGTAACATTGATAACGGCGCTTTGGCCGCCGCCGCTTCCTCCAGCTGTCATTCCCATATCAATCTCCTCTTATTGCCCGCCGGTTCCCGGCGTTCCTGGCGGTGGCGGAGTCGTGCCTTGTTTCTTCTGATCGGTCAGTAGACCTAACTGATCGACGCCCGCGGCGCGGACGTTATCCACGACTGCCACGACCGAACCAAACTTAGCCCGGGCATCGGCCCGGACGAAAACCCGCTTATCAATCCGATTAGCCAGGCGATCTTTGACTTTCTGGGTCAGCTGATCGGGCGGAGTTTTGTCGTTGCCGAAGAATACTTGGCCATCGCGCATGACGGCTACGATCAGTGCGTCTTCCTTGTCGGCATCCGGCATCTGAGTCGGGTTGTTGACCTTGGCCAAGTCTACGCTCACGCCCTTCTGCAACATAGGCGTGATCACCATGAAGATGATCAGGAGCACCAGCATCACGTCGACCATGGGGGTGACGTTGATGTCGGAGTTGACTTTGGCTCCTTCATTCCGTTTGTTCAGTGACATAATCTGCTCTCCTGCGCGCTCGTGTCCGCATCGCCCTCACATTTGACTGGCTCTCGGCCCCAGGGAGATCAAGACCCAGCGCCGAAGCAATGCTCCGGCGCCGGTCAGCAACTCAAGGTCGAAAACCAATCCTGCTCAGGAGCTAGGACCGGCGAACTCCCGCTTCTTGAGGAAGTAATCGATCAATTCGCTCGAGGAGTTATCCATCTCCACGTCGAACGCTTCCACGCGGCCCGTCAGGTAGTTAAACATCATGACGGCCGGGATGGCGACGAACAATCCGACGGCGGTGGTCACAAGAGCTTCCGCGATACCGCCTGCGACTGCTCCCAGACCGGTCGCCTTCTGTTCCGAAATGCCTTTGAAGGCATTCAGAATGCCCATCACCGTGCCGAACAGGCCGACGAAGGGCGCGGTCGAGCCAATCGTAGCCAAGCCGCCCAAGCCACGCTTAAGCTCGGCATGGACGATAGCTTCGGTGCGCTCCAAGGCGCGCTTCGAGGCTTCGATGGTCTCGCCTGGAATCTCACCACTTTCCTGGTGAGCCCGGAATTCCATCAAGCCGGCGGTTACGACTTTCGCCAGATGGCTCTTCTTGTTGCGCTCGGCAACTTTGATGGCCTCGTCGATTTTGCCGTCACGCAGAGCACCTGCTACCGCGGGGGCGAATGCCCGCGATTGCTTGCGTGCCGCGCTGAAGGCCATGGCGCGGTCAATCATTACGCCGATGGACCAACCAGACATGATGAAAAGAATGACGACCACGGTCCTCGCGATGAATCCCATCTGTTTCCATAGCGAGATCGGGTCCCAGGCCACGGGTTGGTCCTGGAACATCCAGACCGCCATGGTGGACATATGACTTAGGGTATGGGTTGCTACATTGGCTACGAACATGAGTTGCTTTTTCCTCCTCAGAAATCTGGTAATCGCTTTGCCGCTTGCCGATCTGTAGTGCGAAAACTATCGGATCCGTAGGCCGAGGCTACAGGCTTGAATTCCGCGGACCGCCCCCGAGCCAGCGTCAAGAAAGGATTGGGGGAGACAACCTTCTCAAACTTCTCTTTATACATCTACATCCAATCAAAAAACTCCTCTGCCTCAGGTCTACCCTCCGGACAGAGTGAAGTTCACCGTAATCTGGGTTTCCACTTCCACCGGTTCGCCGTTCAAAATGTATGGCTTGTACTTCCACTGCTTGACCGCTTCGATGGCTGCCGGTGCGAGCATGGGATGACCGCTGATCAAATGCAGGTTCTCGATGGATCCGTCCTTGCTGATCTCGGCCTGTAGCAGCACACTTCCTTGGATGCGTGCTTGCCGTGCCAGAGGTGGATAGTTGGGCTGTATTTTGCGGATGAGCAGTCCCTGGGTCACGCCCTGGGATACGCGCACACGCTGTGGCGTGGCAACCTTGGGCACGGCAACCGGCGTGGAACTGATAATGCCGCCGATGACACCACCCATCTGTCCGCCGGGAATGCCCCCGGGAACGCCGCCGACTACGCCGGCTGACATCACCGGCGGTGGCGCTTCATCTTCCTTGATCATTTGGACTTTCTCAGGAATCTTTGTGGGTGTGCGCAGCTGGTTGTTAATGATATTGGTCTGCACCTGCTTCACGATCTTGACCGGAGCCGCGGCGGGCGGAGGCGGCGGAGGCGGAGGTGGCGGCGCTACCAGAAATGTCATCAACTGCGTCTTGGGCAGCGCTTCGGTGAACAGCAAGGGGATTAGCACCAATACTCCGACCAGAACGGCTTCCAGGACAAACGAGAAGACCGTCCAAATGCCTCTCTTCGTCTTGAGCCTTCCACCGGACTCTATCAGGCTGTCTTCAAACATAAAGGTTTCTCCTACATCGGGCCCTAACTACCCTTTAGACACCGACTGCGCCCACTTTGCTCCCGGCACATTCAACGATTGCGCCTGCCGAACTGAAAACCGGACGATACTACCTCAAATCCCGGCCGATCACAAACTTATACCTGTTATGCCGTGCTGGTCGAAATTAAGCCTTGGCCTTCATCTTCTCCCGGCGGTTTGCTTCCTTACCGACTGGAACCATGACAGGTGGCTTTCCGCGGCCCGACCGCCAATCCTGATAGGCCACCAGAATCGGCGCCGCAATCGCAATCGACGAATAAGTCCCGATCAAGATACCGATTACCAGGGCAAAAGAGAAGCCCTTCAGTACCTCGCCGCCGAAAAGATATAGAGCTAAGACTGTCAGGAATGTTAAACCCGCTGTCAAGATGGTTCGGCTCAGGGTTTGGTTGATGCTGCGGTTGACGATGTCCGAGAGTTTCTCGCGCCGCATGAGTTTCAGGTTTTCGCGGATGCGGTCGAAAACCACGATCGTGTCATTATTGGAATAACCAATCAGGGTCAGAATGGCGGCGATTACGGTTAACGAGATCTCTTTGTTCATCAGAGAAAACGCGCCGACCGTTATCAGTGTGTCGTGGAACACGGTAATGACTGCAGCCACGCCATAAATCCATTCGAAGCGGAAAGCCAGATACACCAACATACCAGCCAGCGAGTAGACCACCGCGAGTTTGGCCTGATTTTGCAGTTGATGGCCAACCTGAGGGCCCACAATGCTTACATTTCGCACTCCGAAATCGGACAGATAAAAACCATCCCCAAGCGATGCCACGACCGCGGGATCGGCCGCTGCCTTCAATTCATCGAGTGAATTTAGAACACCGCTTTTGACCTTGTCGCGATAGTTGACGATCGCCTGAGCTTGAGCAGTGTAGCGCTGCTCAGCATCCGTTCCTGCCCGCAGCGGATCTTTTTCGGCGAGGTAGTTCTTTAGGGTCAGAAAACTCGTATTGTTGAGGTCCTGCTTGCCGGCCGGGGCATTCGATTCCAGCGCATTGATGATCGCAAGCTTACCCTGATCAAGCGCCTGCTCGCTGGTTTCCTGCAATGACAGATCAATCAGCACCTCGTTGGATTCGGGCTGCCCGAAGCGCTGAATACGGGCATGGTGCAATCCGGCGCGATCCATCGCCGCACGTATGGCGTTGTCGTCAGGGCTGTGAGCAAACTTGACTTCGACCAGCGTGCCGCCGCGAAAGTCAATGCCCAACGGGATGCCATGCCAGAACAGCATGGAAAATACGCCGGCCACGCTGAAGACCAGCGAGAAAGCGAGGAAGTACCACTTCTTGCCGAGAAAATCTATGTTGGGATTACGAAAAAATTCCACGCCGCTTAGAACTCCGTTTCTTTGACTCGGACATCAATGTCCGGGCTTATGTGTATTGCACTATCCGATGCTCAACGCTTCGCCGCGCTGTTTGCGGCTCAGCAACCAGTCGAAGATCACGCGCGACACAAACACAGCCGTGAAAAGATTCGCAAACAGACCAAAACTCAGCGTGACTGCGAAGCCGCGCACTGGACCGGTACCAAAGATGAACAGAATGACCGCCGAAACGATCGTAGTTACGTGCGTATCCACGATGGTGATCCAGGCATGGCCAAATCCCTGTTCCACCGCTGAAGGCGGTGTCTTGCCGTTGCGTAACTCTTCGCGGATACGTTCAAAGATCAGTACGTTCGAGTCTACGCCCATGCCGACGGTCAATATGACGCCCGCAATTCCCGGCAGAGTGAGGGTCGCGCCGCTGAAACCAAGGAAGCCGAGGAGGATGATCAAATTCAGGATCAGGGCGATGTCCGCGTTGATCCCTGCCGCATGATAGTAAACCAGCATGAACACCAGCACGGCCAACATGCCAATGACCGCGGCGGTCACTCCGGCGCGAATGGAATCGCTGCCCAGCGACGGGCCCACGGTGCGCTCTTCGAGATACTTGATGCCCGCGGGCAAGGCACCCGAGCGCAGAATCATAGCGAGGTCTTTGGCTTGCTGCTCGGTGAAGCGCCCATTGATTACACCTTGATCGTGGATCTGATCTTTGATGACGGCGACTTCCTGAACCTTGTTGTCGAGCACGACGGCGAGATTATCTCCGACGTGAGCGCCGGTGAAGCTGGCGAAGCGACGGCCGCCTTCGCCGGTGAGAGTGAAACTCACCGAAGGCTGTCCGTTCTCGTCGCGAGACTGGTCGGCGGCGCGCAGATCGCGGCCCGTAACTGCCGAGGCGCGCGAAATCAGATACCAAGCCTGTCCGCCCTCGCTGTCGCTCGGACCCACGCTACGGCCCGGAAGTAACATCTGGTCCGGCGGCAGGACTCCGCCTTTGTCCTGCAGAGCTTGTTGCTCGCTGGGATATGGCCCGCCAAAGGATTGCCGGATTTCGAGCATGGCGGTGGACTGCATGATTTCCTTCACCCGCGCGGGATCGTCGACGCCAGGCAGTTGTACCAGAATCTGATACTGCCCCAGTCCATGCTCTTCGATGATGGGTTCGCTGACACCGAGCTGGTCAATGCGGTTTCGGATCGTTTCAATTGCCTGAGTCACGGCGCGGTTTTTCAGGTCGGCCAGGGCCTGCGGCTTCATGGAAACGGTCCAGGTGTTGTCCGCGCCTGAGGTCAGATCGTATTCGGGGAGGCGATCTTGCACGATGGAGAGCAAGTCGGATCTGGATTCCGGCGGCACACCTTTCAGCACAACCTTGTCGGGATTGTTGACTGGATCGGGCTTGCTGATCTCGGTGTAGTTGATCTTGCGCGCCCGCAAATCGGCCTTGAGGCGCTCGACCGCGTTATCCGAATCAACATTGACCGCGTCATTCACTTGCACCTGAAGAATCAGGTGAGTCCCGCCCTTAAGGTCGAGTCCCAAATGAATACGGTTCTGCAACGCTGCCAGCAACCCGCTGCCCGACCATCTTTCCGGTATGCCGAAGATGCCGAATAGAAAAAACAGCAACGTGGCC
>Ga0206956_1032_pt1 | contig 48253 bp, 44 predicted proteins | sample Alteio_BWOrgHeat_35_FD_153252 | JGI IMG/M metagenome (GOLD analysis project Ga0206956, IMG submission 153252) | Enriched cells from forest soil in Barre Woods Harvard Forest LTER site, Petersham, Massachusetts, United States -... | ecosystem: Environmental > Terrestrial > Soil > Temperate forest >...
GCTAGCATAAATATATGGGCAACCATGGCCAGACCGCGATTTCGGAAGCATTTGCCGCCCTGGTTGGCCCCCAGGTCGGCGACGAGGACATCGATCTCGTTCGCGCCGCCTTGACCATCGCCCTGACCGAGTATCCCGATCTTGATATCGAATCCTACGTTGCCCGCATCGATGAACTCGCCAGCATGGCGGAAGCTCGTATCTCCGAGGTTGGCGACGCGGCCCAGACCATCGCCGCTCTGAATCGCACCCTTTTCGACGAAGCCGGGTTGCGCGGCAATCGCGAGGAGTACTACGATCAGCGCAATTCTTTCCTGAACGACGTGCTTGACCGCGGACTGGGCATTCCCATCACCCTCGCCCTTATCTATATGGAGGTTGGCCGCCGTCTCGGCTTTCCTTTGTTTGGCGTTGGCATGCCCGGACATTTCCTGCTCAAGCACTATGACATTGACGGGCGTGAGACGTTAGTGGACTGCTTCAGCGGTGGGGATATCCTCAGCCCACAGGATTGCCAGCGCCGCCTCGACGAAATCTATTCTGGCCAGATGACTCTGCGCCCGGAATTCCTTTTCGCCGTCAGCCGGCGTCAGATATTGACCCGTATCTTAAACAATCTCAAGACCATTCACCTGTCCACACGCAATTTCCGAAAAGCCCTGCCCTTGGTCGATCTGGTGCTTGTGATCTATCCCCGTTCTCCCGAGGACGTCAAGCAACGCGCTCTTTTGCGCTACAGCCTCAATCAGATGTCGGGAGCAGCCGAGGACCTGGAACAGTATCTAAAGATGTCGCCGGACGCCTCCGACGCCGATGAAATTCGCCAGACCGCGCTTTCCATCCGCAGAATGCTTGCCCTAATGAATTGAATCGCTGAAGGGGCATTCGGTCGGCGGGTTCGGCTTGGGCCGAATTTCCACAGGATTTGTGCCTATTTCGCGGTCTGACGGACAAACTGCAAAATCTTTCATCTTGACAGCGGCTCGCCGCTGAACCACAATGTCCCGACATTTTTTAGGCGTCCGAATAGTTTAGTTGTAGGAAGTCCGCTCTCCCCTTTTGCCATCCCCCTGGCAAGGCCTTCCTCATTCTCGGATGTTTGATGGTCAAAATTTTCGCGAACGTTTGCTGACAAAATTCAGGAGGATTTATGCGCGTGAAAGCGCTTGTGTTGTTTGTAGTGACTCTGGCCCTTGCAGGCTCTGCCTGGGCCGCCGGTACTGAGACTCTGCTCTGGAGCTTCTGTGCTCAGACCAGCTGTGTGGACGGCAACCAACCCTATGGCTCCGTCGTTGCCGACAGCTCAGGTGCTCATCTTTATGGCACGACCTACTATGGCGGTACCAACAACTATGGCACGGTCTACGAGTTGGCGAATTCCGGTGGCACGTGGACACAAACGGTACTCTATAGCTTTCTCGGTCCCAGCAACAGCGATGGTGCAAACCCCTTTGCCGGTTTGATCATGGATTCGTCCGGGAACCTTTATGGCACGACCCAGTACGGCGGTGCAAGCAACCAGGGTACGGCGTTTGAGCTGTCCAAATCGGGGGGGCGCATGGAAGGAGACTGTGCTTCATACCTTCGACAACATTGGCGGCGATGACGGGAGCTACTTATACGGCAAGTTGGTCCTTGACTCGGCCGGCAACCTGTACGGTACTACCCAACAAGGCGGTAAGTTCGGCGGCGGCATAGTCTTCCAGCTAAAAAAGTCAGGAACTAAGTACACTTACCACCTGCTTCACAGTTTCGCCACAAGCGCCAGCAACTCGTACCAACCTTACGACGGGCTGGTTGTTGACCCGAAAAACGGTTATCTTTACGGCACCACGTACTACGGTGGCGTTATCTGGAACGCTGGCTCAGTTTACCAATTGCGCGAAGTCAGCGGCGTGTGGATCTATTCGGTAATTTACAATTTCCTCGGAGATTCACTCGGGCAAAACCCCTATGGCGACTTGGCTGCGGACTCATCCGGCAACCTCTATGGCACGACCAATACGGGTGGCAGCTTTAACCTGGGAGAGGTTTTCAAGCTTACGCCAGGCGCGAATAACAGTTGGAAGGAATCGGTCATCCACAGCTTCTCGGGTTATGCCAACAAGGACGGCGCCTACCCGTATTATGCAGGAGTCACCGTGGATGCAAACGGGAATGTCTGGGGCAGCACCTATCAAGGTGGCTCAAGTGCCGGTAACAATCTGAATTACGGCACCGTGTACAAGCTGACGGCGGGCACCTACAAGGAAAGTGTGCTCTGGAGTTTCGGTACCAGTGGCGACGGATACTATCCGATCCACGAACCGATCGTCGTCAATGGAAAGGTCTATGGTACGGCCTATGTCGGGGGGCTCCATGGACAGGGCGTTGTATATGAGATTGTGCCGTAGTCAGGGTCTTTAGGGCTCTGCTGTGGTTCCTCTCTACTTTCTCGCCGCCGGGCCTCATGGCTCGGCGGCGATTTTCTTTTTTGGATCACAGCGGTCCAGATGGACCGACCCGACATCACGAGATCGGATTGTAAAACCCGCTCGGCAGGCTCTCGAAGATTTCTGCGTTCGGCTACTCTTCTGGTGGTTCGCTCGGTTCAGCCGGCGCCAGCGGCAGCTTGGACGCGCCACTCAGCACGTTGCGTTCCTCGGGCGAGAATTGTCTCTTGTAAGCGTCGGAGTCGATCTCGCGCTGCCGCGCCTCTGGCGGCATCGCCCGCAAGGCTTGAACGGCGTTCCGCACTGCCTGGCGGCGCTCTGGCGGAAGTTGCTGCATCTGATCATGGATTTGCCGCGCTTGCTGTTTCTGCTCGGGAGTCAGGTGCTCCCAGGTTTCCATCCGGTTCAGCATTTGCTGTTGCTTTTCCGGCGGTACGCTGTTGAAGCGCTGCAACTGGTTGCGCAGTTGTTGCTGCCGTTGCGGGGGAAGATTGCGAAATTGCGGATCGTTTTCCAGGGCTTTCCGCTGTTGCTCCGGAGGAAGGTTTCGGTGCTGGCGTAGCCATTCTCCGGCGTGATGCTGCGGTTGTTGCTTTTTCTGGGGGTGCTCCTCCGGATGTTTCTGCGCGATCGACGGACACGCGGTGGCGAGCGCCACCACCAGGGTGGCGATTCTCACCCACGCCGTCATGGACCTCACCCGCACTCGTATCCCCCCGGTGTCTGTTTTCAACTCCCTGTTCAAATTCGTGTAATGCGATCTTGGCCGCGCTCGGTGGATATCACTTAGGGGTTGGCATCCACATCTTTCTGCACTTGCAGATCATCGAGCAGTTCGAAATCGGAATACAGCTCGTTATTCTTGTCCAGCGCCTGCAAGTCTCCCACAGCCGTCCCCGGTTCCGCCACCATCAGGGCTCTCGGCCCCTCGGGCGCAGAATTTCGCCCAGCATCGGTGCGGAACAAAGTGATGCTCATCACCATGAGCACGGCCAGTGAAACCGCCAGCGCCGGCTTGCGAATCCAATACCACAAGCCATGTGGCTGTTTTGCAGTCTCCTCGCGCAAACGAGCGCGAAGCCGCACGTCGAAATACGGCGACGGCTCCGGCACTTGCCACTCATCCAGCAGAGCCATGGTCTGGCGGAACTCTTTCAGCTTGCCCGCGCATCCAGCGCAGGACTCGAGATGTTCATTTACTTCGGGCGTGACCGCGTCCAGGCCGGCGGCCAGTTCCGGCATCAGTTCGCAAACATCGTTGCATTTCATGACTACGTCCTTCATACAAACTCTTTCAGTTGCACGCGCAAGGTTTCATAAGCGCGGAACAACAGCGACTTAATGGCGGACTCACTCAGCTTCAAAACTTCTGCGATCTGGCGATAGTCCATTTGCTGATACTTATGCATCACCACCGCGATCCGTTGTCGCTCGGGCAACTCTTGTACGCGTTGACGAATGGCAGCCAGACGCTCGCGTCGCACGATCGCTTCTTCCGCGCTGAGAGAATCGTCGGGCACGTCCATAGTCAACCCGCTTTCCTGGTCGGGTTCGTCCAGGCTGACGGTATTTTCCGGGCGCTCGTGGCGTGTATCGCGCGCGTGATTCACCGCCAGATTGCTCGCGATCCGATACAACCAGGTGGTAAACTTCGCGCTCGCTTCGTACGTCTCCCGCGAGCGATACACTCGCAGGAATACTTCCTGCGCGAGATCCTCGGCTACTGCAGTGTTGTGCGCCATGCGATACATAAAGCTCAACATAGGCCGGCGATACTTCTGCACCAGATATTCGAAAGCCGACTCATCGCCAGCCTTCACCCGTAGCATGATCTGGGCATCGCTCAATCCCTCGCTGGGTGGCTCACCCGCAATCTTCGCCCCAGCATTAGACGGGATGCCTGCCATCGACAGGAACCCGCGGTTCATGGCTACACTGCTCACATTGGAATGAACCCCTCGGGGCTCTGAAAGTTGCGCGTCCTCGGGATCGGCGAAAGGCTTGGAAGTCCCTTGCGGAGATGGAACTTGGGGCTCTTTCGCGAGGCTGAATCGGTTTGGCATCCGGCGATGGCAGAAACTCTCCGGAGGTCATCGTGGGCGACTGCATCCGGAGCTGCAGAACCTTAGGCTATCACGGACGAAGGTCCACGAAAAACTGTTTCTTTGCTACAATATAGCGGCTGATTCAGGCAGGGCGCTTAACTCAGCGGTAGAGTGCCATCTTCACACGGTGGAAGTCATAGGTTCGAATCCTATAGCGCCCACCAGTAACCAACTGGTGTGACTGAAGTTATCCTGTTCCGCGCGTCCGCGTCCCGGTTTTTGAGATTCCGTTTTTACAGAAGTTCGGTGCGACTGGGCCATCCGTTGGCGTCTCCTGACCGCAACTTTCAGCGGGGCCGCAGGTTTTATATCTGTGAACCTCAAGTGAAACGCTTGCCAAGGCGCTTTGCGTTTGGGCCGTTTGGGCCGTGTTTAAGTGCGGTTGACAGGCAAAAGGCCGAAGATGACGACGGGATTGAAGACTAACTCCAGGTTTCCAGTAAAAGCGTTCTTAGCGGGTGTCATGCTGATTTGCGTAGCGGCGGTTTTGTGCGCGCAGGATGCGGGCATCAGCGCCGGCGGACGATGGGTGGAATACGATTCTCAGGACCAGATGACGTTAGTGAAAAACGCCAGATTCGAGCTTCCGGCAGACAACTCTTTGCCGGGAAGCGAGTCGAGTCCCAAAATCATTCTGTTCTGCACGGCTGGAAAATTGAAGTTAGCCGACTTTCGTCCGAATGCGATGATTGCCCCGCCAAACCGTCCCGGGTTCTGGGGGCAGCCACAGATGGAGGTGACTGTCCGCGTGGATAATTCGCACAGCAATCACGGCTGGAACTGGGTCAACGGGCATTTCCTGTCCATGGACAAAGGAACCGTGCGTGAGATGCTCGGCGCACAAGTATTCAAAGTCGAAGTTGCGACCCCGCGCGGTCCGGAGATTGCGAACTTCTCTCCCGCTGGCCTCGATCTAGGTCGGGTGAAGAATGCCTGCGGTTTGACTCCGAAAAAGCCTGACTAAGTCTCCGTAAATTTAGGCGCGGGTGTCCCCGCCCGTCCGGCCGAAACCGTTGTCCCAGAAAGCGTGGCCCACCCTCGTCGGGAAAGATCCCAGAAGATCAGATAGCCGGCAACTGCTGCAAGCAATAGCAAGAAGATTCCCCAAGCCCACTGCTGGAACACCAGCTTCCCAATACCAAACAAGCATCCGTATACCAGAATCACGCCCATCACCCAGTTGAAGGCGTTGCCCGCCAGGTCCCGCACCTCCGGCATCTCAGGCACGAGCCGCGCAATATGTTTCCAGCCATACACCGTCGGATGCACCCGCCTGTAAAACCCGACGAGAGTCTGCTGCGACTCGGGCTTGGTGACAAAGGTCGCGATCAGCCAGGCAATGGTGGTGATGAGTCCCGTGATCAGCGCGGTCTTGGCGTATACCAAGGCATTGTTACCGGTGAGGGAAATGCGGCTCAGCGCAATGGTGACCGCTGCTGCGACCGCCATCGCTGAGATCTCGCTCCAGGCATTGATCCGCCACCAATACCAGCGCAGAATGTAGACCGCGCCCGTGCCAAAACCGATATTCAAAACTAACTGCCAGCCTTGATTGATTGATGTCAATTGCATCGCTGTGTAGCCGCTGCCCAGCACCAGCAGCACAGTAAAAATCTTGCTGATCATCACATAATGTTTCTCGTCAGCCCCACGGACGAAAAAGCGCTTATAAAGATCATTTACAAGATACGAACTGCCCCAGTTCAATTGGGTTCCGATCGTAGACATGAAAGCCGCAAGGAAAGCCGCGACCATCAGCCCACGTAAAGCAGGCGGAAGGTAATCGCGCAAGACCATCACGTAACCTTGCTCAGGATTCTGCACAAATGCGGCGCTGGGATGCAACCCTCCATTCGGCGAATAAACCACCATCGCCACTAACCCGGTAATCACCCAGGGCCACGGCCGCAAAGCGTAGTGCGCGATGTTGAACCACAGCGTCGCGCCGAGAGAGTTCTTCTCATCCTTGGCGCTGAACATTCGTTGCGCCACATATCCGCCGCCGCCCGGCTCCGCCCCCGGATACCACGCCAGCCACCACTGCATTCCCAGATAAACGATGAAAGTCAGTACCGGCAGAGTCCAAAGCGCATTCGTAGTCAGGCCAAGATGAAAGTCCGGCAGGAATGCTGTCGGATCAGACGTCTGCACTCCGGTCGCGCGAACATTGTTCTCGATCACCTGCAGATGCATCTGCAGCGCCTGCATGCCACCAATCTTCGATACGGCAACCCAAGCCAGCACAATAATCATCGTCATCTTCAAAGCAAACTGAAACAGGTCCGTCACCAGAACGCCCCAGAGTCCGCCGATGAACGTGTAAAGTCCGGTAAACGGAATCAGAATGAAAATGCAAATCAGCACCGAGGTATATCGAGGATCGCCCAGCGTGTGCTGAAAAACGTGTCCGCCGACGGACACTTGCAACACGCGGCCTTGAGCAATCACGGGTCCGAGCAAAACCGTGATGATGCTGACCATGGCCTGCGTCACCCATCCCAGAATGAAGCAGTTCATGAACAGCCCAAGATAAATAGCCTTGAATCCGCGCAGAAACGCTGCTGGCTTTCCGCCGTAGCGAAGCTCGACCAGTTGGACGTCGGTCAACACCTCAGCCCGCCGCCAATAGCGCGCGAAGAAGAAAACCGTCATCATTCCGCCCACGCAGGAGCCCCACCAGATCCAGTTGCCCGCGATGCCTTGTCTGGCAACTAGCCCGCACACCAGCAGAGGCGTGTCGGCGGCAAAAGTCGTGGCCACCATCGAAGTCCCAGCCAGCCACCACGAAACATCGCGTCCCGAGATAAAAAACTCTTCTGTGTTCCCGCTAGCCCGGCGCCGGTAGTAAAGACCAATCAGCAGATTTACCAGCAGGTACCCAACAATGACAATCCAATCCGTAGAGGTAAGGGGCATGAGTTTTCCGTTAACGGGACATTCTATCCGTTCGGGCTGCAGGCGGGAGCGGAATTACACGATTGCGAGTGCGGCACGGGCACCTACGCGCATGCGGGTGCGCCGATTGGAATCAGAGCAGATAATCGAAGATGTGGCAGCCGATCGCACTCTTACTGGGAGGGAGGGCGCTTGGGATTCAGCGAGCGGCCCATCCCAGTTTCCATTCGAAGCAATATTCTAGATCTTTTCGCTACCAGCGAGGTTCGCGAGGCTGGCGGGCGTGGCCCTGATAGTCGTCGCGTCCCCCGCCGCCACTCGAACGCCCGCCTCCGCCAGGACGGCCACCACCACCAGGACGGCCCCCGCCGCGGGGCCCGCCAGGACCGCCGCGATCGGTCTTGGGACGCGCTTCGTTAATGTTCAACGCACGGCCGCCGAGCTCTTTCCCGTTGAGGGCGGCAATGGCTTTCTCGGCTTCGGCGGCGTCGGCCATTTCTACAAATGCAAATCCTCGCGAACGACCCGTGTCACGATCAGTGACCACGCTGACTTGATCGATCTTGCCATGAGGCTCAAACAAGGTCCGAAGTTCTGCTTCTGTGGTGCTGTGAGGGAGATTGCCAACAAAAAGCTTCTTCATGGATTTCCTTTTTCTGTGAGCCAACGCGAGACGTCGGATTTCGTCGGCGGGTTTGGTTGAGTGAGTCGCGTCGGAATGCAGGGCGCGCGGTTCGGTGGAACGAGTGTTTTCCTCGCAGCTCAATTGAGCCAACTGGTTCTTCCAACCGCGAAGTCACAGACGGAATCCGGTTACGCTGTTTTTGTCGCGGTTGAATGTCCGGCACTGATTATACCCGCTTGCCCTTGGCAACAAGGGAAAATATGAAAGTTGGGCTTCAGGAAACACGATTCGCAAGCCCGTTTCAGGGTGGCCATCCGTCCATTCGAGAGGACTGAGGCGTTACTTTGGAAGCAGCTCTGCTTTCGGCTAAAGTTGACTCATCTGCTATAATGTACTTGCGTTTGAACGAAATCGGTTGTCGAGCAGCTTCTTGCATACCAGCTAGTCCTGCCCTCAGTACCTCCGACTCGCACCAACGTAAATAATCTGAAAAGGAACAAGCGACAAAATGGCAGAACAAGGAACAGTAAAGTGGTTTAACGACGCTAAGGGCTACGGCTTTATCAGCCGCCAGACTGGCGAAGACGTTTTTGTGCACTTCTCGGCGATCCAGGCGGGTGGTTTTCGCAGCCTGCAGGAGGGCCAGAGCGTAGAGTTCGAGGTCACCAAAGGGCCAAAGGGCTGGCAAGCTGAGAACGTTCGCCCTCTGTAAACTGGCGACGTTCAGTTAAAATCCGTGCCCGTCAACCGAAAAAGACGGGCACGTTCTACAGAAACATAATCCGCACTCCGGGATGGAGTCCTCTACATGCAGGCTGAATCAAAAGGTTCTTTCGCCGTCATACGCTACAACTTGCGCACTTACGAATCCGGCGGCGTTATGGCCGTAATTAAAGGTAAGGAAAGTGCCGAGGCTGTCCTCAAGCAGTTCGAACAAAGCCAGACTTCTGAAGATCGCCACATCGGGTGGCGCTACTTCCTCGAAAAGACCGACCTTAAAGCTGGGATGGATCCCGCCGAGGCCACAGCACTCCGCCAATCTCGCCTCGAAATTCGGGAAGCCGAAGCCTAAGAGTCACCTTTCCACCATAGTCTCTTCGCATATAATTGAAGCTCTGCGGCGAACCGTAAGTCCTCATCGCTCGCTAAGAGATCTCTCCCCGTTTTGGAGGCGAACATGACCAAGCTTCTGACCCTGGCGCTGGCCGGCGTGATTTTGTCGCTGAACGCTTACGCTCAGACCACCGGCCCCTTGTTATGGACCGGCTACATCGATGTGCTGGGAAACTATTTGCCGCCTTCGAACGGTGGTACTTTCAGCAGGTTTACTCCTGGTGTCGCTATTACGGTGACTCGCGTGCAGTTGCAAGCAGCCCAGGGGTCGTATGCCTTTAACACGAAGTGCAGTCCGCTGCCTAAGGTCAGAGTGACTGATGGCACGACCAAATACGATCTCGCTATACCGGGCGCGCGTTTTACCGGACATTACCCTGACGCCGTTAGCGCAGACAGTGGAGCAATTTCGGTGGGTTTCTCCGCAAATTCGGCTCTCCGCCTAACCGTAATCCCTGGCCAATCCGGATGTTACGCCGGATCGATCAACGTCACGGTTCAGTACAGCCTCAACTGAGAGCTGCCCAGTCTGATCAGTGTCGCCGTTGAGTCTCTCGCAGGATGATTGCGAAATTACGGCCGCCAAAGGCGAACCCTTGCTCGATGCGTCCAATGACTGCAAGTTTGGCCCCGCTGGCGGGAACGCCGAATCTCTCGCTGAAGACCCACATCGTTCCGGTTTCGTCGTCGAGCTGAAAGACACCGCTGCCCATCGCTCCAAAGGAATCGGTCACTCGTCCCGCGATCGAGATTTCTTTGCCCGCAAAACGGCCCGGATCCTGGTTGATCTTGGCGACGCTCGCGCGCGGAGGACATCCCGCCAATAACAGACCGGCAAAACTCGACAACAACACGCACAAAATTCTGTTTCGAATGTTTGTCACGCAACTCTCCAGGACTTCCAAGTCTCCAAGACTGCCGAAGTTGAAGCTGCAAAGTCTAAACCCGAATCCTTCCCGGAAGTTGTCCGGACCGCGCTCTCCGGCTTAGAGTTATTGGTTCGGATTCGCCAGATGAATGGAGCATCCCCATGGCCATGCTGGAACATATCGGGAGTCTGTTTTCCTACGACGACTGGGCCAATCGCGAAGTCCTTGGTTCGCTGCGAGCCCTGAATGCCGCGCCCGTGCGTTCGGTACAGTTGCTGGCGCATATCGTTTCCTCGGAAAAGTTGTGGCTCGAACGCCTGCTCGCCCAGAAGAAGACGGATCCGGTTTGGCCGCTCTTCACGCTCAAGGACTGCCAGACGGGAATCGACCAGCTATCCGGACTTTGGAAGAACTACCTGATTTCGCTCGGCGAGGCGGGCCTGTCCGATTCGCGCACTTACAAGAACACCAAAGGCGATACGTTCACCAGCAAGAAGCAAGACATCCTGCTGCATGTGATCATGCATTCGGCCTATCATCGTGGCCAGATTGCTGCGGATGTACGCGCCGCCGGGTTCACTCCGGCCTATACCGATTTCATTCACGCCGTGCGGGAAGGGTTTGTGGAATAGGCACAGCCCCCAGATGGAGTGCGCCAATATGCGTTCCGCCCCGCCTTCAAGTATAGTGGTCCAATTTTCAAAGAGGTGGCCCGCTGTCGAGGGGCATTCCCATGGTTTCAGTTTGCTTTCTAAAGTTGCGCTATGCTTGACTGGGAGAACATGAAAAAGCTCGTCGCGCTGTTCGTTTTGCTTTTCCTTAGCAGTCTATCATTCGCGCAGGCTCCGGCTTCTGCGCAGTCACAGCAACCATCGCAGCCGCAGTCCGCTGCACGGCCGGAGTCGCCGCAAGCGCAGCCTCAGGAGAAGTCTCAGGTCGACCCGCTTGCCGATCCCATCTCCAACAATGCTGTCGCTGAGCTCAGGGTCCATTGGCAGCTCTTGCTTTTCTCTTTCATGGGCATGGGTGAGAAGAAGAATGGGGACGCAATCACGAACACCGCTTTTTCTCTGGATGCAACGGAAGGGAACTGGTCCGCGGTCCATCCCGTCCCTGGAACGGCGGGGCGTATTGGGGCGATGGCTGCAGGGGTCCGCGATCAGGTTTACTTGTTCGGCGGCTATGTGGTGGATGCGCAAGGCGGAGAAATGGTCGTCCCCGACGTCAGTGCGTATCAGCCTTCGCATGACCGCTGGTTCCGCATTGCTGATATTCCAAAGCCCGTGGCTGACTCGGTGATCGGAGTTTATCGCGATCGCTGGGTTTACCTGGTTGGCGGCCGATCGAACGCGGGCGTGGCCAACGACGTTCAAGTGTACGACGTGGAGAAAGATAAGTGGGCGCAAGCTACGCCGATTCCCGGACCGGCGGTCTTCGGCGATGCCGGCGGGTTGGTCGGCGAGACCATCATTTATGTCGACGGAGCTCGCGAAAATCCATCCGGCGGCAATCCGAAGTACGTTGCGTCCGACGAATGCTGGATGGGCAAGATTGACCATCACGACAAGACCAGGATTCAATGGACCAAGCTGCCCAACCATCCGGGCGCGGCGCGTTACCGCATCGCTGGAGGTGGTTCTGAAACCGATCAGAAGATCTATTTTGCAGGTGGAACCGACAATCCTTACGACTACAACGGCATCGGCTTCGATGGCAAGCCGTCGGAGCCGTCGCCGGTAACCTTCGACTTCAACTTGCATGCCAAGAAATGGGAGACCATCAACGACAACACTCCCGATCCGACCATGGATCATCGGGGACTACTGGTGACGCATGAAGGCCTGGTGCTCATCGGTGGCATGGAGAAGGGACAGAAGGTAACAACGCGAGTCACGCTGTTGTCGAAGGAACCGAAGGGAAAATAGGCTACGCCGACGGGTGGCCCGCTCCTTGCGTTTCTGCAAGGGACGGGAACCAACAATCCCAACCTATTCTTCGTTATCTTGTTGTAAACTTGCGGACAAACACATTCTCAGGCGGTCACGCGAGCTGCCCCCACAGCCGGTCGAGGACACGCGGACTTTATGCAAAAAGACGCGAATGCTGATGACAAAAAGGTAAATGATCGGGCTGGTGCGGGGAAGAAGCCGTATCAAAAACCGGAATTCCGGTTTGAGCGGGTCTTTGAAACTATGGCTTTGGCCTGCGGCAAGATGAGTCCCACCGAGTTGCAGTGCCGCTTCAATCGAAAGAGTTCCTAACTCCCTCATGGCAGTCATGACCCAGGCTCGCGACGATCATAAGCTTGATCTTGCGGCGGAAGTTCTCCGTGCGGGCGGCAGGCTGCGCCTGCAGGCGCTTGGAAACAGCATGCTTCCGTCAATCTGGCCCGGCGATGTCCTCTGCATCGAGCACAAGCGCGGCGAAGAGATTGTTCCGGGAGATATTGTGCTGGCGGCGCGGGACGGGCGGTTTTTTATCCATCGTCTGATAAAGAAGTACGAGTCGAGGTGGATCACGCGGGGAGATTCGCTTCCGCAGAACGACCCTCCGGTGGAAGAGATTCAAGTGCTGGGCAAAGTGGATACGGTTCATCGCAAGGGTCGAGCTGTCTGTCCAAATGGGCGAGTCTCACCGCTGGCTGCCGTATTTGCAGCGCTGCTCTGCCGTTGGGATTTACTCCGCAACCTCGCCTTGCGAGTGCATTTATTACGCGACCGCCGCGCCTACCAATGAACCATACTTCTCAGACTGCGGTGGATGATGCGGTTGCCATCGGCATCGGTGGGATGGCAATTGCGCTGCATACGCAAGATCTCGGATTTCGCCAGTTGCTCGAAGATCGCTATGCAGGATTCGTAGAGGCCGGTTCTCATCCTCAGTTCGATTTCGACATTGACCTTTTCGATCCTTCGGACCAGTTCGAGCCTGCGGAAACAAAGCACGCCGAAGATGACGTGCAGGTAAGACTGCAGGACGGACAGTGGTTGCTCCAGCGTGGCGACTTTAGCGCATGCTGGGATGCAACGGCCGGTCGCGGTCACATTCGGCAATCGCGGAATCCGTACGCTGTCGATTCGGTGCTGCGGATTGTTCATACGCTGATTCTGGCTCGGCAGGGCGGATTTCTGGTTCATGCTGCGAGCGCGATTCATCACGGGCGCGCGTTCCTGTTTGCAGGGGTGTCGGGAGCGGGCAAGACAACCATTTCCCGTTTGGCGCCAGCGGACGCCACATTGCTGACCGACGAAATTTCCTATGTGCGGCGCGCCGGGAACGCGTACGAAGCCTGGGGCACGCCATTCGCGGGGGAATTGGCAAGGGTCGGCGAGAATCAGGCTGCGTCTTTGGCTACGCTTTTCTTGCTGGAGAAAGGTCCGGAGAATCGGATCGAGGAGGTCGCTGCGGCGGAGGCAGTCCGGTTGCTGTTGCGAAACATTCTGTTTTTTGCCGAGGATCCGGAACTGGTGAGCTTGGTCTTTCGCTCCGCATGCGAGTTTGTAGAGAAGGTACCTGTACGGCGGTTGATATTTGTTCCCGATAAGAGCGTGTGGGAGATAATACGATAGCCGCTGGAGACAACGTCATCGCCGAGAAATACATTGCGAGAAGTTCGGCCATTGCTGCCCGCCTCATCGGCGGCGAAATGATGATTATGTCGGCGGTGGACTCGACGTTTTTCACTCTGAACGAAGTGGCTACCGTAATCTGGCAGGCGGCCGATGGATGCACTCCACTCTCGGATATCGTGGCCAGCAGGATCTACCCAGAGTTCGAGGTTGATGCAGAGCAGGCGGGGCGCGACGCCGAGCAGTTTGTGAGCGATCTCTCGCAACACGGCATTCTCCTGGTCTCGGAAAAGCCCATCACGCCGGCGTCACCCTCGGAGGCGGCATGAGCCTGCTGGCGGAAATGAATCAGAAGGCGCTCGGGCTGGGCATTCCCATCAGCGCGCATCTCGACATCACTTATCGTTGCAACGAGCGTTGCGTCCACTGCTATCTGGATCACGACGATCACGGCGAGATGACGACAGCCGAGATCAAAGACATTCTTAATCAGCTCTCGGAGGCTGGAGTTTTCTTCCTTACTCTAAGCGGCGGGGAGGTTCTCATGCGCCGCGATTTCTTCGAGATTGTGGAACACGCGCGCCGCTTGCTGTTTAACGTCAAAGTAAAGACCAACGGAGTAATGATTCGCGAGCCAGAAGCCAAACGCATTCGCGAACTGGGCGTGGAGCAGGTGCAGATCAGCGTCTACTCGCACCGTCCCGAAATTCACGACGCCATCACGAAGTTACCGGGATCGCTGAAGCGGACGGTCGAAGCGATTCGGTTTCTCAAGTCGCAGGGCCTCAAGGTTGTGATTGCCAACGTGCTCATGGGCAGCAATTTCTTCGACAATGCTGGAGTGATGGCGTTGGCGGGGGAGTTGGGAGTTTCCTACACGCTCGATCCGACCATCACACCGAAGATGGATGGAGACAGATCTATCCTGGCGCTACGCATTTCGGGATCGGAGCTCAAGCAGGTTTTCCGTAGCGAGGATCTCGTCGGCGATGTGGAAGAATTCTGTGCTTCTCCGCCTGCGCCCGGCGACGACGTTATGAACGGGTTGCCGTGTAGCGCAGGTCACACGGCCTGTTACGTTTCTCCGTACGGTGACGTTTTTCCGTGCGTGCAGTTTCCACTTCCCAGCGGCAATCTCCGGCAGCAGAAGTTTGCTGATATCTGGCAGAATTCGTCGCAGCTGAAAGAAGTCCGCTCGATCCGTGCCCGCGATTTGCCGACCTGTTCGACTTGCGCCCATGTGGGAACCTGCACGCGCTGTCCCGGTCTGGCGTATATGGAAGGGAATATGCGCGGGCCATCGGCCGCCGATTGCGAGAAGTCGTTTCAGCGAACCGGCATCCCGTCGGCGAATATGTTGTCACGGGCGCACGTGACTTCTGCTGCTCCGTTGATTCAGATTCAGGTGGCCCTTTAGTTTCCTACCGTTAGGTTGTTGCGCTGCCTCCTCAGCACGTCGGTCACCAAGCGGGAATCCTTTTGATCACTGCCGGTTACGAAAGTAAGGATCGAGATTCCCAAAACCTAAGCGAAGATAAGAATGGCGTAATACGGGATTGCCCAAAACACGTGCGGAAACAGCGAAGGCTGAAGGAGGGGCTGTGTCCAAGAGATTTTTGACAAATTCGGTTGGAAGAATACGGCTTGGATGGCGGTTGCCTCTGTTCATGCTTCTCGCAAGTGTTGGAGTTGCGACGGCGCAGCAGGCGACCGTTCCGCTCGAGCAGCAACACGTGGGCCGGGTGATTGATTGGAGCTACCGTCACGTCATCTTTAGCGGAGGGTTGCCGGCAGGCGACTCGGATGCGGCGAAAGCCGAACCGAGGATCCTGTTTCATCTGGCGGAGCGGAATCCCGATGATCCCGCTTTGCGGATTCCTGGTTTGCATGGTCCCCGAGTGATTGTACCCCCACGAGGCTCGCGTCCTCCGGTGTCCTCGTTGAACCGGCGTGTCGACGGAATGCGTAGCCAGAAGGGCCGGAACATCAGGGTCGACTGGAGCGTGGCACTGGGTTCGGGCAACGTCGCGGCAAACATGTTTCCAGCCAAGTACCAGTTCAATATCAATGGGACTCCTAGTTGCACAACCGATTATGTAGTGTATGGATTGAACGTAGCTGGCGTCAGCGCCGGCCAGCCCAACCTGGTAGGGATCAACAACCTCTACAGCGGCACGGGTGGTTTTTGCGGGGCTAATCCCGCAGTCTACTGGGCATATAACGGCAGCACGGCAGCCGGTTCGGTGCTGACCTCGCCCACGATTTCGATGGATGGCACCAAGATCGCCTATGTGGAGAGTGGCGCCACTTCGGCGGTGTTCCATGTGCTGACGTGGCTGGCCGGCGATGGGACCATAGCCAAGGCGAAGGCCCCGACCGTGCCCCCGTCATGCACGGCTTCAACAAACTGTTTAATCTCAGTGACCCTCTCGACGACTGCAACGACGACGTATTCATCGGCGTGGGTTGATTACGCCACGGACAAAGCTTTTGTCGCCACCGACGACGGCAATATTTACCGCTTGAGCTGCGCATTCACCTGTGCCTTGAATAGCAATCCGACGGTTGATTGGACGTACACGCTGCCGGTCGCGGGCACCGGAGGCACGAAGCCCCAGCCCAATGGGCCGGTTTACAACTATCCGTTTGGTCTTCTGTTCGTTGGCGATCAGTTGGGAGAGATGTGGGTCATTCAGGCCAACGGTTCCACGCCTACTTTGTACGCCGGGCCACTGATGATCGGTGGCGGAGGTTGCGGGACGACGAATCCGCCAGGACGGACGGGAACGGGCTTACCGCTTTGCACTCCGGCAAGTCCTGGATACGGCATTCCGGACTCGGTGATTCTGGATGCCAGCGGCGTCAGCGAAAAAATCTTCGCTTTTTCGGGTAACGACGGGACCAGCGGGGGCGCCGCCGTGGTCGCACAGATGAACCAGAATCTGACCGGTCTGGTTCGAACGCATATTGGTCTCGGTGGAGTCAACATGCACAGCGGGGCTTTCGATAACGCCTACTGGACCACCCCTAGCACGGGCGAGCTTTTCGTGTGCGGCACTGGTGCGGCCAATACCCAGCCGACCCATTATTGGATCGGCTTTACCTCCTACCCCGTGATGAACTCGACTCCAACCGGGAGCCTGTTGCGACTGGCCACCGCAAACCTTCCCTGCGTCCCTTACACGGAATTCTACAATCCAAACATTAACCTGGGTGGAACTACCGGCGACCACGATTTGCTGATTAGCGGACTGGTGGGCGCGTCCACCAATGGCTATATCATCACCGATGACATTAGCACTGGAGCAATTACCGCAGGACTGAATGACGTAGCCTATCCAGGCGGAGTGAGCGGCATCATTGTGGACAACGACAGCGCCGACGCGCAGGCCTCCAGCGTGTACTTCAGCACTCTGGGTTCGGTAACGGTGGGCACTTGCACCGCTTCCCGTTGTGCCGTCAAGTTGACGCAATTGAATCTTCAGTAGGCCGGTCCAGCTTGCAAAAGCGCCGTGTAATTCCAGATTACTACCCATTGTGTTCGGCAACATTGCGGCAAGGGCTCGCTAAAACCACTGCCCGGCTCCGCTGCCGCGCTAGTACACTCGACCAAGGTTACCGAGGGTGGCACGGATGGGCCATTCCTTGAATGGCCGTGTGGGAGCACACTGGTTTCAGAGACAATCCAATGGTGCAAGAGTCGATCCAAACCGAGCTTTTCGTCACCCTCGTCCAGCGCTACGAGCAAGACCCTCGCGAATTCGTGAGGCTGCCGCAGCAGACCGTGGATTCATCCGTCGCGCGGATAGCTGTGGCTGAACTGCGCAACGAAGGCTATGTCGAGGAACAGGTGAGGGGAGTGGTTCGGCTTACACCGCGCGGATATCAGGTGTACCGGAGTCAGCCGCTTCCGGCAGCCTAGAGAAATCCCTGCCTCAGGGGTTAGCGCACCTTATTCATTAAATGGTATTTACCGCAGCACCGAGGCCGTGCGTCAGCCCAAATCAAAATCCTTCTGTGGCCTCCGCAGTTGCGCCCTTCCCCATCCGGCCTTTCTGAGCTACCTTTTCCGGCCCGGTTTTTCTTAGTCTGACCCCCGTGCAGGCGAGCTTTCAAAGTGGGTTCTGCAGGCTCCAATTCAGCAATTCTGCGGTACACTTCTTTGGGCCTAAATCGAGATTTGAATCCAGGCTTTCAATTCCAGGCGTAAATACGGAGAGGAGATCGTCATGCGCATTCGAACCAGTTTCGTGCTTGGCTTATGCGTTGCGCTGCCATCCTTGAGTTTCGCCGACTTCCGTTACGACGAAACCACGAAGGTTACTGGAGGCTCTTTGGTGAGCATGGCAAAACTTGCTGGCACCTTCAGCAAGCAGGCCCATTCCATCACAGACCCGACGAATTCCACGATTCTGGTGAAGGGCAATCGCATGGCGCACATCAATCCCGACTCGACGGAAGTCATCGATCTTGACCAGGAGACTATTACAAGAATGGATCACGCCAAGAAGCAATATACGGTAGTGACCTTTCAGGAGATGAGAGCGGCAATGGAAGAGGCTGTGAAAAAAGCCCAGGCGCAGCCGCAGCAAGCCCCAACGCCGCAGCCTGCGAGCACGACTCCGCCACCCGAATTGAAGTTCAAGGTGACTGTCACCAACACAGCGGCGACCAAGCCGGTTGCGGGCTTGTCAGCGTCTGAGTCCATTCTCAAGATGTCGGCTGAGGCCAAAGACCAGCAGTCGGGACAAACCGGTGGAATGGCCATCACCAACGATATGTGGATGGTTCCGGAGATTCCTGGCTATAGCGAAGTGCGGGATTTCAATAGCCGGATGGCCGCCAAGATGGGGACGGTGTTCAGCGGTGCGATGCCCTCGTCTGTGTCTCCGCAGATGCTGTCAACGCAACCGAACATGGGCTCAGGCATGGCCGATATGGCGAAGGAAATGTCGAAACTAAAAGGCGTGCCGGTTTCGCAGGTCATGCGTATGGGCACAACTCTTGATGGGAGTCCGCTTCCCGCTGCTTCGGAAGCGCCCCTTCCGGCGTCGAATGGTCCGAGCGCAGGGGACGTCGCCAACCAGGCTGCCACCAACGCGGCGAATTCGGCTGCGAATACGACGACGTCAAATGCGGAAAACCAGGTTGGCAGCCACATGGGCAGTTACAGCGGGGTGGCTTCGAGCCTTGGAAATCTGGGCTTTGGTGGCTTCCACAAAAAGAAGCCGGCAGCGCCGCCAGCGCAAACTCCGACCAGTGCCCCGCCAAATTCTGCAGTGCTGATGGAGTCGACTGTGGAGATGACAAATTTCTCTTCGGCGTCGGTGGACCCGACACTTTTTAATGTGCCCGCCGGCTATGCAAAGGTGCCCTCGGAGTATCAGAAGAGTCACCAATAGGTTGGATCCGAGAAGACTGTGCTGACAAAATCGCCACGAGCATGTGCGAGTGTCGCCACGCGGAGAAAGACCGACACATGGAGAGACTTCATCTCTGGCTGAAGAAACTTGTCGCTCTATCTCTTGTCGACATTCTCGCAGCTCTGCTGGGGATTTTCGCGATCGCCGTGCCGGCAAGAGCGCAGAATGAAACTCCGAAAATAGAGGTGTACGGGGGATACGACTATGTGCGAGTCAGCGACCTCGGCGACTCGTACAATTTCAATGGAGGCAGCGGTCAGTTCGCTTACAATGCGAACCGCTGGCTCGGGATCGTTGGAGACTTCGGCGGCTACTATACCAGCGATGGCTTCCATGCTGGAGTTCTCTCCTACATGGCCGGGCCGCGAGTTAATTTTCGCGGTCATGGAAAGATGACGCCGTTTGCGCAAGTCCTGCTCGGGGCAGCGCGAAGTGTCGATAACTCGCCCCTGAATGCCTTCGCGATGACGGTGGGCGGAGGACTTGACTATAAAATCTCGCAGCACTTTGCGATTCGCCCCGTTCAAGCCGAATATTTCCTGACGAAATTCTCGGACGGCGCAAGCGATCGGCAGAATAATTTCCGATACGGCGCGGGAGTTGTGTTTCAGTTCGGCACGCGATAAATTCAGCGCAGAAGTTTCACTACGAAGCAGAACGGCGAGGGTGAACTGCACAGAAAGCCAAGCAGTGATTCAATCGACGAAAAACAACTTTCCTATGGCAATGTCACTCTTGACTGCCGAAGGCGGCGCGATCTATAACGCTTTTACGCTGAAACAATTCTTTTAGTCATCCGTGACCCCCTATTGAAGAACCCGCTCATCCAACTCACCTCCGTCCAAGCCCGACGAATCTGGCTGCATGCCCAGCGCCTGGACACTGCCGAACCCTTCGGCTCCGGCCCGGAGGCCACTCCAGCAGCGGTGGCGCACCTCGGCTACTTGCAGATTGACACCATCTTCGTCATCGAGCGTAGTCATCACCACATCCTCTATACGCGTATCCCTAAGTATCGGCGGGAGCATCTGCATCAGGCACAGAGCATCGACAAAACCGTTTTCGAGTATTGGACGCATGCCCTTTCCTACGTGCCGACGGAGAGCCTGCGGTTTTATGTGCGCGACATGCGCCGCGCGCACCAGGATTGGCAGCGTCGTAACGGCTGGTTCGGCACGGTTTCAAATGCTGATCTCCGCAGAGTGCTGTCGCGCATCCGCAGGCAGGGTGCGCTCACGATCCGCGACATCGAAGACGAGCCGGTGGAAAAAGACTACGCGTGGGCCAGCCGCAAGCCTTCCAAGCGCGTTCTGGAGCTGGCCTTCTATAAGGGCCTGGTAACGATTAGTCAGCGGGTTGGAATGCTGAAGACTTATGAACTCATGACTCGCCATTTCGGTTGGCGCCGTCTGCCACGCGCAGCCACCGAAAGGGAAACTTTGAACTACGTACTTGATCGTACCCTGCAATCGCAGGGGATCGTGAGCGTGGAATCGATCTGTCATCTGGACGCCCGGCGCAAACCAGCGATGAGGCGTCTGCTGGAGTCGCGAGTTCGTCAAAAGGAGCTGATGCCGGTGCAACTGGAAGGAGCGGGCCAATCACTCCACTGGGTCCGTCCGGAGACCCTCGATGCCATTCCCGATCCGGCCCAGGAACAAGTTCATATTCTATCCCCCTTCGACCCCCTCATCATCCAGCGCAAGCGGCTCCGGCTTTTCTTCGATTACGAGTATCGCTTCGAAGCATACGTTCCGAAGCACAAGCGGGTATTTGGATATTTCATTTGCCCAGTCCTGATCGGGGATCAGGTGGTTGCCGCCCTCGACCTCAAAACTGACCGGTCGCAGCAAAAACTTCTGTTGCAGCGCTGGCACTGGGTCGGCCGCGGGAAGTCCCGCGCCCATCGGCAGCAAGTGGAAGCCGCATTGCACAAGTTCGAGCAATTTCAGTTGGGTCGGAGTTAGGTCGAGAGGCTCTACGAAAGCTCCAAATTTAGTCGGCCTGAAAGGAATTCCTCAGCGGACTTTATTCGTAGCGCAAGCAGACGATAGGATCGAGGTTCGCCGCCAGATTGGCCGGATAAAAACCAAAGAACACGCCGACTGCGACGGAGATGCTGAACCCGATCGATACCCACAGATACGACAGCGTTGCAGGGATCGACGGAATAAAAGTCCGCACCAGCGTGGAAACACCGGCGCCGATCAAAATCCCAATCGTTCCGCCCACAACGGTGAGGACTACCGCTTCCAGCAAGAATTGAAGGCGAATATCGACTCGTCGCGCGCCGATAGCCTTGCGTAATCCGATTTCGTGAGTGCGTTCGGTCACGGAAATAAGCATGATGTTCATCACTCCGATGCCGCCGATGAGCAAACCGATAGAACTGATTACGCTGGTGAGAATCACCAGCGCACCCGTCAGCTGATTCCATAAGTTGCTGAGAAAGTCTGGCGAGCTCAGCTCGAAATCATTTTCTTTGTTGGCGGGAATATGGCGCAGGCGGCGCATGGCCTGAATCACCTCGTCCTGCGCCGTCTGGCGGCTGATGTTCTCAGGAACGGTGAAAGCCATGATCAGCTCTTTCGCCTCGGGATACATCTTTTTGAAGTTGCTGAGCGGGATGACGGCGAATGCGTCGACGCCAGGGCCGACGAACAGGCCTGGATCATGCTCAAAGACGCCGATCACATCGTAAAGTTCGCCATTGATGCGCACCGTTTTGCCAACCGCGTCAGTGTAGGGAAAAAGCGATTCATTGATCGCCGCACCCAGTACCACTACCGGCCGCGCATGTTCCTGATCGAAGGCGCTGATAAAGCGGCCGCGGCCCACCGTGAACAATGGAATTGTTTCGGCGTACTGCGGCTCGACCCCGCGCACGATGACCTGCTCGACACTGCGGTTGCCATTGGTAATGAGGTTGCTATCACCGAAGAAGAACCCGCGCGTGCCAAAGGTAGTCACAGTCTGCACATCAGGAGCAGCTTGCCGGATGAAGTCGGCATAGTCGTATTCGAAGTACTTGCGGGTACGAATACTTTGCGGCCAGCGCGATGGATCGGATCCCGGGGGGAATCGCGAGACAAAATATGTACGCGAGCCCAGAGATTCGACTTTGTCCTGCACAAACTTGTTCAGACCCTGAATGATGCTAGCCATCGAAATGACTGAGGAGACACCGATCACGATGCCGAGCACCGTCAGAGCGGAGCGCACTTTGGAAGAGCGCAGCGTTTCCAGCGCTGCCAGGCAATTCTCCCGCGCCTGCGAAGCCGTCATGATCGCCATCAGTCAGACCTCAAGGCGACGATCGGGTCCAGTCGCGACGCGCGGACAGCGGGATAGATTCCGAAAAACAATCCGACGGCCGAGCTGAGAAACACTCCCAACACTGCAACCCAGCTTTGCACCGAGGCGGGGAATGGGGTGAACGATCGCAAGAGCATGGCGACCAGAAATCCCAGAGCGATGCCAACCAGCCCACCGGCAATGCACATGGTGACGCTCTCGGCGATGAACTGCCGCACGATATCGAACCTGGTTGCACCCACAGCCAGGCGTACGCCGATTTCCCTGCGCCGCGCGGTCACGCTCACAAGCATCACATTCATGATGACGATACCGCCGACCACAACCGAGATCACGCTCACCATGATGAACACAGCAAAAAATGCCGAACTGATACTGCGCCACAAGGCCATGTAACTTTCCTTGGTGCCGATGAAGAAGTCGTCTTCCATGTTGGGAGCGAGATGATGCCGTCCGCGCAAGGTGAGCTGCGCCTGATCTTGTGCCGGTTCAAACTTCGTAGCGCTGGTCTTGACGTTGATAGTGAGACTCGTGTGCGCGCCCTGCATGCGGAGAAAATTCGAGAGTGGGACCATGACGAAATTGTCTTGATCCTGGCCCAGCACGCTGCCGATTTTCTCCATGGTGCCGATCACGGTGAACTCATCGGTGCCAATGCGCATGGTCTTGCCCATGGGGTCCACGCCAAGAAACAACTGCTGCACTAGCGTGTCTCCGATCAGGCAGACGTTGGCGCGATGATCGGCTTCGGAAGAGGTGAAATAGCGTCCGCGCTCGACTGTGCGGGTGTCAATGTCTGCCATGGTTGCGGTCTGGCCGGAGAGGTTCACATCCGTGACCTCCTTGTCGCCGTATCGCACTCGCACCGTGCTGCTGGCGGTGGCGCCGACCACATCGCAAGCGGTGCATCGATCCGCAACGGCTTGCATGTCGTCGAGCTCAATCTTTCTGTATTTGAGGGCCTTGATGACGATGTTGAAGTCGGTCACCGCGAATGGAGTGCGAGCGATTTGGAAAACATTCGTGCCCAGATTCGCAATTTTCTGTTCAACATAAACGTTGGCCCCTTGCACCAGGGTCATGACCGTGATGAGCGTGGCGACGCCCATCGTGAGACCCAGCATGGTGAGCGAGGCGCGCAACTTATGGGCGCGTAGGGCGTCAAAACATTCGGCCAGATTGTCGCGGACAGCGAGCATAGGCGTGCGAAAAAAGTTCTCTACGGGGCTGTTTCAATCCTAACAGCGTTTTGTTTTGAAGAACGGGATGCAGGTTTTGGGGGATGATTGAAGGGGCTTAGGCGGATCAATCGCGAACGATGATCCGCCTCAGGTTTGGTTCGTGTGGCTCAGTCGGCAGCCATGCCTTGCGCTTCCTGGTCGAATTGACCTCGTAGCTGTTCTTCGAGCGCTGTCAATTGCGCCTCGATCTCTTCGCTGGCCTTGCGTTTCTTAATAATCTCTTCGCGGTAGCGGCGCAGGAAGTAATCGATGGTTTCTACGCGGATGCGGATGGAACCGGAGGGCTTGTTTTCGTCGAGATCTTTAAAGCAGAAATACGGCGTGCCCGACTGCTCGATGATGCCTTCGACGACTCCATAGATTGGCGCATCGTGGCCGCATTTGAAACTGGAGATTTCGAGTGCAACCAGGTTGGGATGGCGCGCGGTGAACTTTGCCGCCCAAACTTTGTGGTTGGTGCTACAGGAGTAGGAATTCTTCCAGGCGTCTGTGATATCGAGCGGATGACTGATCACTCCAGCGCGAACTTCCTCGCCGAACAGTCGTTCCAGTAGGTCTTCATCGAGAGGCAGCGTGTTCTGCGAGAAGATGGGATAGCCGAGCTTCTGGAACTCCTCCATGATTTCATGATTGAGGCCCGGATCGTGGTGATAGGGCCGGCCCAGCATCACGATACCAATTCGATCCTCCCGCTCGAGTTGATCCATCACTTGGCGTGCGCGGTTGCGAATACTGGTTTCGTAATCCGTTAAGGCTTGGAAGCCCACCTCGACGGCGCGATCGTTTTCTTCAAGCGACAGTCCCAGGATTGGCTGCCAGGCTTGCAGCATTTGATGGGCGAACAATTTGCGATCCGCAAAGTTGAGGATAGGGTCGACGTACTTCACGTTGTTTTCGGCGAAAACGTCGTTCTCCTTGGTGAACGCCGCTTTGACGGTTTCGGGTGTCGCGGTGACCGTGGGGCATGCATTAGCGCCAACAATTTTGACCAGCGGAGATGTCAGCACGTCATACATGGGGAAGAAAATGACATCCAAGGGCTTCTTGCGATGTTTTTCCTGAATCAAATTGTAGACGTGCGAAATGCCGATCTTGGCCGGGAAGCATGGATCGATCGCGCCGCGGCTTGCGCCTGCCCGGTAAAGTTCGGAGCTGGTGTAATCGGAGTAGATGATGTTTTCCGGTTGCACGCCCAGGCTCTCCAGGTATCCGTTGAAAAGCGGCGCGTAGGTGTAGATGTTCAGCACGCGAGGAATACCGACGCGAAGCTTCTTGCGGCCTTCCATGAGCGGAATACGCTCTTTGGCAGCCTTATTCCAGAATTTCGTTACCGGAACTGGGTCCGCCACGGTCTTCGGATTCACTGGCCGGAAGACTTCGCGCGCAGCGAAGTCTACGAAGTTCGGATATTTATCTTTGATCTCATCGATGCCTGCTTTGATTTCCTTCATGTCATTGACATCTTCGACCAGGCCTTTTTCGCAGGTTGCGATGATCAAGCGCTGTTCGCCGTGCATTAACGGAACCTTCGTGACCTTCTGAATGGGAATGAGGCTCAGGTCATCTTTGGGAGCGGTTCGAATGTCGATGAACGTGCGCAGACAATTGTTCTTGCAGAAGTTGCAGCGCGTGGCTTCGTTGCGCGTAGTGCGGTATTGAATCTTGCGCACAGCGTCCAGTCCGACAAAACTGGTCTGTAAGCCATTGCGCCACAAGCGCACAGATTCAACCGCAGCTCCGATGGCTCCCGACTCGCCGCAGAATTCGTGGACGATGATTTCCGGTTTCTTGCCGGCGGCGCGAAAACTATTTTGGATGAAGTCGACTTCTGCTTTTACGACCGCCATGTTGTTCTGCGTGCCGCCTTGCAGGACGAAACGCGTTCCCAGAGCTGCGAGATTGGGAATGCTGGCCACGTACAGAAAAACGTTTTTGGGAAGCACGGCCGCCAGACCTGCGAGAATTTCCTCGGCACGCCAGCCTTGGCGCTGGAAATTCACGATGTCCGATTGCATGAAGACAGCGCAGCCATAACCGAAAACCGGCATGGATTGCGCGGAGAAAGCCAGATCCGCATATTGTTCGACGCTCAGTCCGAACCCTTCAGCGGTCGACTGCAGGAAATATCCGTTGCCTGCGGAGCATTGCGTGTTGAGTTTGAAGTCTTTAACCCGGCCGTTGTGCAGGATGATGATCTTAATGTCTTGCCCGCCTACGTCGACGATGACATGGGGATCCTCGTAAAACTTGAGCGCCGATTCCGTGTGGGCCACTGTTTCCACTAACGCAACGTCCGCGTGCAATACGTCTTTTAGAATGTCTTTCGCGTAGCCGGTCGTGGCCACGCCTAGAACTTCCAACTTCGCATTTTGCGCTTCCACTTGGCCGCGCAAGTTTTCAAACATTTCGATAGTGTCCTGGATCGGATTTCCGTTCGAGAGTTGGTAGGATTTGCAGAGAATGTCGCCCTTTTCGTCGAGCAGCACGGCTTTGGTAGAAGTGGAACCGCCGTCGATGCCGATAAATCCGCCAACCGTCTTATGGGCAGGGAAGGTCGCTGGCACAAACTTCTTGCGACGATAGTCGACCTTGAAGTCGTCCAACTCTTTTTCGTTAGTGGTCAGCCCCTTGGCGCCAGCTTTGGCCTTTTCTTCCTGCCGTCCAAAGTCGATGTAGTGCAGTAGTTTCTCGTATCCCTGGTAGCAACCCACACAGTCTTCTTCGCTCTTGCCGAATTCAATCGCGCCCAGGGCGGCGAAATATTGAGCGTTTTCTGGGACTTTAATGAAGTCTTCGGGTTTTGCGCCGTCGGGAATCGCGACTTTGCGCTCTTGCCACATGCGGGGAATATTCGCCTGCCAGGCTTCGCGCATGCCTTTGATGAAACTGTTCGGACCACCCAGCAACAAAACGTGTGGCCGAAGTGTGTGGCCGCGAGTGAGGACACTGAGGTTTTGCAGAACGATCGCTTCAAAAAGCGAAGCCATCAGCTCATCCGGCGGTGTTCCGACTTTTTGCAGGCTGTTGATGTCGGTTTCGGCGAACACGCCGCACTTGCCAGCAACCTTGTGCAGTTTGATCCCGTGATAACCCTGCAGGGCAAGCTCGGCTACGGGAATTTTCAGCTTCGCGTTGATCTTGTCGATGACCGCGCCAGTTCCTCCGGCGCACTTGTCGTTCATCGACGGAATCTTTTTCTTGCGCCCGGTTTCATCGTCGTCTTTGAAGACGATGATCTTTGCGTCTTGACCGCCGAGTTCGATGACCGAATACACCTCGGGATGCATCTTCTCGACTGCCAGCGACACGGCTGTGACTTCCTGCACGAATTTGGCGCCGATCTGTTCGGCAATTCCTCCGCCGCCGGAGCCGGTCATGAACATTCGCGTGTTGTGGCGGTTGATGCCGACTTCCTTCTCAATGCGGCGTAAAAACTCCAGCGTCTTCTCCGGTTGCTTGGTTTCATGCCGTTGATAGTCCTGCCACAAAGCCTTGTCAGTGGCCGCGTCCACGACGACTGCCTTGACTGTTGTCGAGCCGACGTCGAGTCCAACCATGAACTCCGTGTGATGGTCGTGTGGCCGTTGCGTAGGCGCGGGAGCGATGTGAAATAACTGCGGCTTCGGTTGCTGGCCCAGATGGTCGTGCATTATCTCTCCGATTCGGTGGCAAGAAGCATTGTGAATTGTGGCGACCGCCACCTTGCCGCAAGCTAGAGTGCTAGCGAGGTGGCGGTCTTTTCCACGATTACGCAGCGTTTGGTACTGCGATCCCAGGAACGCGCGCACGCTTCCAGAGTCGCGTGCTCTTATCCATGCGATCGCTCACGTGCAGCACGAACTGGGCTGCCGTTCCCGTAACGCCTTCACGATGCGGGACGTGATAGAAGGGCCGGCGCAGCTCCGGATGCTCGGCAATGAATTCCCTGATCTCCTCCATGCTCTTGCCGGTGGATTTCAGACATTGCTCGAATTCGGTCTTGGCCTTGACTTTGGCCTCGCCCAGCGCCATTTGTACGCGGCTATGGGCGTTGACTTCGCCCTCGCCCGACGTTTCGATGGGCAGGAAAATCATTTCTTTGAATTTGTTGATCACGGCGGATTGTACGCCATCGGATTGCGACGAGGGCATACAGCCGAAGGGTTTGAGCGCCAACACCATGTGGCAAAGGCGGTGCACGGTATAGTAAACGTTTTTGCCGACTTCGAGATGGCCTTCTCCGCCGCGTGCAAACTGGTTGTAGAAAGGATGGGCCATTTCAGCCAAGTCGGTTTGCGGGACGAGATGATGGGTGATGCCGCCCATGTTCTTGATCGTCCGGTGGTAGAAGAAATTCCACATGCGCTCGCCGGCGCCAATGCCCCATAGTTTCTTCTGCAAGCCGAAGTAGTTCGCCATCTGCTTCTTCGCTTCGTACCATTCGGGATTGCGATGCGGACGATTCACCGGCCACTTCGCCTTGGCGTGCGCCTTAGCCTGATACATGAGATAGGCGACCCAAGTTGCAATTGGTTCGACCACGACCTGTGCGCCTTCGCGCTCCAGGAAATCGAACATATGGAAGTTGCCGTCACCTTCGGTGATCTGCGCCCAGAATTCGCCTGTGATCTTCACCACCGGCTTCACCTTGGTGCGGTCGACCTCAATGCGGTTCATCTTGTCGCGAGCAGTAGCCAGGGCATTGAGATAATCTTTGCCCCACATGTGCTCGTGCCACTTGCCGAAGACGTTAAAGGTGTTTCTCAGAATCTTGTTGCTCTTGAACTTAGGTTTCGCCCACTCCGGAGCCCGCTCCTCGATCTCAAAGGAATCGCGATTCCGCAGGTCCTCGCACAATCCATCGACCGCTTCATGGAACACGCGGTCGGTCTCACCTTTATTTACCTCGAAAGGACGGATCTGATAAATCAAATCGTTGATGACATCACCGAGGTGCATGGCGTTCAACATGCCGAATCCAAAGTCGATGGTGAACTTGAGCCCTGGCTCGCCTGACGCAGCTTTGATGCCGTCGCTGTCTTTGAAGAGCAGCACGCGGAAGCCGTCAAAACCGGCATTTTTCAAGGCGAAGCGGTACTCCGCTTCATACATTCCGAAGCGGCAGGGACCGCACGAACCAGCAGTGAAGAAGACGTACTTATCCAGAATATCGCGGCGCGAGACGCCTTCTTTCTCCAGGAATTGCAGATACTGCACTAGGTTGCCGACGGTGAAATAGGTCGGATTGCACTGTCCGTTATTCCCGTACTCCTTGCCGATCTGGAATGCGGGGACGTCGGGCACCGGCAACTTCTCGCAGCGATAGCCGCAGCCCTGGAAGACGGCACGGATCAAATCCTCGTGCTTCCAGGTAAAGCCTCCGAACAATATTGTGACTTTGCTGCGCTCTTCCGCAGTGAAGGCTCTTTCCACCGGCCGGTGGAAATGTTCGGGCTGATCCAACCCGGCGATTTTGCGCAATCGGGCGCGTTCCGCCGCTAACCGCTGTTTAATTTCCTGGTCGTTTTCGATGTTAATCAGGTTCGTCGCCATTATCTTCCTCCGGCGTATGTGGACTTGTAAAAGCTTGATGGGATGGACCGAATGGCAGGACTGTCATTCGGGAAAGGCAAACGCGGGCAGAACGCGAGTTCCCCCTGCTGCTTGCGCTCTGGGGGAGTGCGGAGCACATCGGACCTGCTATCACAGCGCACCGGAAGCTCCTCACAGCTCGGGACAAGGAGGTTCGATGTTTTACGTTCGCGAGAACTGGTCAAGCCGTTTTCGTGAACGCCTTACAAGAGCGATACTACAGGTTCCCCACAACATGCAGAGGCGCATCACGCCTCGTCTCGGCTAGCGTACTCGAAGCTGCCGCGCTTTAAAATCCATTGGCGGCCTGCTCCACAGGACCCCCACTGGCAACTGGTATTTCTGGTTATAACAAAAACTGGGGTTACGATTCAAGGCGGGGAAGCAACGAATCTCTGAATACGCACTATCAGCGAAAACACGACGTTCCACTCGCAACGAAACAGCCCGCCGTGAGGGGTTCGGCGGGCCGGAAGACGGGCACAATGCTTCTTTGAAAAAGCCCCGTTATCGATTAAAACATTCTGCTACTGTCTTGCCAAGAAAAGTAATTGCACTGATGGGCGAATCTATTGGTCGTTCGTTAAGGTGACCTTTACCTTCGTACGGTTGAACCTGCGAAAGTTCAGGAGTTTGGTGTAGGCATACTCAGTTTCTCAGCCATTCTTACTAACTCCGGCAAGGAACTCGCACCCATCTTTCTCATAAGCTGGCTACGGTGAACCTTCACTGTGGTTTCGCTGGTTCCAATTTCGGCCGCAATCTGCTTGTTAGGGAGGCCGGAAACTACCAGTGGCAACACCTCACGCTCACGCGGTGTGAGCCATTCAAAACGTTCGCGCAGCATGGCAATTTCCGACTCCCGCCGGCGTCTGGCTCGGTCGCGCTCCAGCCCGGTATGAATCGCATCCAGCAGATCCTGATCGCGGAATGGTTTGGTGAGGAACTCGACAGCCCCCGCTTTCATGGCCCGGACCGACATCGGAATATCCCCGTGGCCGGTAATAAAGATGATCGGAATGGAAATGTTGGCTTCGGTTAGTTTGCGCTGGAAATCAAGCCCACTGGTGCCTGGCAATCTGATATCGAGGACCAGGCAACTCGGCCCATTCGGTCCTTTCCTTTGCAAAAACTCCTGCGCCGAGCCGAAGAGTTCGACTTGCAAACCCACTGAGCGAATCAGGCTCTTCAGTGCCTCGCGGAGCGATGCATCGTCATCAACGACAAATACGATGGGGTTTGCTTCGCTCATGCGCCACCGTCTGCACTGGGCAAGACGAATTGAAAAACCGCACCGCGTGCGGACACCGGGCTGGCCCACAGGCGGCCGTCATGAGCTTCGATAATTGAGCGGCTGATCGACAGTCCCATTCCAATCCCATGGGGCTTGGTGGTATAGAAAGAGTCGAAGATACGAGGTAACTGCTCGGGATCGATTCCCACGCCCGAGTCCTCGACCTGAACGAGCACACCTTCGGTGTCTCTTGCTGACCTAATGAACAGCGTTCGGGGCCGGCCACTGATCGCGGCCATGGCATCGATGGCGTTCATGACTAGGTTCAGCATTACTTGCTGCACCTGGACCCGGTCGCCGAATACGGTGGGAATGTCGGACGCGAGTTCCGTGTGTACGCCAACACCGCTGGTCAGAAGTTGGTTGTGGGTAAGCGCCAAAACCTCTCGGATGAGTTCATTCACATCCAGGGGTCGCATTTCAGGACTTGCTTTCTTTAATAGCGTTCGAATTCTCCCGACCACGCTGCTAGCCCGATTCGCTTCCCGCATTGCACTGGCCATTGCCTGACGGGCTTCGGCCAGATCAGGCGGCTGTATAGCGAGCCAGTGCAGCGAGGCGCTTGCATTCGTGACCATGGCGGCGAGGGGCTGGTTGATCTCATGCGCGATCGATGCCGTTAACTCACCCATAGTTGCGATTCGCGCAACGCGGGTAAGAGCGGCCCGCGACTCCTGCAGCGCCTGTTCAGCCCGCTTGCGTTCGGTGACATCGCGGGCTACGGACACCATGTAGCTGCGATCAAGTTTTACCTGCTTGATGCTGACTTCCACTGGGAAAGTCGATCCGTCCTTGCGCCGGTGGAGACTTTCGAAAATCGCCGATCCCGAAGCCTGCAATTCGTCAACAAGTCTTCTGTGCCAGGATTCGTCGACATTGGGGTCGGTATCGTAAACGTTCATCGAGAGAAGTTCTTCGCGGGTATAGCCGAGGTTTATGCAGGCTCTGTCATTGATGTCGATGAAGCGCAGAGTTTCCGGGTCGACGACCTCGATGGCATCATTGGAGTGGTCGACCAGCATGCGGAAGAGCTTCAACGATTCCTCCGCGCGTTTGCGTTCGCTGATGTCGACAAAAACCCCCACCGCTCCCCGGACCAGTCCTGCCTCGTTCAGGAGCGGAGCGGCATTGCCGAACATTTCGCGCGTGGTTCCATCATCAAATGCCAGAGTGATCTCGGATTCGCGGACCACCTGTCCCGTCGCCGCCGCCTTCTGCAGCGGCAACTCGGTGGGAGGAAGTTCCTGTCCGTCCTTGACTACCCGGAAACTTAAAGGCCGATCTTCTTCCGGAGCAGACTTGGAAATGTTAGTGCCATACGGCAGCCGCAGTAACTCGTAAGCAACCCGGCTGCCAGTGATTGTCTGGGCCTCGGGATCCCGGGAAATGAGCGCCATCCCCGGAACGGCGTCCAGAATAACGGCCAATTCTTCAGCCCGGGCCTTGGCCTCGGATTCGCTGCGCCTTAGAGCTTCTTCAGCTTGCTTACGCTCGGTGACGTCCTGGCAAGTACCGATTAGGCGCGCCGCCCGTCCTTGTTCATCACGAAAAACCTTCCAGTGCTCCTCCAAGACTTTGACCCGGCCGTCTGCCATGACAATCCGGTATTCGACGGTGGAAGGCGCACCCTTTTCGAGCGAAGCCTCAAAGGTCGCATCCACCTTCGCACGATCCTCCGGATGAATAAGTTCCACAAAGCCTGGACGCGTGGGGTGGAAATAGGCGGGGTCAGTTTCAAAGATGCGGTGTGTCTGCTCGGACCAGGTTACGTCAAGACTCGACAACTCGGTTTCCCAACTGCCCATTTTTGCGACCGCTTGGGCCTCGATCAAGCGGGCGCGTTCCGTCTCCAATTGCTCTGCGATCTTGTGCTGCTCCCGCTCACTGGCCCGAAGGGCTTCTTCCGCTCGTTTGCGCTCGGTGATGTCCTGAATCACGCAAGCTACATGGTCGACGCCGTTGGGGCCTTCGATGGGAAAATATGAGATCGATATATCCCTTTCGCCAAGCTTGGGATATTTGTACCTTAGCTCATATTTGACGACTTTACCCTGGAAACACTCGTCCAATTTTTCCTTGATCACGCTATCAAAGACGCCCTCGTTTAGCATCTCCCGGGACGGACGACCAATGAGATCCTCCCTCTCCACGCCGCGATAGTTCAGGAAAGAACGGTTAGCAAGCACGTAGCGGTATTCCTGATCAACCACCACGATCATCTCGTCCAAACCTTCCACGACTTTTTCGTATTCTCGAAGCCTGGTTTCGGCTTGCTTGATCTCGATCAGTTCCGCAGCCTGGCGGGCATAGAGATCGGTTAAGCGGAATTCGCGTTGGGTCGGACGGTGGGGCAAACGAAAATGAGTAGAAATAATGCCCAGTGGCTGACCGCTCCGACTGAACAGAGGAGTGGACTGCACAGCGCGGTAACCTGCGGAGGCCGCGATCTGCCGATCAGGCTCAAAGGCCGCATCGGTCTGAACGTCGTCAACAACGACCCGTGAGCCCCGCTGGAGGGATTGGCCGCAGGTGGAGTCGACGAGCACCTCACGGAAATGATCCAGGAATACGCGCTTAAAGCCGTGTTGCGCCACGATTTGCAATGTCCTGTTCTGGGGGTTGTAGAGTTGGACGTTGCCAAAGTCCGCGCTTTGCAGTTCGATCGTGGCATGCAGTATTTCCTCCAGGAGTGGCTGGATTTCGGCACTCACCATCAACCGCGTGCTCCATTCATGAAGACGGGTCATCGATGCCAGTTCGGCAGCCAATTCATCCTTTAGCAGCAGCAATTCTTCATGGGCTCTTTTCTGTTCGGTGACGTCCTGCAGAACCGAAACGACGCGATCGATGCCATTTGGGCCTTCGATGGGGAAGTAGGTTACCAGCAGCTCTCTTTCGCCGAGCCGGGGATATTTGTACTTCAACTCGTAGGTAACAACCTTGCCCTCGAAACATTCGTCCAGCTTTTTCTTCACAATCGTCTCAAAGACGTCCCCTTCAGAAAGCTCTGCCGCCGAATGCCCTATCACTTTTTCTCTTTCCATGCCTCGATAATTTAAGTACGCACGGTTGACGAGCACGCAGCGATATTCCCGGTCCACCACCACGATCATCTCTTCGAGCCCTTCAAGGGCCTTTTCGTATTCCTGCAGCCTTGCCTCGGTTCGTTTCCGCTGCCTGATATCGCGTGCGATCGCTTCGATAGCTGACGATCCTTTCCAAGTTATCGGAATCGAAGCTGACTCTATCTCCACGGGCGAGCCGTCGACAGCGAGAAGGACGTGTTCCATCGGAGGAGCAGACACTCCGGTCGAGTAAGAATTGTGGATACGGGTTCTTATGGATGCCAGGGAGTCAGGATGAAAGATGTCAGAAAGATCCTTGCCCACGATCTGCTCTGGCCGTTGTGCTCCCAACAATCTCACAGCAGACGGGTTGACGAAAACGATTTGCTCTTTCCTCACGACAAAAATCGCATCCGGCAGTGCCTCTACTAGATCGCGGTAGCGATCTTCACTCTCGCGCAGATCCCGTTCTGTGCGCTTACGCTCGCTGATATCGCGAATAGCGCTCGAAACCAGCACACCTTCTTCCGTTTGCAGCGGGCTCAGGCTGATCTCTACCGGGAACTCGTGCCCATCCTTGTGTAAGCCATAGAGCTCCAGACCGGCTCCCATCGGCCGTACTCGAGGCTCGGTGAAGAAGTCCGTTCGGTGTCCCGGGTGCAGACCGCGGAAGCGCTCCGGCGCCAACATCTCAATCTCTTGCTCGATCAATTCCTCGCGCCGGTAGCCGAACAACCTTTCTACCTGGGCATTGACCAGCACAATCTTGCCTTCTCGATTCACCACCACGACCGCGTCTGGGGCCGACTCCAGTAACCCGCGGAACCTGCTTTCCGCTGCCTCCGAAGCTTTCGCGGTTTGTATCACGGCAAGGATTTCCGGAACGGTAAAGGGAAGCAGCACGGCCGCCGCCACCGATACCACGGCCGTAATCACCTTGACGCTTGCGGAGAGCACATAAACCGGAATCCAAACGGTGAGCACCTCCATGAAATGTGTAGCCCCGCAGGCAACTATGAACGAGCCGAACACGAGGAACATCCAGTGAAAAGGTATGTCGCGGCGTCCTTTTTGAGCCAGATAAACCAGCGTCCCGGAGATCGCCACGTAGGCCACGCCAATGAGCGAGTCAGTAATGACATGAGTCCACACCACTCCCGGCTTGCGAAGGTAGCAGTATTGATGAGGCAGAAAATCAGTGGCCAGAATGCGATGCGCGAGGGCCGGCCAAATTAAGAATGGAACGCCCAGGACCGCCAACAGCAAGGTCATGCCATAAAGAACTCCACGGGTAGGGAATGGCGGCGGCTCAAAGCGTCCGAAGGCGGTTGCGGGCGTTGACATGCGACCTCCTGCCGACAGACACACCAAAGCGTCTGCGGCTGGAGTGGCACTGACGTGTCAACTTTCAGGTCTTGTGTAGCCAATCGCTTAGCAAGTGGTGGGTCTTCGCGTACAGTTCAATGTGTCCGCAATCTTCACACACACTCGCCGACACCGCCCCCGAGTAGATTGGGCCTTCGGGAGCACTCTGTCGAGCAAAGTCTAACCTGACCAAACCGCTGACCCTCTTGGAATGCTGACATGGTTCCGAAGCCATTCTCCCCCTCGCGGCAACCTTGCGGTACAGCCCCAACTCTGCTTCAGATGTCCCTTTGAAACGGGAACGCGAATTATTGGTTGCTCACAGAATGTGCCGTTAATCTACACCTAAACCTTGAGTTGTCAAGAGTTTCTTCGCGCCACGGATGTCTCCGTCCGGCCCTGATTTCGTGGCTATGCGCTAAACCTACGTAAAGTTCTTCTTCGCGAAAGTAGAACTTGTCTGCGCGAACGCTGTATGGATTCGTAAGCATTTGCGATGCTACCTTTAACAACCGAAGGCCGAGAGATTAGTTATCAGAAACTTTGTGCGTCTAGGTGTGCCATGGCTCATCAAGAAATCAACTTTTCTAACTGGCAGGCGTCGTGGACCTCTATGGAAGATTACCGCCCGGAAGACGGTTTTGAAGAGATTGTAGGTGATAGTCCAGCGCTGAATCGGATGCTGAAGCTGGCAATGAAAGTGGCGCGCAGCGGCGCGCCCGTGTTGATTCTGGGTGAAGACGGATCAGGTAAAGAGTTGATCGCCCGAGCCATTCACCGTATTAGCGCAAGAAAAAACCAGAGTTTCGTGAAAGTCAACTGCACGGCGGAGCCGAGCGCCGCCGAGGTGCTGGAGAGATACGTGTTCGGTCTGGAAAACGAAGGCCAGGACGAGAGGAAAAAATTCGGCTACGTCGAACTGGCAAACCAAGGCACACTTTTCCTGGATGAGATCGCACATCTCTCGCTAGGCCTTCAGGCCAAGCTGCTTCGTTTGCTGCAGGGCGAGGAAATTGAGCGGGCGGACGGCTTTTCCAGCATTGCGACGGACGTGCGCGTCATCGCGACCACCCAACACGACCTCGGAGAACGCGTGGCGAAAGAAATGTTTCGGGGCGATCTGTATGACCAATTGAACCTATTCCCTGTCCCGGTTCCGGCTCTGCACGAGCGACGCGACGACATTCCCTTGCTGGTTCGCTATTTCATGCAGAAGTTCGCCCGGCGGCTGAACAAACACATAGAGACGATTCCGGCCGAGACGCTCAGCTTCCTCACAAATTCCGATTGGCCGGGCAACGTCAGGCAACTGGAGAACCTGATCGAGCGGTCGGTGGTTCTGACGGAAGGCTCAGTATTGCACGTTCCACGGTCGGGGTTGCAGCCGGGCTCTGCACCCGAAAACAGCTAGTCCTGGTTCGGCGACGGCGCCCTTTCGATCAAGGTTTACTACTGTCCGCGGATATACGCAGCGTGGCAGTCAGCGGTGTGTGCCGGGACGATCCTCCTGCAAAAACGAGATAGTCGCCAGGAAGAAGATCCCATGCGTCCTTCTCGACGTTAAATATGGACATGAATTGAGGTTCGAGCGAAACCGTTACCGTGCGGCTCTGGCCGGGATCGAGTTGCACCTTTTCCCAAGCCACGAGGCGCTTCGGCGGTTCACCGGCGCTTGCTGGCAGACCCAGATAAACCTGGGCTACTTCGGCTCCAGCGCGCGAACCGGTATTCTTGACCGAGAAAGTTACTCGTATCGGCTTGCCCGATGTCACCTTGAGTTGAGAATACGAAAAGCTGGTGTACGAGAGTCCGAATCCGAAAGGAAACAGCGGATCTTTGTTCTCGGCGTCATACCAGCGATAACCAACCTTCAGCCCCTCGGTATAGTTGGCGTCGATGAAGACCGGGGTCGGCAGCAAGTCGTCGTTTGCCGGCTGATTCGATGGCGGCGGTGTCGGGATCGTCAAATGCGGCAAGTCGGCTTCACTCTTGGGAAACGAAATCGGTAGTTTGCCGGAAGGGTTTACATCGCCGAAAAGAACATTCGCGATTGCTTCACCGCCCCGCTGACCGGGATACCAGGATTCCAAAACGGCCTTCACGCTGGTCAGCCAAGGCATCAGAACGGGGTCTCCGTTTTCCAGCACCACGATGGTTTGAGGATTCGCCGCCGCAACTTGCTTAACCAGGTCGTCCTGATGGTCGGGCAGAGAAAGATTCTCTAGATCAGCGCCCTCATGAGTGTGTTGATGAACGAAAACGACGGCGACATCTGAGCTGGCAGCCAGCTTGGCGGCGGCCGCGGGATCGGTTCCGTCGTCATAGTTGACCTTAGCATTCGGCGCCTTGGCCCGGATTGCGCGCAGCGGCGACGAAGGGTCCCATACCAACACAGCCAGAAAACCGTTAGGGCCCGGCGGGATTTCCTTGGGCGGTACCGCATTTCCACCGACTGGTTCCACTTGGGCCGAGCCGCCGCCTGACAGCACGCCAACGTCGGCGTGCGATCCGATGACAGCGATCGAACGAAGGCTAGAGGCTTTCAGCGGCAATCGATTTTCTTCATTCCGCAGCAGAACCGCGCCTTGCTCCTCTATACGTTGCGCCACGGCTGCGTCAGCTTCGGCATCGATTGGCTTGATCACCGGAGGATTGTCGATGACTCCGAAAGCAAACATCGTACGCAGGATACGATGGACCATGTCGTCGAGCCGCGAGATTGGAACCTCGCCGTTCGCGACAGCTTTCTTAAGCGGCTCAGAAAAGTATTTGTTCTCGAAAAATTCCTGGTCCAGTCCCGCCAAGGCAGCCTTAACTGTGCTGTGGGTTGCGCCCCAATCCGACATCACCCAGCCTTGGAAGTTCCAGTCTTTTTTGAGCGCCTGATTTAAAAGATAATCATTCTCGCAAGAGTAAACGCCATTCACGCGGTTGTAAGCGCACATCACCGTACCGACCCCGGAATCCTTGATGCCAATCTCGAACGCTAGCAGGTCAAGCTCGCGCATGGAACGCTGGTCGAGATTTGAGCTGACTCCCATGCGATCGGTTTCCTGGCAGTTGAGCGCGTAGTGTTTGATATCCGCGATCACGCCCTGATCCTGGATAGCCTTCAATTCCTGCCCGATGATCTTTCCCGCGAGGATTGGATCTTCACCGTGGTACTCGAAATTGCGCCCATTGCGCGGCTCGCGCATGATGTCATTGCCGCCGCCCAGCGACACGTTGAAACCCTGGTCGCGCGTTTCTCGGCCGATGACAGTTCCGAATTCGTAGGCGAGTTTGGGATCCCAGGTTGCCGTTTCGGCGAGCGATGCAGGAAGGGCGGTGGCCTGGCCGTTTGTGCGCTTCCCGAGATTAGTGACTCCGACGCCCGCGCCGATCAGGTTGAGGTCAGGGATTCCCAAGCGGGGAATTCCAGGAACAAACCCGTCGCCTCCGAGTGCCCCCGGGATTTTACGGCCAAGCATGGCCATGCTTCCGTGCACGAGTTGGATTTTCTCGTCGAGCGTCATCGCCTTTACGACCAGATCAGCCCGCTCGTCGGGTGAAAGACGGGCATTCGTCCAAGGTTGCTTGGGAGACTGAGCGAAACAGTTCCATGAACTTAAGGCGAGTAGAGCTGCGCAGAAGGCTGCGACACTCCCATGACCTCGAAGCACGTTTCCACCCCCTAAACGATATTTCAATGCCAATACCTTCTTCGCATTTGAGAATTCTACGTCGGCTGGATGACGGCTGCGCCATCGATGGAATCGCTCTTTACCGCAGCCAGAGCCTCGTTCGCCTGATCCAGCGGGAAGACAGTGATCTTGGGTCGAAGATTTATGGCGGCAGCGATTTGAAGGAAGTCCCGAGCATCGGAACGAGTCATATTCGCGACACTCCGAAGCTGACGCTCGCCCCAGAGCAGTCGATCATAGTTGAACTCCGGAATACGGTCCAGATGAATTGCGTTAATGGCGACCACGCCGCCTTTGCGCAGGCTGGCCAGGGCGGCAATCACCACGTCTCCGCTCGGAGCAAACGTGACTGCGCGGTCGAGTTCGACCGGCGGCTTGTCCAGTTCAGTGCCAACCCACGTGGCTCCCAGCGAACGTGCTAGTTGTCGATGCGAATCGCCACGGGTGGAAACGTAGACTTCACATTTCCACGCCCGAAGAACCGCGATGGCCAGATGCGCCGAGGCTCCGAATCCGAATAAACCCACTCGCTCGCCCTCCTCCACGCCAGCAACGCGAAGGCTGCGAAAGCCGATAATGCCGGCACATAAAAGCGGAGCGGCTTGCAAATCATCAAGCGTGGAGGGCAGCGCGAATACAAAATCAGAGCGCGCAAGTGCGTACTCGGCATAGCCGCCGTTGACCGTGTATCCGGTGAACACGGGAGCATCGCAAAGGTTCTCCAGATTCTTCTTGCAATACCAGCAGGTGCCATCGATTCCACCAATCCACGAGACGCCTACGCGAGTTCCAATCGGAAACTGCGCCGTTGCCCCATCAATGATGTCACCTACGATTTGATGGCCCGGAATCAGGTCTCTGCGACGCGGGCGTAATTCACCTTCGACGATGTGCAGGTCGGTCCGGCAAACGCCACAAGCGCGCACGCGCAGCAGAACGTGTCCGGGCGCCAGTTCCGGGCGAGGAACGTCGAAAATCTGAAGAGGATGCTTCAAAACGTCTTGTGGAGAATTGAGGATAGCGGCTTTCATTGGTTGCTCCACTTGATTAATTTATCGCCCCGTAGGGCAAAAGCGCTTGAAGACATCTTTAGATGCTCCAGCCGTCTCATAAGGGACACCGTGGGCAGGGCAATAACAACCCTCAACCAGGATGACGACATCGGTGAGGTAAACAATGCATCCGATAAATGACTTCGCCTTGCACTCTCCAATGGGCGAGAGCCATAATCGGGTGCTTCGATCCAAGACGTTTCGAAATCCGAGCCCCTGAAAAAGGAGTGGACAGAGTATGAGCTTTCTCCTCAACGAGCCGTGGCTTTTGTTTTTGGCGGTTGCCGTCGCTCTATTCGTATCGTCCCTGGCCGGCTACCAGCTCGCCCTTGCTACGCGCATCAATGAAGACAGCCACCACCACGAGCAGATCAACAGTCTGCGCGAAGGACTCTTCGTCCTGTTGGGGGCTGCTGCTGGGGTTCACCATTGCCATGGTGTTGCCACGATTCGACGAGAGAAGACAACTGGTCGTCGACGAAGCCAACGCAATCGGAACAACCGTGTTGCGAGCAGAAATGTTACCGGAGCCCGAGCGCAGCAAGTCTTTGGAGTTGTTGCGCCAGTACGCGGTGGTGCGGCGCGATTCAGCCACGGCGGGACCGGAGGAATCATTACAACCGACCAAGACTCTTCAAACGCAACTGTGGCAACAGGTCGTTGCGGTCACACAGAAGAGCCAGACTGCTGTCACCGCGACATACATACTGACCCTGAATGAGACGATCGACGTCTCCGAGAAAAGACTGGCTGCCTTCGAAAACCGCGTTCCGAAATCAGTGTGGGTAATCATCGTCATCGTCGCGGTTTTCCAAGGCTTTGCTGGTGGTTTCAGCCTGAAGCGGAAGTTATGGTTCTCTCTTCTGGCAGCGCCGCTGGTGGTTGCAGTGGTCATGGCATTAATCGCCGACCTCGACAGCCCCCACACCGGGCTGATCCACGTCGAACAGAACGCCATGCAGAGGCTAGTCAAAGACATGGGCGCAAAGCAGTAAATCAGCTCCAACGATCGGCCCGCTGCCCAGCATCTTTGGCAGCCGCGGGTCGAAAGGATATACAGCTTATTCCCGATATACCCAGCCGCTCTATAGACCTATACTAGATTGGGGCTGTCTGTAATTCCCAACCTTGAACTTAGGTTCTGCTGTACGCAAGCGAAGAAGTGTACATCAGATATACCGAAGCTATTCGACGTAATCAAAGAATGCTATGCGCTGGCTAAGTGTTCGACTTATTGTGTCGCTGATTGTGGGGATCACGCTGGTTTCGCTGGCGTTTTCCTACAAAGAAGTGCAAAGGGAGAAGCTCGCTCTTCGCAGGGACCTGGAGCGCCGTGCGGAGGTGTTGGGCGAAAGCCTGGCAGGCTATATTGAGCCTTACCTTGAAAAGCAATCCCCCCGTCAGCTTCAGCGCATCGTTGATCGCTTCGGCAATCGCGAGCGCTTGGAAGGAATGGCGATTTACGATAAAGAGGGTACGCTGCTTGCGGCAACCCCCGGCATGCCAGATCGCCTTGGCAAGCAGCCGCCTCTGGTGACTCAAGCCATCGCGACGAATCAAGGCTCGGGCCAGTTCACGCGCCTGGGGACAGCGTCGGTACACATCTACGCCTATCCGCTTCGTCAAAACGACGAAGCTGTCGGAGGGCTGGTCATCGTCCACGACGCCAGCTACATCAACACCCAGAGCACGCGCATGTGGAGGGACGCTTTTGTGCGCGTGTTGGTGCAGGTGTTGTTGATTGCCTTGATCACATTGCTCATCGTCCGGTGGAGTATTGTTGGGCCGATCGCAAAAGCGGCGCAGTGGATGAAAGCGCTCAGGACCGGGAAAGGCACGCCACCCGCAGCCCCAGATCTGGATCTGCTGCGTCCATTGGCGCGGGAAATGCAGACCTTCGCTGCGAGCCTGATGGCGGCGCGTTCAGCGGCAGAGGCTGAAGCCCACCTTCGCGAAACCGCAGACTCCATCTGGACCGCCGAACGTCTGGCGGTGCACGTGCGCAGCAAGCTCGGAGACAGCGGCCTGGTTGTAGTTTCCAACCGCGAACCTTATTCGCACAGCCGAAAAGGGGAATCTCTGGAGGTGGTGGTTCCACCCAGTGGGTTGGTGACGGCCTTGGAGCCGATTCTATGTGCTTGCGATGGCAAATGGGTGGCCCATGGCAGTGGCGACGCCGATCGGGAGACCGTGGATTCCAACGCTCATTTGCGGGTTCCACCAGACGATCCCAAGTACACGCTGCGAAGAGTGTGGCTGACCAAAGAGGAAGAGGAAGGCTATTACTTCGGCTTCTCGAATGAAGGGCTATGGCCGCTCTGCCACATCGCGCACACCCGACCGATTTTCCGTACCTCGGACTGGGACTCTTATCGCGAGGTCAACCAGAAATTTGCCGATGCCGCGCTCGAAGAGATGGCGGATTTCGAGCAGCCGCTCTTGTTAGTGCAGGACTACCATTTCGCGCTGGTGCCGCGACTGGTTAAGCGCGAACGTCCGGACGCGCGGGTTGCGATCTTCTGGCATATTCCCTGGCCCAACGCGGAAGCATTCGGCATTTGTCCCTGGCAGCGGGAATTGATTGACGGAATGCTCGGGGCCGATTTGATTGGATTTCACATCCAGTCGCATTGCAATAATTTTCTCCAGACCGTGGACCGCACCCTCGAGTCGCGGATCGACTGGGAGCACTTTGCCATCAACCGCGAGGACCATCGCACCGTCGTAAAGCCGTTTCCGATCAGCGTGGACTTCCGCGAGATCTCTGCCAGTCCGCGATCGAGTGAATCGCCCTATACGGACCGCGTCGACCTGTTGCGAGGGCTGGGAGTGAACGCGTCGTTTCTGGGTGTAGGTGTCGATCGCGTGGACTACACCAAGGGAATCCTTGAGAGATTCCTCGCTATTGAGCGACTGCTCGAGAAATATCCGGCCTATCAGAATAAGTTCACCTTCGTGCAAATCGGAGCGCCGAGCCGCACCCACATCAAGCGATATCACGATCTGCTCGGAGAAGTAGAAGCCGAAGCCGATCGCATCAACTGGCGCTTTCAAAATGGCTCGTGGAGACCTATCGTGTACCTGAAGCGGCAGTTCAGCCACGAGGAAGTCCAGAAGTACTATCGTGCGGCGGACGTGTGTTTGGTCACGTCCCTGCACGACGGGATGAATCTGGTTGCCAAGGAGTTTATCGCCGCCCGCGACGACGAACAGGGAGTGCTCATCCTAAGTCGTTTTACGGGCGCGGCCCGCGAACTCAGCGATGCGCTCATCGTCAATCCGTATGACACCGAGCAAATGGCGGAAGCGATTCGGATTGCATTAGAACTGCCCGCGGAAGAACGTCAGGCGCGAATGCAGCGAATGCGGGCGGCTGTACAAGAGCACAACATCTTTCGGTGGGCGGGTAATCTGATCGCTGATCTCAGCAATGTTCGGCTCGCGCCGCAGAAAATTGAAGCGATGGCGGCGCTGCGAGGATTCAGCGTCGGATCCGGTCGCTGAGACCGGAGTGGGCCACCTCGAGAGAGTCTTCGTTCGCGAGCATTTTCTGAAGGACCTCAACCACTCCTGCTCCGTCCTCGCCCGATGTTACCGTATGAACTCGTTTTTTCAGACTTGGAATTGCATTGGCGACGGCCACGGAGAATCCGCACAGACTCAAGAATGCATAGTCATTTTCCGCGTCGCCGATTCCGATGACGCTGGCAGCGGGAAGGCGCAACTCAGCCATGGCAGCGCGGAATCCCGTGCCTTTATCTACTCCGGCCGGTAGGACCATGACTGACTCCCGGTTTAAGACAATTTGCAAGTCGAGTTCTAGTTGGCTGATCGCCTTGGCAACCTCTACTTCGTAAGGTTCCACGGTTGCAACAATGCAACGGCCAACCGAAACGGGATTCGCCCCTGAGCGTTGAAGCATCTTCACGAAGGTCGCCGGGGGCTTGCTGCCTAGAAGCTTTTCCTTTCCTGTAGAGGGATAGTAGAGTAAAGCCCCATTCTCCGCCGCGATCAGGTCAAACAGGCCCAGTTCTGGGAAAACGCTTTGAAGGCTATCGAGTTCGCGGCCTGTGATCAGAATAACTTTGCGCCCAGACGCTTGCACCCGCACCAAAGTCTCGAGAGTGCGCTTGTCGACCCGCCCATCCTTTGCCAGAGTTCCATCGTAGTCCGCCGCAACCACCCGAAATCGCATCAAGTCCTCCGTGCATCAGATAGATGCACTATAAAGCCCGCAAGCAGCCAATGTCGCGCAGAACTTCGAAAGTTTAGCTGGAGAAATGGCCGGGCGAGAGAATGGAGCGCCTGTCCGATACAATCTAGATGAAGGAATTTTGTTTGCCATGTCAGCTGCAAAGCTAATCGCCGCACCACCGGAGGGGACGAACTTCGATTGTCATTTCTAACTAGACGCAGGTTTCTTCAAGTTGCCGCTGGAGTGGCCGCCACTGGCGCTTTGGCCCTCGGGGAAGACAGCGTAATTCTTGAACCGAACCACCCCATTCTGAGAGCCATCGAAGTCGTGCTGCCCAGGTTGCCCGCGGCTTTCGACGGCTTCACCATCATACAACTCAGCGACTTTCATTACGACGAACGCTCGGCAGTGCCCATCAGAGCTGCGGTAGAAATGGTCAACAACCTGCATCCGGATTTGGTCGTGTTGACTGGCGACTTTGTTACGGTTCCGATGTTTCATCGCCGGTTCCGCGCTGCGAAACGCGCTGCTGAATCTGCCCAACCTTGTGCCCAACTACTGGCGCAGCTGCATGCCCGGATTGCGATTGTGTCTGTCCTCGGAAATCACGATATCGAATCGGATCCCCGACGAATTACTGAAACTCTCGATGCGCATGGCCTTTCCGTTCTTCGCAACCGTTCGATCCCCATCGAGCAGAAAGGATCGCGAATTTGGTTGTCCGGTTTGGATGACTCATGGGAAGGGGATCCAGACATGGAGCTAACTTTGCGCGGCATCCCCAGCGACGAGTTGGTTGTCTTGCTGGTGCACGAACCGGATTTCGCCGACGAAGCCGCTCATTATCCCGTCGACCTTCAACTCTCTGGGCATTCGCATGGCGGACAAATCTGGCTTCCCATTATTGGCGCTCCCTGGTTGCCGATGTTTGCAAGAAAGTATCCTCGCGGGAGGTACCAGATCGGTCCCTTAACCCTCTACACCAACATGGGACTCGGCACAATTCGTTTTCCCATCCGCTTGAATTGTCGTCCCGAAGTTACACTTTTCACCCTACGCTCGCGGGATGGGGCTCTCTAAGAGAAGAACGATTAGGAACAAGGATCCCGAAAAACAAGGAAGAGAAGTCTCTTCTCTGTGTCTCTGTGGTCAAAGGAATTTATCGCGTAGCCTGCGCCGGAACGGTCTTCAACCCCGGGCGCAACCACCAGATCAGCCCGCCCAGCACGACCAATCCAATTGAGATCAGTTGCGTGCCCGTCATGATTCCGCCAAACACCGATCCCCGCCCCGGATCGTCGCGAATGAACTCAAGAAAATAACGCGCAATGCCATAAAGGAAGAAGTACGCGGCAACGACCTGGCCATCGAACTTTTTCCGCTTGAGCAGCCACATCAGAATGAAAAAATTCGCCAGCTCAACCGCCGACTCAAAAAGCTGCGTCGGCTCCAGCGGAACTCCCAGTGGCGTACCCACCCATGCCTGTGCGATCGGACTGGTAAAAGTCACGCCCCAGAAGTGCGTCGTCGGCTTGCCATAGCAACAGCCCGCGGCAAAACAGCCTACGCGTCCCAGCGCATGTCCAAAGGCCAACCCGGGCGCGAACGCATCACAAGTGGCAAGCGCGGGCATGCGCCGTTTGTGGACATACCATGCCGCCGCCGAAAATCCGCCAATCAGCCCACCCGAAAAAACGCCGCCTGCCTGCAACGTAGCAAAGCTGAAAATCTCTCCCAGATGAGTGCTGTAGTAAGTCCAGTCGTTGACAATGTAAAGAATCTTGGCGCCCAGAATTCCGCACAACACCACCAGAATTCCCAGATTCCAGGCATCGTCCCCGTTGATCCCCTGCTTCTCCGAATTGCGCACGCTGATCCACAATCCGATCAGCACGCCCAAAGAAACCAGAAGCCCGTAGGTGGGCAGACTGAAGTTGCCAATATGAAAGAGTCGAGGAAACACTGTCTGTTAGATGCGGACCACTGGGAATTAGTAACTGCCAGTGTAGCAGGGAAGGCGTGGCAGAAGAAGCAAGCCGACCCACCTAGCCGTGTGGTAGGCCGAGAATGAACCCGTCGGTAGACGTTGGGAACCCGCCGCGACCCTTTAGGCATCTCCGCATGGCGGAGCATCGCACACCGGATCTAATTGTACGAGTCAGGCCCCCGTTCATTCGGTGTTGGTTCAAAAATCGGTTACCACCATCACCAACTTCGCAGGTCGGCTTTCATTTCGAATCCTAGGCAAATGCCGCCCAATTCGCAAGGGGCGCAGCACAAATAGTTGGCACTCGGTTTGCCAGCAACTTTCGTATGGGGAAACGTAGACTTACAGAAACCTCGTGGGACAGCCGCCGCCAGCTTCCATCGAGCGACGCTTCAAAAGCCGCTATCCGGCCCGCCGCTTCTCGTCTAGCACTTCATCCAACGCATCCGCCAAATGATGCGCTCGCTTCAAATAATCCACCGCGCCCACATCCTGGTTCCGCTTCAACAAGTGATACTCATCCGCGATATTGAGCGCAGCCAGCACCGCCAATCGCGCCGTATCCACCGTGTGCGTCTGCTCCGCCACCGCTCGCATCTTGGCGTCCACGTACTCCGCCAGTTTGAGGATGTACTCCGCATCCGACCCGCGCAGATTGTAGGCCTGATCGAAGATCTCCACGCGCACGCTGCCTTCATCCGCGTTCTTCGCAGTGGGCTGCTTGGTGGCGCCTGCCATAACTTGTTCTGCTCCTGTTGAGCGCGACGTCGAACTCTCCAGCTTAGCTTGCAGCCTGCTCTTCCGCCAGGGTATCGATCTGCTGCAGCATTTTCTCTACCCGTCCGCGGATTTCCTCGCGCTCCCGGCGCAGTTGCACCATCTCGCGCCGGAGGCCTTCCACTTCCTCCTCGCGTTCTTCCAGTTGCTCCCGCAGCCGCTGCGCATCGCGTTCCGATGCCGCTCGCGCTTCCCGCGCTGCCTTATACATCTCAATTGTGCGATAAACCTTTTGTTCGAGCGCCTGAAAATCGTCAGACGGAACCTGCGCCGATACTTCTTCAGCCATTCTCACCGCCATGATTGCACTTCTTCCCCATAAGATTTTCGATCTTCAGCGCAGTATACCGCACAACCCTGTGGATGAATCAGTAGAGATGAGGTCGCCGTTGCTCACGTAGGGACAGCCGCCCGGGCAGTTCAAGACGATGCGAAGCTCGGCTAGACTGCGCGCAATTTCCTCAACCTTTTGCCGGCCTCATCGAGCGTCACATCCTTTTTGCAAAACGCAAACCGAACCTGTTTCGCGCCATCCCTCGGATCATTGTAGAAACTCGATCCCGGAACCGCCGCCACGCCGACCTCTTTCACGAGATATTTCGTGAACGCCACATCGTCAGCGAAGCCAAACGCGCTGATGTCCGTCATCACGTAGTACGCCCCTCGTGGACGAAAACACCGAAATCCCGCCTCGGTCAACGCGGGTATGAGACGATCGCGTCGCGCACAGTATCCAGTGGCGAGATTTTCATAGTAAGCACGCGGCAGCCCCAGAGCCGCCGCACCAGCTTCCTGCAAAGGAGCCGGAGCGCCCACGGTAAGAAAATCATGAACCTTGCGAATCGCATTTGTGATCGCCGGCGGCCCAACCGCCCAGCCCACGCGCCATCCGGTCACACTGTAGCTCTTCGACAAGCCGTTGATCGTGACCGTCCGCTCGCTCATGCCTTCGAGGCTCGCCATCGAAATATGTTGCGTGCCGTCGTAAAGAATGTGCTCGTAAATTTCGTCGGTGATGGCTAGAACGTTAAACTCAACGCATAGATCGCGAATCAATTCTAGTTCGGCCCGGGTAAATACTTTGCCGGTTGGATTGTTGGGAGTATTGAGAATGATCGCCTTGGTTTGACCATGAAACGCAGCGCGCAGTTCGCGTACGTTGAATGTCCATTCGTCATTCCCGGTCTTAGGCGGACGCAGTTTCACAAACACCGGCTTCGCTCCCGACAACACCGAGTCCGGACCGTAATTTTCGTAAAACGGTTCGAAGATCACGACTTCGTCGCCCTTGTTGCAAACCGCCAGCAGCGTCGAAATCATGGCTTCAGTCGAGCCGCAACATACGGTGATCTGCGTCTCCGGATCGACCGCGATACCCTGCCATTCCTGCATCTGCCGCGCAATCGCATTGCGCAAACTCTTCGCGCCCCAGGTAATCGCATACTGATTCACATCCGCGGCAACGGCCTCCTGCGCAGCTCGCTTAATCTCGGCCGGAGCAGGAAAATCCGGAAAGCCCTGCGCCAGGTTCACCGCTCCATAAAGCATCGCCTGCCGCGTCATCTCGCGAATGACCGACTCAGTAAAATGCTCAACTTTATCGCTGAGAAAATGCTTCGGTTGGATGACCACATCAGCCATAAGCGCTCAGACTAGCACAGGAATCACGCGGGGGCA